>Ga0268277_1000121_pt1 | contig 62044 bp, 51 predicted proteins | sample saktaG_5_FD_190132 | JGI IMG/M metagenome (GOLD analysis project Ga0268277, IMG submission 190132) | Saline water microbial communities from Sakinaw Lake, British Columbia, Canada - sak_2010_1_5_50m | ecosystem: Environmental > Aquatic > Non-marine Saline and Alkaline > Saline ... | reverse complement strand
GGTGTAGGTGGCCAAACCAAAAATCCGTATGTTTTGAGTCGTAACCCTTGTGGATCAAGTTCGGGTTCAGCCGTAGCTGTATCCGCTAATCTTACAATGCTTGCGATAGGTACTGAAACCGATGGTTCCATTGTTTGCCCTTCACATAGCAATGGTATTGTGGGAATCAAACCAACCGTAGGACTTGTAAGTCGCTCTGGAGTTATTCCCATCTCATTTACACAAGACACACCGGGACCTATGGCACGGACGGTAAGAGACGCTGCGATTTTTTTAGGGGCATTAGTCGGGGTAGATTCAGCCGATGAAAAAACATTGGCAAGCCAGGGAAAATTTTACAGGGATTACACGCAATTCTTAAAAGAAGACGGGTTAAAGGGTAAGAGAATCGGTCTATACAAAGGTCCTTTAGGAATAAATTATAAGGTTGATACGTTGGTGTACCAAGCGGTAGATTTTCTGAAAAGCCAGGGAGCAGAAATCATTGAGATAGATGAAATATCAAGTGGTAACGTTGGCGATTATTCATTCGAAATCATGCTATATGAATACAAAGACGGATTGAATAAATATTTCCAATCGCTGGGACCTGATGCTCCAATCAAAAGCGTTGAAGAACTTATAGCATTTAATCAATCGGATTCGATAGAATTGAAATATTTTAACCAGAGATACCTGGATATGGCCCAGGAAAAGGGAGATCTGACCTCTGAGGAATACCAGGAGGCATTAGCCAAAATGATGAAAGGCAGTAGGGAAGAAGGAATAGACAGGGTCATGAATGAACATGATTTGGATGCAATAATAGCCCCAACAGGAAGCCCTGCCTGGAAAACCGATTTGATTAATGGCGATAGTTTTCAGTTGGGAAGCTCTTCTCCTGCAGCTCAAGCTGGATATCCAAATATTACGGTACCTATGGGCTATATTGATGAGTTACCTGTTGGAATATCTTTTTTCGGAAGGGCCTGGAGTGAGCCAATTTTACTTGAAATAGCCTATGCATATGAAATCGGGACTAAACATCGCAAAACTCCAAAGTTTCTGACTAATTAAGGCCGATTTTGAGGCCGTTTTTCAGTTTAACTCCTGAAAATTCAATCAGTTCGTTCGCTCTGACCTCAAAGGACGGTCTGCCTAAAGGAAAAAGCATAAAGCATGAAAAATAGGATGTGTCCCCATTTATTTTACAATTAGATTCTGATATAATTTGACTGTGGAGAAAACAACTAGAAAAATCACTTTTAAGGATGCAGAAAGATTAGATATCGAATATTGGAAATCCTGCACACCTGAGGAAAAACTCGATATACTTCAATATTTAAGGGAATTGTATTATGACTTTAAAAATGAGAGCCGAAAAAGATTTCAAAGAATTTATCGCATTGTTAAACGAACATAAGGTTCGTTATCTCATCGTTGGAGGATTTGCTTATAGCTTCTATGCAGAACCACGATTCACGAAGGATATAGACTTTTTCGTAGAGGCCTCAACTGATAATACAGATAAGATGCTTAATGTTTTGGAGAAGTTCGGATTTAAAAATGTAGGGATAACAAAGGACGATTTTCTAAAGTCGGACCAGATAATTCAATTGGGCATTGCCCCCTTGCGAATAGATATTATTACTTCGATAAACGGAGTCAGCTTTAAGGAGGCATGGAATAACCGCACAGTGGGAAAATACGGGAATATTCCTGCAAATTTTATCTCAAAATCTGATTTGATAAAAAACAAGAAAGCAACCGGCCGTGCTCAAGATATCGCAGACATAGAAAAACTTAAGAAAATATAACCCTCAGATAGAATTTATCCTTTAGATTTTCTCAATTCGAGAAAGGGGGTCGGACCATGCTAACTTATAGATATCATGAAAGATACCCCATAATAAGGGCTGATATTTTGCCTTAAAAGCTCCTTTTTGGGCCCCAAAAAAGCACTTTAAGACGAAAACTTCAAAAATAACATCTGATCTGCTTAAACGTACATTTTTGCCACCAAAACCATTGTTTTAAGGCTGATTTTGAGGCCGTTTTTCAGTTTAACTCCTGAAAATTCAATCAGTTCGTGCTGTCCGACCCCAAAATATCTAAAATATAAATAAGACTCCAAAATAACAAAAATAATAAAAAAGGGGTAAGTAAATTATTGCTGGATTTTATATTTAAGCCTCTGCTTCCCGTCCGTCGAATAGATGGATGATGCGCTGGGAATGGCTGGCTAAGCGGTCGTCGTGGGTAACCATAACTATAGTATGTCCTTTCTTCCAAAGCCTGCCGAGAAGTTCCATTATCTCTTCGCCACTCTTAGAATCCAGGTTGCCGGTGGGTTCGTCAGCTAGGATAATGGGAGGATCGTTGGCTAATGCCCGGGCCAGAGCGATGCGCTGCTGCTGACCTCCGGAAAGTTCTGAGGGCCGGTGCTCTTTCCACTTTAAAAGTCCTACTTCGTTTAATACTTCGGTAACACGTTCTTTTCGATTTCTGCTGTTTTTTCCGTTAAAGAGCATGGGGAGTTCTATATTCTCCCAGGCGGTGGCATAGGGGAGGAGGTTGAAATTCTGGAAGACAAAGCCCATCATTTTGTTACGGATAGAGGCAAGCTGATCAAAGGTAAATCCTGCTACGTTTTTATCTTCCAGGTAATATTCCCCCTCGGTCGGGGTATCAAGACAGCCGATAATGTTCATAAGAGTTGACTTGCCTGAGCCTGAAGGACCCATGATGGTTACAAATTCTCCGGCAGCAATTTGCAAAGATACTCCGCTCAGCGCTTCAAGCGCCTGAGTACCCATTTGATAAACCTTTTTGATTTTATTGAATTTGATCATAGTATCACCTCTATTCATACCGAAGAGAATCAATGGGATTGAGCCGGGAAGCACGCACAGCCGGGAAAATGCCTGACATAAATACCAACGTCCCCACAATGACCAGAAAAATGATGAATATCTCAAATGAAAAAACCGGACGCAGGAGATATCCTTCGATTCCAAATCCCTCATAATTGATCGGGGCAAGCCGAACCAGATGTATGATGTTGAAAGCCGTTACAAGGCCCCAGAAAGTCCCTTTCAAAAAAATAAACAGTGTTTCCAGGATGAACTGTTGGATAATCACCCGGCGCTTAGCGCCGAGAGCCATCTTAATGCCGATCTCCTGTCTTCTTTCTCTGATGACAGCATACATCAAATTAGTGACGCCCACAGCTCCGATAAGCAGTGTCAAAGCACCCATTATGCCGAGGAACACCTCAATGCCCTTGAATATGGTTCCGGCTTCTTTAGCGTCATCGATCGTATTCCAGATACTGAGAGCGTAACGGTCGGTGTTGTCAAAACGGTATTTTTTACCGAGTAGAGTATGCCCCCGTTCCTCGATAAGCGGAGAAAAGCCAATCTCCCGGGGATGGATGTGGATGCGGTCGATATGCAGCTGGCTGTCGATCTGGGTGAAGGCCGAGTAGGGAGTATAGATCTGATCTGCGTCCGGCCCCTGATACATGGAATCCTGGAGTTTTTTTTTCAGTACGCCAATAACAGTAAATGGGATGCGGTTTATGATGATCTTTTGTCCCACAGGATTCTCAATGCCAAAGAGGTCGGTTCCTACTTTCCAACCGATAAAAGCCACTTTGCGGCCATTTTTCACATCCGCAGCATTTAGAAAACGGCCTCCCATTTGAGGAATCTGGGTCCGCATCTGGGCAAACTCTGCTGTTGTTCCATGAATCGTACGGTTGATCTCTTTGCGGTTTGCCGATACAGGCCAACTATTATAAGATTCGGGAGCGATCAAGGATATTTCGGGAATTCTCTCCTTTAGATACTGGATATCGCCTGGGTAGAGACGAATCCGCCTTCCTTTGGGAAGCCCTTGATAAAGCTTCGAGGTCTGGCCTCCGGAGATCATGATCAGATCTTGTCCCAAACCGCTGAAACTTATGCGGAACTGGGCAGACATTCCCTGACCAAATGCAAGAAGCAGAAGAATCGAGAGAGAGCCCCAGAAAAGAGCAAACGTGATCAGAGCAGCTTTCTTGCGTCGTTTCCGGAATTCATTCGAAAAGAAGCGCAGCAGTGTAAGATTCATTTTATTTCCTTAGTGCAGTGATCGGATTTGTAGAGGCAGCATTTCTGGCAGGAATGAAGCCGGCAACAGTCCCGATAAGCAGAAGAATGGATATAGATGAGACAGTGACCAAGGGACTGATTTGGGGAGTTCCTACAAACTGGGTGACAGCCTCCGGCATTGATTGGACTAATCTGATTACGGCTCCGGAAAAAGCAAAGCCGACAAGCCCGCCAATTAACATAATAAAGAGTGACTCGCTGAAAAACTGAAACAGAATTGTGCGACGGCGGGCACCCACAGCCAGTTTGATTCCGATCTCACGGCCTCTTTCTTCTACCACGACCATCATGATAGATGCGACTCCCACTCCTCCCACAAGCAGGGTGAAGGAGCCGATAACTCCCAGGAATACATTGAAGGCGGTGAAAAAAGTCCGGAAACTTTTTTCCATCTCAAGTGTATCCCAAACAGAGATCGCATCCGGATCCTGAGGATCGAACCCGATCAGCTTGGACAGGTGATTTTTGATTCCCTGTGTCACCTCAGCACTCCGATTAAAATCCAAAGGGCGGAAGATGATGTTAGAAACGTATTTGGCCCCATAGAGGGTGCTGTAAGTGGTCCATGGGATAAAGGCACATCTTTCGTCTCGGTTACCATTGTAATTCGAGGTTTGAAGTTTTTCAGCCATGACTCCGATCACGGTGAACGGTACTCCTTCGATAAAGATACTTTTACCAAGGGGATCACTGGTGGTGAAAAGATCTGTAGCTAAGACGTTTCCGATAAGGCATACCCGCCTTTTCTCTTTCATGTCTAATGGATTTATAAAACGTCCCTTTGCCGGGATAATGTTGCGCATCCGCTCGAAAGAGGGGTTGACTCCTCGCACAGTGTTAAGATACTCCAGTCTTTTATACCGGATCCTACAGCTTCTAACAAATTCCGGGCTTATAATTTCAATATCTGAAACTTTATCTGGGATGTCTTCTATCTGCTCAGGAGTTATACGGACGGGTTTGCCTTTCTGAAATCCTTTGTATGGAAGAGTGGTCTGCGAGGGAAACATAAGCACGATTCCGTAGCCCATGCCGTGAAAGCGCTTTGTCTGGGCTTTTCCCACTGATTCACCAAAGGCGATTAAAAGGATGACTGAAAAAGTTCCCCAAATAACCCCAGAAAGAGTGAGGATGGTCCGTAGTGGTTGGCGCATCAAGTCGCGGACGAGATTTCGAAAGAAGATAGTGATCATGTGATTTTACGGGGAGGTCTTTCCACAACCTTTTCACCTTCTTTCAAGCCGCTGGTGATTTCGATGTTCAATCCGTCAGAAAGACCAGTCTGAACCTCTTTTTTTTCTATCTCTTCGCCCTTTTTCACTTCTACAAATTTCTTGCCGTTTTCAAATAGCACCAGGCGTTCAGGAAGTATCAGGATGTCTTCTCTGGCCTGGACAGTAATTGTGGCTGTTGCTGAGTAGCCTGCCCGTAGCAGCTGACCGCCGTCATCGGAGATAAGGATTTCAATGTCAAAGAGGGTGGCGTTGCCATCTTTCTTTGCCTTGGGATATATCCTCTCCACCTGGCCCAGGATACGGCTCTCAGGCAAAGCGCCTATTTGAATGTCAGCATCCATTCCGACCCGGATTTTTCCGACATCAATTTCATCCACTGTGCCCTTAAAAAGCAGCATTCCCATGTCAGCTAAAGAACAGAGTTCAGTTCCTGGTTGGAAATTGGTCAGAGGGACAACTGGATCCCCTTGGAAAACATTCTGGGAAAGGATCATACCATTGATAGGGGATTTCACAATGGAATCAATGCTGCGGTTGCTTAGCTGAATGCGGCCTTTTTCCATAAGCATGAATTTATCCTGAGCGATTTTAAATCTTAAGTTGCCTTCATTGTAAGCAGATTCACTGACTTCCATATCAGAACTGGATATGAATGATTCCTTAAAAAGCTTGAGATTTCTCTCCCGGTCTGCCCGGAGTTTATCTAAAGTAAGTTGAGCCATTTCCATGTTCCGTCTCGTCTCGACGTATTCCACTGGCGTCGGATTGGGGGAGATCTTAAATAGCGAGTTTTCTTTCTGGACTGAGTCTCCGACTTTGAACAGGACTTCTGAGACTATGCCGGGAATGGTCAATTTGACTTTAATCTCCTGTTCCGGCTCGATGGTTCCCACAGCCAGGGCCTTTTCACTGATGGTTCCCTTTGTGACTTCCACGAAATTTAAAGTTTCTTCATTTTTTTTGCGGGAAAAGAGAAAAACGAAGAAAATTGCTACAAATACGACAGCTAAAATTCTCCAAATCCATTTTTTCATAATTCACCTCAGATTTATACCATTACCTAATACGAATTTGTAAGGAAAAAAGTTCCTGCCAAAATAATTGATGAAAATTCATTCGGCTCCCAAAAGACTGTATCACAGCAATGATGCCTGGTGCGATCTCTTTGCGTGTGGTAGCCTTGAAGTATTTCACAAGCGCCTCTTTGCCGCAGAAAAATGGCAAAAATGGGGTCGGACCATGCTAACTTATAGATATCATGAAAGATACCCCATAATAAGGGCTGATATTTTGCCTTGAAAGCTCCTTTTTGGGCCCTAAAAAAGCACTTTAAGACGAAAAATACAAAAATAACATCTGATCTGCTTAAACGTACATTTTTGCCACCAAAACCATGTGTAAACCATCTCTGTCAGTTTTAGATAGTATTGCTTATGATGGTCAATTCCAATATAATTCATTCCCGAAAAGCCGATTTCCCCAGCCCAGAACATAGATGACTTTAAGGCCGGAGGCTGGATTCACCAGAGCTGAAGGATTTTCTCCAGGACAGGCATGAAGTCAAAAAATGGCCGCCTGATTCCTGGGCGTTCAATTGGAGTTTGGTTCGAGCGTGCTTTCCCGGCTGGATGCTCTCAACAAAGCGCAGCAGATGACCGGCAAACTGGAAAGTGTCATGCAAAGCCCGCTCGATCTTAAGGAATGAATCTACAAAACACCGGAAAGAACTGCCAGATTGGCAAAGGAGCAAACGGATGAATAAACGACGGATGTTGGTTGGCTTGGCAATGGTCGCGGCTGTGCTGGCCGTCATCATTTCCGTAACAGTCATAAAATTCAAAACAGCAGAAAAGGATGTAGAGATGGACACTTCCGTGGCTGTCCACGTCGGAAAGATCATTCGAACGACGCTCCACCGCTATGTCACGGCTTACGGGAGAGTGGAACCGGAGCCGGCCTCGGATGGAAAACTGCCTGCTGCAGCATTCATCGGCTCGCCCGTAAGCGGTATCCTTGTCCAGATTAACTGCACCGAGGGTCTACGGGTTTCGCAGGGGGACATATTATTCCGTCTGGACAGCCGTGTAGCCGAAGTCGTCCTCCTCAAAGCTCAAAAAAAGCTGAAGTTTGCAGAACAAACGTATGAGCGTCAGAAAAAACTTTTCAAGGCTGATGGGACATCCCAGAAATCATTTCAAGAGGCGGAAAGCCAATTCAATACCGCCCAGAGCGAGCTGTCTGCCGCTCAAACCCAGCTCTCCCTTCTTGAGATCGCGGCTCCTCTGACGGGAACGCTGGTCCAGCTAAACGCTGAACTCGGTCAGTCTGTTGAATCGAATACGACCTTGGCTGAGATTATTGACCTGGACCGCTTGGTTGTGGCCGTCAACGTTCCAAGCCGGGAAAGCCCCCTTATTGAAATTGGGCCAACCTGTTGAACTCGGCTTGGAGGCTTCCGCCACAGGCACTCTGACATTCATCAGCAAAAACATTGACCCTAAGATGGATACCATATTGGTCCGAGCATCCATTCCAGCAACAATCGAATTTCATCCCGGTCATTTTCTCAATATCAGGATCATTTGTGATGAACACAGGGACTGCCTGGCCGTGCCGGAAGAAAGCCTTATAAGCAGCAAAGGGGAAGGCAGTTGGATAATGATCGTTCAGGGTGACAAGGCCATCCGTAAGCCTGTGAAGGATGGATTGCGCGAACGCGGCCTCGTCGAAGTAGAAGGAGAAGGCTTGACAGAAGGAATGATTATTGTCACTGAAGACGCCTACAGCCTTCCTCCTGTGACAAAGATCCATATCATCTATCAATAACATGAATAAAAATCACGTTGTAGGCACATTCGCAACGCGTCATGCCCTTTTCATCGCTTTTGTCTGTATTGCGCTATGCTTGGCTGGCATTTATTCGGCATTCAAAATCCCATCGTCGGTTTTCCCTCAAACAAATTTCCCTCGCGTAGTTATCCTCATCGACAACGGCGTCATGCCTGCTGACGAGATGATGGCCACGATCACACGGCCCATCGAAGAAACGATGAAAGATATTCGCGGCGTTGTTACGATTCGATCGGCTACGGGGCGTGGCTCAGCCGAGATCAGTGTGTTTTTCACCTGGAAGGTCTATATGATCGAGTCCGAGCTCTTCGTGCTCAGCCGGCTGTCTCAAATCCGCAGTACACTTCCATCGACAGCCACAACGACGGTCTTCCGGTTGACCTTCTCAGCTTTTCCTATCGTGGGCGTCAGCCTTACCAGCAATAAGCGCAGTATCACCGAGCTGTGGGAAACGGCTCGGTATAATCTCAAGCTTCGCTTCCTTCGGATTCCCGGCGTCGCCCGCGTCGACCTGGTTGGAGGCCGCACGCCCGAATATCATATCATTGCAGATCCCCTTTTGTTGAACGCAGCCCATCTCACACTCTCCCAGATCACAGACGCATTAATCAATAACAATTTTGTGGCTTCAGCCGGCATGCATGAAGAAAACCACACTCTCTATCTGACTGTCGTCGATGGGAGAGCGCACTCGATTCAGGACATTGAAAACTTCGTCGTCAAAACCGAAGGCGGACATCCGTTCCGGGTCAAAGATGTAGCTAAAGTCGTGCGCGGTCCTAAACCTGTTTTCAATATCGTCACTGCTGATGGAGAGGATGCTGTCCTGCTCAACGTCCGCAGCCAGCCAGATGGTAGTACGCTGGATATTGCTGCAGCGCTTAAAAAAGAGATTAGAGAGTTGAAGAAGGAATTGCCTCCCGATTTGAAGCTTGCTTTTTTTTATGACCAGTCTGAAATTGTTGGGACATCTGTCGGAGGAGTCTGGGAAGCTATTATTTTTGGTCTTTTTCTGTCTGTGTTAATTCTTTTTTCTTTTTTAAAAAATTGGGGCGCGACGTTCGTTGCGGCCATAGTGATCCCCATAACCGTGTTGATCACCCTCTTGTCCATGAAAATGACAGGCCTCACATTCAATTTGATGACGCTTGGAGGTATCGCTGCGGCAATCGGCATCGTTATTGACAATGCGATCGTAGTGGTGGAGGCAATCCACACCAAGCTTATATCGGGCGTAGGCCGGCTTGAAGCCATCCGGGAGGGGATCAGCGAAATTTTCCGGCCGTTGATCGGCTCGACTCTTACACCAGTCGTTGTCTTTATTCCTTTGGCATTCCTCCTCGGGATCACCGGCGTATTCTTTCGCGCCCTTGCCCTAACCATGGTCGTATCGATGCTGACATCGCTTATCCTGGCGGTCACGCTGACACCATCGCTCGCGGCCTGGTTCATTCGTCTACGCAAAGGAATCGAACCCAAGCCGTTTGCCGAACAAGGCGGCTTTCTGCTCCGCCGTTTGATCCGGATTTACGAAATCGCCGTTCGTCCCGCACTCCGGCATCGCTGGATCACGATGGGGGTCTGCGGCCTTGTGTTTCTAACCGGTATTTTAATCTATAATCGGCTTGACAGTGAATTTATTCCGCCGATGGACGAAGGGGGATTCGTGATCGATTATTTCACTCCGCCGGGGACAAGTCTCTCGGAAACGAATCGCCAGCTCTTGCAGGCGGAGAAGATTTTGCGGTTGGTCCCAGAAGTCGAAAGCTATTCGCGCCGCACTGGAGCGAGGCTTGCACTGGCCATCGCAGAACCGAACACCGGGGATTTTCTGGTCAAACTGAAAACCCGGCGCAAACGCAAAACCGAGGATGTGATCTCCGAATTACGGAGGAGATTCAACACGGAGTTGCCCGGGTTGAATTGGGAATTTCCCGGGATTCTGAGCGACCTGATCGGAGACCTTATGTGGGCGCCCCAACCTATTGAAGTGAAACTTTTTTCGACCGATACTGAATGGCTCAAGAAAAAAGCACCCGAGGTTGAAGAGCAGCTGAATAAAATCCAAGGCGTCGTGGACACGTTTAACGGATTGGTTTATACCGGACCGACCATCAGCTTTCACGTCCGTACAGTTGATGCGCAACGATTTGGACTGACGGCGGATGATATTGCCCAGGCCGTCAACACGGCCATGCTGGGACAGACGGCTTCCTGGGTGCTTGAAGGAGATCGAGTGGTGGATATCAGGGTGAAGGTTGACCCTGTACAGATCGATCGACTGGCCAGCCTCATGGAACTGCCGCTGCGGACTCCAGAAGGAACGCTCATCAAGTTGTCGCAAGTGGTGGATGTTATCGAGGAACCAGGGCAGCTCGAACTCAGGCGTGAAGAGCAACGGCAGGATGTAGCCGTAACTGCACGTCTCGAAGGTCGCGATATGGGAAGCGCTATGCATGAGATCCGCAACGTGCTGAGCAAAGATGAATCCATTCCCCCGGGAACCATCGAATACGGTGGGCTCTACGAGCAGCAGCAGGAATCATTCCACAACCTCTTGATTGTGTTACTCATGGCCATCATTCTAGTCTTTACTGTGTTGCTGCTTGAATTCGGTTCCTTTTATGAACCCGTTTCCATCGTTTTTGGTGCGGTGCTGGCCATGTTCGGAACAGTCCTGGCTCTGTGGCTGACCGGAACATCACTCAATGTGGTGTCTTTCCTCGGAGCGATCATCGGTGTCGGGATTGTGACCAAGAATGGAATCCTGATGTTGGATTTCGTTAAGGTGTTACGTGCCGAAAAGTTCTCATTGGAGGAAGCACTGGTACAATCGGGCCGGCGCCGCTTGCGGCCTGTTTTAATGACGTCCATGACGACAGTCATCGGAATGCTGCCGCTGGCTTACGGCATCGGCTCAGGAGCAGATATGTTGAAGCCCCTGGCAATCGCTGTTATCGGAGCTCTCTTCATCTCGGTCTTGCTTTCTCTCGTAGCCACACCGACGGTTTATTTCCTCCTCTTGAACCTCTTCAGGAAAACAAAAGACTGACGCCTGGAACATATCTTACATGTTTACCTATCCTTAGCAGAGCTGGTTACTCGGGTATAGCACAAATTAGTGAAAAGGGGGTCGGGCCATGCTAACTTATAGATATCATGAAAGATACCCCATAATAAGGGCTGATATTTTGCCTTAAAAGCTCCTTTTTGGGCCCCATAAAAGCACTTTAAGACGAAAACTACAAAAATAACATCTGATCTGCTTAAACGTACATTTTCGCCGCCAGGTATCCATTATTGCGATGAGTCTATCCCCGAAACCCAAACTTGGTCAGGTCCCAAATCAATAAGCGGAGGGTTATACGGTAGTCTCATGAATAAGCTCTTATCAAGGATTTTGTAAGGGAATAATTCGTCGTTGAATGTCATTCCAGATTTTTCGTTTCATGATTCTTAAGTCATATTCAGACTGCAAATTAAGCCAAAATTGCGCTTCAACCTTAAAATATCGCTGTAATCTTAAAGCGGTATCAGCTGTTATGGCTCGTTTGCCATTCACAATCTCACTTATTCTGTTCGGAGGAACAGCAAGATCTCTTGAAAGCTGATTTATACTGATGCTTAAGGGCTCCATAAAATCCTCACGCAGGATTTCGCCTGGCCTAATAGGATCAAGTAGTTTTTTCGTACTCATCATAGCACCTCAGTGATAATCGGTTATTTGCACATTGTATGCATTGCCTTCATGCCACTCAAAACAAACTCTCCACTGATTGTTTATGCTAATGGCGTATTGTCTTTTTCGATCGCCCTTTAAAGCATGAAATTTATTACCCGGATTAAGCATTAACGCTTTGAGACTTGGAGCAGCATGAAGAACCATAAGCCTTTTTCTCGCCTGCCGCTCAAACGACTGAAAACGACGAACTTGTTCATCCTTGAATAGCTTTTCAGTATCTCGGCAGGCAAATGATTTGATCATATAGCATATAATATATGATATTACGCTAAACGTAATACGTCAAGCATATTTTTGTTTGGACTTAAAAAGTAATGCATTGAATATAATTTTCAACTCATATTATAGACGAAGAATAGGTGTTGTTTTTCTCAACCTGTCGCACACACATCTCTGTTTAAAAGGCGATTTCCCCCACCAAAACCATTGTTTTAAGGCCGATTTTGAGGCCGTTTTTCAGGAATGTCCTGAAGATTCAAAGATTTCGTGAGGCCAGACCACAGAATTCCACCGTCTGGAGATACTTACATGCATTGAATCTGGTTGACATGATATCTCTTTGTATTGTATTATTTCGGTCTTATAAATAAAAGTTCATAAATCCTTTAGAAGGAGATGTAATGAAAAAAACTATCTATGCAAGTATTCTTTTTTTATTGATTTCTACGACCTTTGTTTTTTCTAAAGATATAGAATTTTATAAAGGCACCCAAATCATTTCTCCAATCATTGGGCTCAATAGTTATACCATTCCCTTTGGAGCAAATTTCGAGTATGGAATTACGGATAACATCGGGATAGGGGGAACTGCTATGGCCTGGTTGTGGAGCAATGAATTATGGTCTAATTCACTGATAAGTATAGCTGCTGATGCAGCATATCATTTCACTAAACTTAAAGTCGATAAGTTAGACTTTTTTGTAGGTGCAGGATTGGGGGTTTCAATTTATTCCTTTTCCTGGAAGAGTGGATATGGACAGGGCCTTTCCGGGGGAGCAGGCTCTTCAGGGATTTATTTAGAACCTTTTGCCGGAGCCCGTTATTATTTCACCCCAAAGATAGCTGCATTTACCCGCTTATATGTAGACTTCATCGGCGACTGGGGTGGAGTGGGAGCTGTTATAGGCGCTTCATTTAGGTTGAAATAGTTTTTACAATCAAATTAGAGCTTACAGCTGCTTTTCCCTGAACAGGTTTCAAGTAAGGCTGGCATGTCGACGCGAACCGGAGTAGTGAACGGATCCTCTTCAATTTGTCCAGCTCCGCTTGCCGGAAAAGGCACTCCTGTCCTTTTGTAATTTGTTTTGATTACTCGCCACTTCCGTTGTAAAATACAAAATGAGAGGGAGTGAATTGGCAAGAAAAATAACAGGTATGTTTGTCCTGACATTTTTGTTCCTCGTTCCAAGGCTTTTATCCAAAGAGAATAAAGTGAGAGTCATTGCTGAAAATGCCCCTATTTATGCTGAAGCCAGTATATATAGTTCCAAAATCGAAACTGTAAAAAAAGGAACTGTTCTTGCTTTATTTACCACAGGACCAAACAAGCAAACTTGGTTTTATGTGTTTTATCGTTCCCAAAGATGGAACTCCAATGTGTCAGGCTTTATTCAGGCTTCTTTGGTTGAAAGAATTTCTGAAAGGCCAGAGGCTGCTGCCAAGGAGAATAAAGAGAAAGGGCAGGAAGTAAAAAAGAAAGAAACACAGATAAGCAGAGAAAAAGTGGAGCAAGTCAAAAAAGATTTAAAGCCCGATGTTAAGATTACGCCGAAAAAGAAAAAGGCTGCAATAGTATCAGTTCCCCCGCATAGAGCCTTTGTTCTTCGTGAGGTCAAAGAGAAAGAAAAAAAACCGCGAGTTTTTGCACTCCTACCCAAGATAACGCCTGCTGTTGAGAAAATCAAGGAAAAAAAAGAACCTGTGAAAAAAGAAGAAAAAACAAAACCAGTCGTTATCCTTCCTGAAAAGATTATCGTTCGGTCAGAAATCAAAAAGCAAAAGGCAGAAATAAAAAAAGAGGAGAAGGCCCAGGTAGTTCTCCCTAAGCCAAAAGCAAAAAAGCAAGAAATACCAAAAAAATCTGTACCTTCTCAGAAAAAGGCCAAAGAGCAACAAATACTAACAGAAAGGCCGCCTACGATCGCAGAGCCAAAACAACCCCCCAAAAGTCCGTTGCTGACTATGAGTCTCGGTTATGGGCCTTCTCTAGGAAGTGGTATAGGCGGATTTATTCAGTTGAATACTCGCGCTGGTTTTTCTTTCCATATAGGGACGGGATATTATCCGACTTCCTATTTCTATTCGGAATACGATTGGGTGAAAAATAGTGTCCTTTATAGTGCTGGAATAAAGTATTATCTCCCTTTTGGGAACAATCGGATTCGTCCCTATCTGGACCTTCAATATGGAGGAATTAGCATTGAAGCTGTCCGTATCGTTACCGGAATATGGTATTACAATTATATCTATGAAAATATACAAAAGACTTTGATGGGCCCTTCTCTGCTTGCAGGGATGGAAATAAAAATGGGAGCTTTAGGATTAAACGGGGCTTTGGGACTTTCTTATAATACGACTGAATGGGATTATTTGGTAAGGGACTATTTCTTGACATGGGATGTGGGGTTGTTGATTTATTTTTAAAAAAAGACATATAGGCGAATTTAGCGGCTTAGAGGAAAGGCGATTGAAAAATTTCTATATTTTTGCTTACTTTTTGTTGACAGACATCAATAAACATATAATAATATGTATAAGGAGGTGTATTAAGATGCGCACAAATGTTGTTATTGATGATTATTTGATTGAAGAAGCATTAAAAATATCAAGGATAAAAACGAAAAAAGAGTTAATTCATAAGGCACTGGAAGAATTCGTTAAGAATAGAAAGAGAATGGATTTAAGAGAGATCAGAGGGCATGTTAAATTTGATGATGATTATGATTATAAGAAGCTGAGGACATGATGATCTTGGTAGACACATCGATATTGATCGATTATTTTAAGGGTAATAGAAATAAAGAGATTGAAAAATTTCATTTTATTCAGGAAAAAGGGATTCCATTTGGGATTAATAGTCACATTTATCTAGAAGTTCTCCAGGGTAGTAAGACTGAAAAGGATTATAAAGTCTTAAAAAAATACCTGGATACTCAAATATTCTATGAGTTGAAAAATGGCCGGGAATCATATGCAGAAGCAGCAAAAATGTATTTGAAATTGCGGCATAAAGGCATAACAGTAAAAAGTACAATAGACTGCCTTATTGCCAGGGTAGCTATTGAAAATGACCTATTCTTGCTACACAATGATACAGATTTTACCAGGATCAGTAAGCATTTCCCTCTAAAAATCTGGGGTATCTTAGTAGAGGGATATTAAAAAGGGAAAAGGGGGTCGGACCAGTCTAACTTATAGATATCAGGAAAGATAGCACATAATAAGGGATTATATATTGCCTTAAAAGCACCTTTTTGGACCCCAAAAAGGCACTTTAAGAAAAGCTACAAAAATAATATGGGATGATCTGCATAAACGTACATTTTTGCCACCAGGTATCCATTATTTCGATGAGCCTAAACGTCTAGGTTCATCACGGTAATCCGTACTTTTTTACCACTAAAACCACTGTTTTAATGCCGATTTTGAGGCCGTTTTTTAGTTTTACTCCTGAAGATTCAAGCAGATCGTGCGGCCCGACCCCAAAATTAAAAACAAAATTAGATATTTTTCCCAGATGGGTAGATTTAATCGGCAAAGAAATGTATTCAGTGAACTGCTAGTTCGCTTTTGCTGGGAGGCCGAGCAGCCGGCGCAGCTTGTCGATATCGATTTTTGGCATCTCCGAAGTTGGCGCGTTCTGCAATCGATCGATATCGTCGATAAGGGCTTCAAGCTTAGCGCGCTCTTTCTTACTCCTGACCGCCTGAAGAGGCGATAGACCTCCGAGGGCAGGGAGTTTTGTCTTTGGCCACTCATTGAAGTAATGGTGTTCCAGATGTTTCTTTATGGCCTCTTGGATTTCAGGTCTGGAATTCAGCTCCTTGGACGCTTTTTTCTTGACTTCGATTTCTTCCGGGGATAGCTCCGGCATGTCGTACGGATCACGATAGAGCGTTTTTTCATAAGCGATGAGACTGCGGAGATGTCCTTTGATCTTGGAACACAGCCGGACAGCTCTCTCCTGTGAATATGTTTCTGCGATGAGGCGGTCGCCTTGAATGTAGAAGTGCCCAAGGACAGTCCTGGATGCGTCTGGATATTTCCGGCTTTTGGCCTTCAACAAGCTCCATGAGTCATCCTTCTTATCGTATTGGTAGCTTCGGAGCGCGGAAAGTCGCTTCCGCAGGGCAGCCTCGTCCTTGATGCGGAAATGAATTTCCGTTAACACAAACTCCTCACCGTCTGTGGTGACAAGGGCGTGATAAGGAATTTGCGAAAGGTCGGTCATTTCCCCTTGGAGGATATACCAGGCCCAGAAAAGCGCGGTCTCTTTCTGTGACTCAGCGAAATGTCGTTCGGTGGGAAAAAGCAGTGCCCTGGGGCCTTGCTTGAAGTCTTTTTCCTGAGTAAGGACAGCCCGCTTGAATTGTGCACATGTTTCCGGTTCGTAGATATAGGGAGTAGTATAGAAGATTGATCGTTCCGGGGGGCCGACTCTACGCGTAAACCAGATTTCCCTTGGCTCCGGATCGATTTCGAAAAGCTCCCGAACATGGAAGACTGTAAAGCGCTTCCCGGTCCCCAGTTCCCTTATAGTGACGGCATCCGGCCTGGATGTGGATGCGATAATTTCAAAGAACGTAAGGTAGCTTTCGCTGAGTTGCCGAATGTAGGTGGGGCCTGGTTCCATGAGGTCCGAGATCATGGGGTCGGAGAGTAGCCTTTCGGCCACTGTTTCGAGGCTTTTTCCAAACCGGAGATCGAAGTGCATCCAGCTCATGAAATAGCTGTCTGTGATCCCGTCTTTTTCTCCTGGGCGGAACCGCTTCTCGAAATTCGAGACGGCTCTTTTGAACTCCGGACCGTCTTCGTCAAAATCCATGATTTTCTTTCCATACATCGCGACGATCGGGATAACTTCCATATAATTGTCCCAGAGAGTGCCCGTTTGCTCAGAAGGAGGAAACCAGAGTTCCGGAGTTTGAACAAATCCACCCTGCGTCTGGCTGGGGCCGCAGCACTCTTTGTACTTCTTCCCGCTACCACAGGGACAAGGATCGTTTCTTCCTGGTTTTTTGCTCATGTCAATAGAATATAATCCAAATCGTGATCCGAAACAAGCCCGAGCCCAAAGGGAAGTACGACCCCAAAGGACGAAAGAATGGCTAAAGGGATTCGGCCCGACCCTTATTTCAATTTGATTATCTTATTCTTACCTGATATTCTTCTTCCAGGGTAATTTAGCAGTGTGAAAAACATCCCTTAAAATACCATATTCAGAGCTGACGGAACAGAAATTTAAACTATGATATAATATTTTTTTGAATGATCCATGAGGAGGTAATCGCATGTTTCATACATATACTGCCAAATATACAAAAATAGAATTAGGTTATATGGGACAATTAGTAGAATGGCCAGAAGTGGTCACAGAAGGTAAAACCTTAGAAGAATGCAGGAAAATGCTTCAAGATGCCCTGCATGAAATGATTCTTGCTTATCGGGAACAGAAAAAAGAGATTCCATTAGGAGGTGCCTTGCTGGAACAGATTCCGGTTGAAATTTAGTATGTCGGTAAAGCGGCGTGACTTAATCAAGTATTTAGAAAAGAATGGTTTTTATTTATTGCGTGAGGGGAAAAATCATTCTATATATTAAAATGATAAAAAGACAATCCCAGTCAAAAGGCACCGCGTTCTTGATAGAATAACAGCCAACGAATTATGCAAACAGGCTGGCTTAAAGCCAAAATTCTAATTATTAGTCAATTGTTAAATTTTTTAGCAATAAATATTTTATTCTTTTGGTTCATCACAGTAATCCATACTTTTTTACCACCAAAACCATTGTTTTAAGGACGATTTTGAGGCCGTTTTTCAGTTTAACTCCTGAAGATTCAAACACTTCATGCGGCCAGGCCCAAAAGGACAAAAAAGCCCTGATGATCATCTGCAAAATCAAAGCCAAAAGCATCCTGAACAAATCCAAGATATTCGATTACTGCCTCAATCCCTACACAGGATGTCAAACGAGCTGCCGGTACTGTTATGCCCGTCTTTTCATGCCTCGCTACTCTGGACACAAAGAACCATGGGGGGGAATTTGTGGATGTGAAAGTAAACGCCGTGGATCTTCTCAAGCGGCAGCTGGAGCGAGCCAAAAAGGGGACGGTGTGGATTTCTTCGGTTTGTGACCCTTACCAACCGCTCGAGGCTAAATTCAGGTTGACTAGAGGGTGTCTGGAAGAGCTTCTGAAAAAGCAGTTTCCCATAAACATCCAGACAAAATCAAATCTTGCCCTCCGGGACCTTGATCTCTTCAAGCAGTTTGAGACAATCGATGTAGGCTTTACCATCGCCACAGATGATGAGAAGGTGGCCAAGCTCTTCGAACCGAAGGCATCACCTGTAAAGGAAAGAATCAAAGCATTGGAAACCATCCATGACGAGGGCATCCGGACATTTGCTTTTATCGGCCCTATTTTGCCTGGGAATCCGGAACAGCTTGTTAAGCATCTGGCCGGAAAAGTTGACTACGTGTATATAGACCGTATGAACTACCCCAGTTCCATACGAGGTTTCTATCGACACCTTGGATGGGAAAAGGCTCTCAAAGACACTTTTTTCAGGGAATATCGGGACCGCCTCGTTCAAGAATTGAAAAAACACGGGATTGTTTTTGAAGTCCTATTTTGATAAAAAAGGATAACTGGTCCCTCTGTCATTGCGATGCTTTCATCCTGCGCTTGTCATTGCAATGAGCGAAGCGAAGAAGCAATCTCATTTACCCTTAATGTATTTTAATTCCCCTTCTCAATAGTGAGAAAATCCAGAAAAAGGCTCCGTCTATTATTTTGAAAGGCAGTGAACAAATGTTTAATATTTTGAGAATTCAGAAGGTGCAGTTCTAATAAGAATGGTAAATATAGAAGTTAAGCCTTCGAGATAACAGCCACTTCAAAAATAAAAATACAACTCCAAGGAATTTACCTATAGGTTATTCAGACTTTTCTTCTCTGCAGTGTTCTAACGTATATCAAATCAGTGGAGAAGATGATTTCCCCCGCCCCTCAAGAATCTCGTTTAAAGTTGTCATTCGCAGTATGGAAATCAGGGACATGTGCTGATTTTCTGAAAGCGGTAATGTGTCCCTTGATTTATATCCAGGATAATTTATTGTAAGTAAAATGCCGTGGTTCGACCATGAAGCATAAAGCATAAAGCATTAAAAATAGGATGTGTCCCTATTTATTTTTATCCTTGTAAATATTCATTGTGGCACGGAAGAGATTTTATTCATAAACTCTTGAAAAACACCCACAACGTAGTGTTTGAATTGTTCTTCATTCATGTTAGGGAAAGCCGTCTCAGGTCGCTGACTTATGATCAAATCAATTCCTTTGGATGTTTCATCGGCAAAGTATGTTTTCATATTACTTATGAACCGCCTAAACCAGTTTTTTGGATAATTCTTATTAAAATTTTTTAATTCATTAAAGACACTTGACATCAGTTTTTGACAATTAGCAAGAATATCAAAGTGGTAGTAAATAAACGGAGCCCATCCACCTGCGATTACAATATCCGGGATATAATCCTTCAGTATGACCAGTGTAGTGAAGAATCCTTTTTTGAAATCATCCGTCACTGTGCAAGTCCTCGGATTCAATTATAGTTTTAATTCGCTTCTCATAGAGATGCTCTGCCTGTTCTAATCCTCTTAGTGGATAATGATACAAGTCCAGGTATAGTTGTATATCTGAAACCACCCAAAGCGTATTTACCTTCTGTATGTCATAAAAAACGGAATGCTTGTAATAAGGGGACACGAGGATGACATTTGCACCCTGATCCACTGGCCTTAAATTTAGATGGTTTTCGAACAAAGCGCCTGATCCTTTGTCAGAAATGTAGATGTGAACATCATTGAAGATGGCATGGGGAGAGATGAGAAAAGAGCCAGCATGGAAGCCTAGAGCATATTTAACTTTTTTAGAGATATTTAATTTTTCTAGTTTGCCTATGATTTCTTGAGGAGATTTTGCTTGGCAATAATATTTCATGAATTCGTTTTTTAGGTAATCATAATGATGAATCCAATCTTCTAGGATTGATTTCTGATTTTTCAGCTTTCCTTTTGAATTGACCCTCATCAGATATCTAAGCTCTTCAAGCTCCTTGAACACTCGGGACACATATCCAGGATTTAGACGAACTTCATTTGCTAATTCTCTCACTCCCCAGACTTTTTTCTTTTTTAACATCGCGCGGAGGAGGAGGGAAGCTTTGTCAGAAAAGGGGCTTCTTCCTTTCCTGACCTCTGGAAATTGATTGGGAAATCCTGAGCGCTCAACATATAACCCCTCTCCATATTGAAGGAAAATATTTCCTGAGAGATCTAGAAAGTTTACGCCTTCTTCTTTGCATTCTTTTCTTCTTTTTTCGCTAAGATATTCTGCTATTAGAATTGGAACCAAGCTAGGGCTTTGAGAAACATATGATTTTAATTTGAAAAGTGCACGTCTGAAAACGGAGGAGCTTGGTTGTTTTATGATTTCCCCAACAAGGCTGAAGTGCCAATTTTTAAAACTGATTTCTGCAAGAAAATCACATCGGAATGAACCAATTTGATGCTCGATCTGGAAGTTCATTATTTTTAAAGAGAGCAATTCTTCGAGTTTTTTCTTGATTAGATCGAAAACGTTACTGTTTTCTGACATTGTTGCCTCAATATTTCCTGTTGCCCATATGGACAACATTATAATAAAAAACAACAATATGTCAAGTGTTATTACATAAAAACCGGTTATCAAAGAGAAGATCGTAAATACGATTTTAAATTGGCAAGAATATTATACTGATAGGATGTGTCCCTATTTATTTTCTCTTTTTTTTCAACCCAAGTTTTTCCTCAATATCCAGATTCATTTTCCCACCAGGGCAATCGATAGAAGGAAGCCAGGGTTTGATATCCAGAACGGGTGTTTTGTTAAATACGTCGATGCCTCTTACATGAAGGATATTACCTTCAACCTTTTCAAGCTTTATTACACTAAGACCGATAGAGTTAGGACGATTTGGAGATCTTGTGGCAAACAATCCAAAAGCATGTGAACTGTTTGGTGGCCGAACTGGAGTATGCCAATCTTTAGAAAGATGCATATGATAGATTACGATGATGTATTCAAATTTTTCAAGATCCCGCAATGCCTCCTGATATTCTGGATACACTTCAATAGTACCTTTATTTTCAGGCTGAAGGATTCCCTGCCTGGGAGCTCCCGTTTGAGGAGTTAATTCAGTATGGAATATACCAATAGAGTGATAGACTATTTTCATAGGGTCCTGTTTTATTTGTTCTTTAGGTTTAGTTATTCTAGCCAATAATGGAGTAGCGCATCCACCCAGGAGTAAGACGACTAGGTTCAGATAAACCATTTGTTGGAATAGCCAGTAGTTACTCATTATTTTGTTCTCCTGATGATTTACAATCCAATCTTATTACATTGTTCTGCATAATAGAAGAATTTATTAGCCTGCTTGGAATCAACAGGTCACTTTTTATTTGTCGACCGGGCTGGATTTTTTCCCTATGGTGTACCTAATAAATCATTAATATGCTTCTCTGCTACAAAGAGATTTTTGGCAATAAAGTCAGCGGGAGTAAAATCATGCTCTTTAGTATATTCTGACGGCACGGCAATCACGTAACAGCCGGCCTTTTTAGCTGCCAGGACTCCATTAAACGAATCTTCCAGGACTACACATTCCCCGGGCTTCAGCTGGAGCTTGGTACAGGTGACTAAATATATTTCTGGATGAGGTTTGCCTTTTACAATCTCATCGGAAGGCTGTAATACCTGGAACTTATCTCTGAGCCCCAATATATCAACCACTATATCAAGAAATTCCTTTTGAGCACCGGTAGTAATGGCCATTTTTAATTTGTTAGAGAAACTCTCAATTATTTTCATTAATCCTGGCATAGGCACAAGGTCTGTTTTCAGTTTCTCTCGCATAATGGTCGTTCTCATTTCCAGTAATTCTTCGGCTGGGAGAGGAATATCTAAATCTTCTTTGAAAATATTCATACTTTCTAAAGGATTTCTACCCATCATTTTCCCGAAGGTTTCTTCCTTAGCTTTTTTCCCAAACTGAGCCGCAATTTCTTTCTCGGTTTGGAAATAGAGTCTTTCACTGTCAATCATCAAACCATCCATATCAAAAATGAGAGCTTTGATCATTGATGTTTCCAAATATCCACCTATTCTCTCGCAACTTTCCGTTGGAAATTTTCTGCCATCTGAAGGCGCTCACCGATAGGTGGATGGGAATAATAGAGAAGTTTTACCCACCAAGAGGGATAGGCATTGGCCAGATTGCGGTCAGCCAGACCAACCAGAGCAGTAAGAAAGGAATTGGGATTATTAATGTTTTCCAAAGCATAGCGGTCAGATTGAGCTTCAAAATGACGAGAGATGGCGTTACTCATAACAGTGAAGAGAAGACCGGAGAGAACGCCAGCCAGAATAGCCATCATGGGCAGGAGGGTCAGATTGACACGAGTTGAAGAAAGAAATTCAGGGAAAAGAGTCCTCATGATAAGATCGAGCAGAAAGAAAACGAGCAGTTGCTGGGGGAGACCAATAGCCATACCCTTCCAGATATGCTTAAAGTTATAATGACCTACCTCATGGGCAATAATTGATTCAATTTCAGGTATGGACATATTATCCATCAGGTTATCACCGAGTACCACCCTTCGGGTTTTCCCAAGACCTGCCAGAAAGGCATTTTCCTTCTTGGTCTGTTTGCTCATATCCTCCTTGAAAAAGCCGCTGCTTTTTAACCCGCCACCAGAGAGAATGACTTCCAGAGCTGAGGTAAGTTCTGGGTTTTCAATGGGAGTATATTTATTAAAGAGGGGGAGGATAACCACAGGTATGAGGGTGGCGAAGATGACACTGACAACTCCCATGGCCAGACCAGCAATTAACCACCATAGCCGGGGGTAGGAAGCCATAATCCAGAAGAGAAGTCCTAAAAGAATAAATGCTATCACCAGGCTGACCAGAAATGATTTTACCCTTTCCCAGAGCCAGCTTTTTACTGTCTGATTGGAAAATTTCCATTTATGTTCATGAAGGTAGTCGCTATAAAAATGAAGCGGGAAACTGAGGAGCGCAAAGACAAGGTGGAAAGTTACAACGTAGATGAGAAAAGTCCAGATAATAGAGTGACCAAGAGAAAAATTTGCCAGCCATCCACTAAAACCACTGTAATAAAAGGTGAGAAGAATGCCAAGCGACAGGAACATGCTGACTAGGCCAAGCAGTCTTTTCTCCTTTTCATAGAGCTTAGCCTGAAGCTGCTTTTCCCTGTCAAGAAGAAGGTGAATTTCTGTCATCTCATTAGTTACTTTATTAATGTCAATGCCATAGGTAGAATCAAAAGGATTATCACTATATCCCAAAACCAGAAGGGACCAAACATTATTGACATTAGAACATCATCCTAAGATTAAAAATTATTATTGAGGAAATTGGAATGCATGTCAAATAGGGAGTCTAACTTTGTTTTTAATTGGTGAGGTCTATAAACGCAGACGTGAGAATCTGGGTTATACTTTCTACCCACAGCTCAGGGGGAAGGACTTATCTTGGGCAAGATCGTTAAGTAAGGCAACCGCTGGCTGCGATGGGCTGCAGTAAAGCTGTTTGGCCTTCCCTTAAGGCCGATCTTGAGGCCGTTTTTCAGTTTTACTCCTGAAGATTCAAACACTTCGTGCGGCCAGATCCCAAAGGAGACCCTAAAGAAGTAAAGGAGAAAGGAAGGCGAAAGCACAAAGTATTTAGTGACATATTTCAAAATGAAATTGCCTTGACAAGATGTATTTAAAAACCTATATTAAAAATGAAAATATAACTAATGCTGATCCGAAAGGATTAACTTAAATAACTCGGGGGAACCCAAGAAGTTCCCCCTTTTTTTATCTTATGAAAAAAGGATACTCATAACAGGTGGTACGATTTCCTCTCCTGTTATAAAGTATTTCCCTAAGCCGCCAAAAAGAGGACAAAAAAGCCCTGATGATTATCTGCAAAATCAAAGCCAAAAGCATCCTGAACAAATCCAAGATATTCGATTACTGCCTCAATCCCTACACAGGATGTCAAACGAGCTGCCGGTACTGTTATGCCCGTCTTTTCATGCCCCGCTACTCTGGACACAAAGAACCATGGGGGGAATTTGTGGATGTGAAAGTAAACGCCGTGGATCTTCTCAAGCGGCAGCTGGAGAGGGCCAAAAAGGGGACGGTCTGGATTTCTTCGGTTTGTGACCCTTACCAACTGCTCGAGGCTAAATTCAGGTTGACTCGAGGGTGTCTGGAAGAGCTTCTAAAAAAGCAGTTTCCCATAAACATCCAGACAAAATCAAAGCTTGCCATCCGGGACCTTGATCTCTTCAAGCAGTTTGAGACAATCGATGTAGGCTTTACCATCGCCACGGATGATGAGAAGGTGGCTAAGCTTTTCGAACCGAAGGCATCACCTGTAAAGGAAAGAATCAAAGCTTTGGAAACCATCCATGACGAGGGCATCCGGACATTTGCTTTTATCGGCCCTCTTTTGCCTGGGAATCCGGAACAGCTTGTTAAGCATCTGGCCGGAAAAGTTGACTACGTGTATATAGACCGTATGAACTACACCAGCTCCATACGAGGTTTCTATCAACACCTTGGATGGGAAAAGGCTCTCAAAGACACTTTTTTCAGGGAATATCGGGACCGCCTCGTTCAAGAATTGAAAAAACACGGGATTGTTTTTAAAGTCCTATTTTGATAAAAAATGATAACTGGTCCCTCTGTCATTGCGATGCTTTCATCCTGCGCTTGTCATTACAATGAGCGAAGCGAAGAAGCAATCTTATTTACCCTTAATGTATTTTAATTCCCCTTCTCAATAGTGAGAAAATCTAGAAAAGGGATCCGTCTATTATTTTGAAAGGTAGTTAACAAATATTAAATATTTTGCTAGATTGGATTGTACAAAGTAATCTGTTATAATTTTTATACCATGAACAGAAAAAAAGAAGCCAAAAAAATTGAAGAGAAAAGGGCGGATTTCCTTAAAAAAAATCCAAAAATAAAAAGAGCTCTTCAAATATTTGACATTACAATTGATCAATATGAGAAAACACTCTCAGGCAGGGTGAATTTCTATACAGACACATCTACATCTCCAAAAAGCAGTGCAAATCCACGGAAATAAAATAAGAGAGTAAATGACAAGCTGGCAGGACATACAGCAAGAAATACTAAAAAGCAAATCTCAAGACAAACCAAATGGGGATTTTGATGGTGTAAGAAGATCTAAATACGATCTAGTTAAGAAAATAACAGGAAGACCGCTTCTTGTATATGCAACAGCTTTTTTAAATCCGGTAAAACTTCAATTTGCATCTCATTTTATGACAATAGATCTATCTGATAAGGATGGTTTCTATGAAATAATAAGAAATATTGATTCAGATAAGGTAGATATTTTTCTACACAGCCCAGGGGGGACAGCTGAAGCCACAGAATCAATTGTTGAAATGCTTCGTTCTAAATTTAAAGTAATAAGATTCATCATTACTGGCGTAGCAAAAAGTGCTGCAACCATGCTGGCTTTATCTGGAAACAGCATTATGATGGACGAATCAGCAGAAATGGGGCCTATAGATCCTCAAGTTAGAGTAAGAGATCGGTTTTCGCCTGCTGGTTCAATCATAGAGCAGTTTGACAGGGCGGCGGATGAATTGCGTCAAGATCCATCGCGTTTGCCGGTTTGGTTGCCAATTCTGCAGGAATTCGCTCCAGCCCTTTTAGTCGAATGTGAAAATTATATTAATCTTTCTAGGAAACTCGTGATCAAGTGGTTGACTAAATACATGTTTCAGAATGAAGATAATGCAGGTACTAAAGCTATGAAAATAGCTAATTTTTTGACAAATGAAAAAATTAACCTTTCTCATGCAAGGCGAATAGATGCAGAGCAATTAAGAAAGAAAGGCGTTGTTATTGAATTATTAGAAGAACAGGAAGGCAGGTTCCAAGATGCAATTCGTCAGTTGCATTTTGCTATTATGGCAACGTTTGATGGAACTGGGGCTGTTAAAATATTTGAAAATTCAGAAGGGGCAGTTTTGATTAGGATGGTTAATATAGAAGTTAAGCCTTCGAGACAACAGCAACTTCAAAAATAAAAATATAACTCCAAGGAATTTACCTATAGGTTATTCAGGCTTTTCTTCTCTGCAATGTTCTAACGTATATCAAATCAGGGGAGAAGATGATTTCCCACACGCCTAAAGAATCTCGTTTAAAACTGTCATTCACAGTATGGAAATCAGAGACATGTGCTAATTTTCTGAAAGCGGTAACGTGTCCCTTGATTTATATCCAGGATAATTTATTGTAAGTAAAATGCCGTGGCTTGACCTCAAAGCATTAAGCATAAAGCATGGAAAATAGGATGTGTCCCTATTTATTTGATTTTAATAAGCAAATCTTTGATATTTAATAACTTATAGTCATAAAATAGGCCAATTATTGATTTTTAATAACTAATAGTTATAAAAACAGACGATTCTTTACTTTCCGCTGACTTGAAGTCATAAAAACAGCCAATTCTTGACTTTTCAATGACTTAAAGTTGTAAAAAATATCTCACATTCACATCCAATGTATAACATGCAACTAATAAACATCTAGCAAACCAACCTCTAGCAAATCAAATAGAATATGTTCACCATCACCCTCAGCGACTCCGATGCTTAGATTTTTCACCATCACCCTCCTCTTCATCTCTAAAGGCGATTGACTTATTTATAATGTAGAGATATTATTTTATCTAATATTTATATTTAATGGGATCATAGATGATTGGGAAAAACATGATTTGGAGAAAGAGAAGTCTCCTTTCATCTTCATCTCAAGATAATAAAATATTATAAGATTAAGCCAAAACTCTACAAATGAAGCTTTACGTCGGTGTAACAGATAACAACTGGTTTGATTTTCTTTCAAACTACCAGCCTTTAGCCACCAGCTTCTCGATGAAGTAAACTTCTGGCAGCCGTCTGCAAGCGGTCTCTTACGATCACTGGAGCAGGGCGGTTTGTTTCTTTTTAAGCTTCACAGCCCAAGGAATTACATCGCAGGCGGAGGAATTTTTGCATCTGCCACAACTCTTCCTATCAGCTTAGCCTGGGATGCTTTCAATATAAAGAATGGAGCCCCAACTTATGAAGAGATGAGAAGGCGGATTGTGAAATACCGGGGAGGCCAGGATAATCGCTTTGAGGATTTTCCTATAGGCTGCCTTCTTCTGACTCAGCCTTTTTTCTTTAAGGAGTCTCAATGGTTTCATCCTCCAGAATGGTCGGCAAATATTGTAAGAGGAAAGAGTTATGATGTATCGAGCGAAGCAGGAAAGTTCATTTTGAAGAAGCTAGAATACAGACTTGCCGAAAAGCACAATATGTTTATGGATGAAGAGGGGAGAGGCATTGTTGAAAATCAATTAAGATATGGGGACGAAACTCTTGTTAAGCCAAGGTTAGGCCAGGGTTCTTTCAGAGTTATGGTTACCGATGCATATAATCGTGCCTGTGCGATCACACATGAAAGGGCGCTTCCGGTCCTGGAAGCTGCACATATTAAATCCTATACTGATGGCGGACCACATGCTGTAAAGAACGGCCTGCTTATCCGCAGTGATATGCACAGGCTGTTTGATAAAGGATACATGACAATAACTCCGCAGCACCACATCGAAGTGAGCCGCCGCATTAGGGAGGAATTCCATAACGGCGAATACTATTTTACTTTTCACGGCAAGGAAGTCAATTTGCCTTCAAATAGGCTGGACTACCCTTCTCAGGAATTCCTTACTTGGCATAATGAGAATGTGTTTAGGGGGTGAAATAAAATGAGACATTTTTATTTAAAAAGAGGACTAAAATGAAATACTGGTTTATAATCCATAGTCTCCCAGCCTATTTTGCTCACAGTGATTTCATAGGAAAAGAAAAAAAACGAGCAAAGAAAATTGAAGGAGTTAATAAAGGGGATAAAATTGTATACTACGCAACTGGCGATTCAGTGGTGGTTGGGACTTTTGATGTTATTGGGAAAAAACAAGAATGGACTGATGATCCTAAATGGGAAGGAGCACACATATGCATGAAAATAAAGCCGCGAAAATTAGCTCCACAGCCATTATTTATAAAAATACATGATATTGTAAAAAATATTGAGCCGCCGATATCAATCTTTCCTGAGAGAAAGTTTATCCCAATAAAATTTAAAGATAGAACTTCGGTCGAAATATCAGAGACAGACTTTAGATCCATAGAAAAATTCATCAAAGAATATAAAACTCTGCAAAAATCTCTCTTTCAGGGACCAGCAAATGATGAGAACTTAGGTGCACCACAGCGATTCCGCAACTTAAATATTTTAACTAAGACATCTCCTCTATAGGCAGAGCGTTTTTCAGCTAAAAATCTCCTAAAGCAAATTCGCATTCGCAGAAAGAGCTTGACATTATCTTTAATCTGATATATATAGTATATAACAGAGAGGAGGTTCCATTATGTATAGATCTCAAATGACAAAAAAGGAACGTGAGAGCAGGTCTCGGCTAAAACCATATATTAGTCATAAAGAGTTCTTAAGGGGAACGCTATCCATCAGAAAGCGAGTTTGTGGCAAACCCAATTGTAAATGTCAGAGAGGAGAAAAACATGTCTCCCTTTTTCTCACTAGAAGCAAAGACGGCAAGATTGAGCAGCTTTATATCCCGAAAGACAAGGAAGAGATTGTGCGTCAATGGGTCAAAAATTACCATGATATTCAAGAGTTACAGGAGAAGATATCCTCTATTTACTGGGACAAGTTAAAGAAAAAAAAGGAATAAGCGATTCTCAGACGTTTTCTCCGCTATGTAGATAAGGTCTATCATTTTAGCAGACTTCTTTCTGATATTACTGACACCAGGCAAAAGCCATCCATCAAGAGTTCTACTGTATTTTCAAGTACGGTAATTATGATGCTCACTCGTATGGGTTCTCTTAACGCTTTGGAACAGGATAAGGGCAATAGTTTCTGGAGGAGATGGCTGGGAAGTGGTTTGCCAAGTTCTGATACTATTGGAAGAGTTTATTCTAAGATTATCTTGCATTCCCTACGCTCTTTTATGCATCTCCTATATAGCAGATTAAAAAAGAATAAGGCTATAAAAAAAACACATGGTTTTCATGCTTTGATTATAGATGGTCATGAATCAAGCTCAAGTTATCTTCGTTGTTGTTCTGGTTGTCTGAGAAGAAAAATACATACCAGAGATGAAGATCGTATCCAGTATTATCACCGCAATGTCATAGCCATGCTATCGGGGCAAGATTTTCCTATTCTCTTAGATGTAGAGGAGCAGAGAAAAGGAGAGGATGAGGTGAGCTGTGCCATCCGGCTTTGCAAGAGGATTCTCAGAGATTATCCCCGTGCCTTTGATGTAGTCGTCACTGATGCGTTATATCTTGAAGCCCCTTTTTTTAATCTACTCCTAGCTCATGGTAAAGATGTTATCGCTGTATTGAAAGACGAAAGACGAGACCTAATGGAAGATGCTAGAGGTCTTTTTGCATATGAGGAACCATTGGTGGAAATAGAGGGCAATACAAAAAGGCAGATATGGGATATTGAAAGATTTACTTCATGGCAAAGTTTGGGGAGAGAAGTCAGGGTGGTGCGCTCTTTAGAAACCAAAACTGTTTGCAGACAACGAACCGGAAAAGAAGAAAGGGAAACTTCTGAATGGATATGGGCAGCAACATTATCACAGGAGAAAGCAAGCACTGAGGCTATTGTTAACCTTGGACATTCCAGATGGCTCATCGAAAATAAAGCTCTTAATGAAATGGTCACTTACTGGCATGCTGATCATCTCTACAAACATAACCCCACTGCAATAACTGCATTTTGGCTAACCCTTATGCTGGTGTTAAATTTATTCCGGGCTTTTGTTTATTTGAATATCAAGCCTTCCCGCAGATACAAACACAGTAATCTCTATTTTGCTGAACTCATATTTTCAGGACTTTATTATGGGAGTTTGCAGCAAATTCCTCCATGAATCAGGTTTTTTCCTCAGAATGAAAAACAATAATATTGGATAACAAAACCAGAGGGATAGTGTTCTCTCTTGTCAAAAATAGCCCTAAATAATCAATCAAATATAAACAAAATTTCTTTAATGCGAAACTCCTTATTAAAAATACATTCTACTTAAGAGAGATTTTCGCTTTTTGTGTGAAGTTGCGGAATCGCTGTGGCATGAAGAAAATTATTTACAAAATTTAATGATTATGATAATGGTTTGGATAATGAAACTAAAATAGTTCAGCCAGGGCGATGTATATCTGCAATACTGCGGATATACTCCAAATTAGAAGGATATCGGAACTAAATTATGATACAAACGATTTATACGCAATGCCGTACTTAATAGAAAGGAGGAATTTAAATGGCTGAAATATATAAACCAACCGAACATGAGATATCTGTAGGTATCGGGATAATAAAACAAGTAGTCCAAAATAGAGGAAATCCTCTTGATGTGATCAGAGAAGCTTTATCTAACTCATGTGCTAAAGAAGTGGGAGCATCTTACTTTAAAATCACCGTTTTTTATGATGGTGCTTATGGGTGGTCGTTTATTCTTGAGGATGATGGTATTGGTATGGACTATACTGGAAAAAAGGAACCTCTTAAACAGGGAAGGCTGGATAAGTTCTTGAATCTTGCTTATAGTGGAGTGGCAGGGCTTGAATCGGACGAATTTGGGTTTAAGGGGCTTGGGTCTAAATTGACGTATTTGTGTCGAAAACTTGAAATAGACACTAAAACAAAAGAAGGCGAGAACTATAAAGTAATAGTTGAAGACCCCTACGAAAAATTGTTAAAGAAGGAAAAACCAGAGCTGCCCACGCCAAAGATCTTTGAAGGTGGTGCATCGGTAAGCTCTGAACATGGAACAATCATTCGTATTTTGGGTTACGATGGAGGAATCAAATATTCTGAGTACGAGAACCCGGATAAACTAAAACAATATTTGAATTTTAGGACGCTCATTGGGTATACACGCCAAGAAAGAATTGGAGAAGGATTTCCTGAGATTACCTTAAAAACTCCAGCTGCACTTGATGAAGAAGTAATAAGCTTAAGTTTTCCTTGGATTAAAAAAGAAGGTGACCATGTGGAGGGGCAAAAAATAGGCTGCATTGCTCCACCGATTGTAGTTACGAAAGATGATAAAAGGGGGAACAAAGTGACAATAACACTTAAAGGAGGCTATGCTTTGAAAACTGGCGAATTTGGAATGACAGATTATGGAATATTTGAAAGTAAAGGGTTAGGCTTAACTTATGCTTGGAAAGGAATCCCATATTTTAATTTGGATTTTAATCGGTATAAGCCACAAGGTTTTGATCTTTATTATAAATTTTGTCGGTTTGTAGTCGAATGCGATGATATAGAGACAGACATAGCAAGAAGTAGAACTGTGGCAGATGGAGTTAAAGAACCCCTTTTTACAGCTGCACTCCGGGAGGCTTTCAGAAAAGTAATGGAAACCGAAGATTATAGAGAATGGGCGAAATATCGTAGATATTTACGGAAAAAAGAACTCGGAACTACATTAAATCAGCGAAAAGAAGAGTTACAAACGAAAGAGCAGAGATGGGTTTATTTTAAAGGAAGTTTACTACATAAAGAGCCTTCCAGTGAGCAAGATGTGAGAGCTTTGCTTTGGAAATTAGAAGGAATGGATGGACTACCATTCTATAATTTCCGAACTTTAGAGCATACTGCACAAAGAGGAATAGATATAATTGCAGAGTATCAAGAAAAGGATTTTTCAGAAAGGAAATTATTCCAAGCTATAGAGGTTGAGCATATATTGGAAAACTATTCTGATCATGACCATGTTCCTGAACAAACATCTTTGATTATTGCATGGGATTCAAAGCATCGTGACAAATTGACAAAAGTGGAAGGTGATTGGAAGTATGTATGGGAATATACAGGACATAATCTGAATATCATCTTGTTGAAATATATCCCAGAAATCGAGGTGAAAACAAAATGATTATAGATCGCACGGCACAACGTATAACGCGGTGTAAAAGACTTTGCTTTGCTCCGTCCAAATTCTGCTCACGCAGAACTTCTTTTACACCGATACCGTTAGGCGACATGCCCATTACAAAATGTAATGAGGAGAACAAATATGAACAATAAAGCAACTTCACAAGATTCCCCTTGCAAGGAATACCTTGACGAATTATTAGCGGAGCTCTCGAACCCTGTTCATAAACGGCTAATTCAGGAATATCGAGGTAATGACCCTGTGCAGTCGATGGAGTCTGAGTTGGGAAAGATACTTATGGAGGTTCTGCACCGTGAAAATTAAGAACATAACCATTCAAGGCTTCCGGGGATTTAATGAAGAGCGTACCATCGACTTTCACGACCGCTTTACCCTAATTTACGCCCCGAATAGTTATGGTAAAACCAGCATCTCCGAGGCATTTGAATGGCTTCTATATGGGATAACATCTAAGGTTGAGAAGGCCGATTCCAAAGAAGAATATAAAGGGTCTTACCGTAACCGGCACTTGCCAGAGTCACTTACTCCTTTCGTGAAAGCAACCTTTGTGGATAATAACGGGAATGAGACCGAGTTTCAAGGAAATCTATCTGAGGACGAAACTATCCAGAGGTTTGTTAACGGGCAAGAAGTCGATAGGTGGCCATTAGTACAGGACCTCTCCAAAGCTCCTAGACCGTTCATTCTTCAGCATGCTCTTAAGTATCTTCTTCTTGTGAGACCTGACGAACGATTTCAAGGGTTTGCACATCTCCTTGGATTAGAAAAGCTGGATATGTTTCAGCGAAATGTTGTATCACTCTGTACAAAGCCGGATGCTTGTATTCCTGCTGAGGTTAACCGGCTTTTAAAGAACATCTCCGCCCTTGAAGCTCGCCTTGCAAGCCAACCCTCTTTGGCTACAATTGAGAAAGTTTTCAAGAAAGGGATAGCTGGGTTAGCAGAGGCCTACGAAGCTGTCGCATCCGAATGTAGGCGGCGAGTTCCTCCAGAGACAGAGGGCGAGTCTGTTCTCCCACAGCTCTTGAAGATTCGAGAAGATGCTGTTGCTAAGATTTTCAAAGGCTGCATTGCACTCCCAGACTACTTGGAGGAAGAAAAGCATACCAATACCGAGGATGAGAACTCCTTCCTCGATTGTATCGCAGACCCGTTTGTCAAAAAGTACATAAAACTCCTTGAATTGGCTACTGTCCAACATATTCTCGAACGGGCAGATTTCTTTGGTCTGGGTATCAAGCTGCTGGATAAGACTCCAAGAAAATGCCCATTTTGCGGTCAATCGCTTAATGATGCTCTTTTGAAGCATATCCATGATGAGCATGTAAACCTTGCAACTGAGAAAAAATGCAACGAAGAATTACAAAAGCAGCGCACCGAGATTATGAAGTTTCTAGCAGAATTGAAATTGCGACTAGCTGCTTACCAGACTCGCTACAGAGATAAAGCCGCCAAGCTTTTAGCACTGGAGTTTACCTTGGACGAGCTTAAGACGATCCTTATGCCGAAGCATCAGACACATTTCAATACAGTTGAAACCACCATATCGGAACTCAAAATCGCTAAAAATAATCTAGAAACATCTTACAGCAAAGTCATAGGGGCGCTGGCCGATATCGAGACATCGGTAACTGAATCGAAAGAGGATGCTGCTCTTGTGAGTGTTCTCGGAGAAACCTTGGCAAAGTATATTTTTGATGCCCGCTCTTACGTCCGAGTCATTTCAGAAAAAGCATATACTATGTCTGATGCGGACAAAATTTTGAAACACGAATTGGATACATTAGCAGGAACTGAAGACATTAGCGTGCTCATCGATCTTCTTAAGCAACGTCGTAATATCGAGAATAAGTTTGAAATCAAAGGGATACTCGATAATCTCAAAGATCTTCGGAAATCAGTTGACCAATACGTTGCAAACAAGGTGCTTGAAGCAATCTCAGGCGAGCTTACCTCCGAGGTCATGGAATGGTATGGACAGATCAAAACAACGGGTGATCCAGATGTTCACTTTGACGGGTTTGATATTGAACGCACGAAGAAAGGAGAGCTAAAGGCTCGTCGTGTCCAGATCAAAGCTAGGTCCTATGGAAAAGATTTGGTAAGCGCCGTCTCCTCCCTCAGCGAGTCGAAGTTAAACGTTTTGGGCTTGTGTGTGAGTATTGCTACGAATCTTAAGGGTGAATCTCCATTCCACTTTTTAATTATCGATGACCCAATACAGTCATGGGATGCCGAACACGAGATTCAATTTATTGAGGTGATCCGAAGATTAGTTGAACGTGGGAAGCAGCTAATCCTGATGTCGCACAACCGCAAATGGATTGACATGGTACGCAGTGGCTGTCGTACAATCAACGGCCTCTTCTACGAAATCACGGGATATACAGAAGCTGGACCCAACATTACAGAAATTCCCTGGGTTAAGTGGATAGAGCGTCTAAAAGAAGTGGATTCGATTGTCAAGGATCAGACTGCTACCAGTGTCAAACTCCAGCAGGCGGAGGAGGAGATCCGTATCGTCAATGCGGAACTTACATCTGAACTCTATTTCAAAATCAAGCAGTTTATGAAAAAGCCCCATGATCTGAACTCAACAAAAGTGAGGAAGATGTTGGTAGAATGTGGAGTAGATATCAGTTTGGTGGATCGGATCACGCAGACGTTTGAGACCACGGATGACGCGCATCATGCTCCTGCGGATTATGCGGCTCATAGACAAAGAATTCAACGTTATCATGCTTGGGCTCACGAACTTGCGAAGTTGTTGGGTAATTGAAAACCAGCGTGAGGTGTCACCATGAGATGATGTCGTTCTTTAAATTTATCTATTCTACCAAGGGCACATCATCTAACACGCTGTTTGTGGCTCACTTCGTTCGCCCAAATGCTTCGCACTTCGCAAAGGCGGGAATCGTTGTATGAAATCGACGATAGTTTTTAAATCTTGATATTACAAATTAAAGAAGATAGAAGATAAAGGAGAAATCTATGACCTATAAAGAGAAGGTTCAAAATGAAATAAAAGAAGAGAAATTGAGAAATCTCTGGCAAGAAATATGTGAATCCTATGAACAAGGTGGAGTTGAGCAGATTAAATCGACACTCAACTCTCGAATAGGTAAAATCAAAAAGGATTATGAAAAACTACTTGAGAATCTTGAAAAAATGATATGATGGATGTATACAATGTTAAAGATTAAAAAGGTAGAAATAGAAGGGTTCAGAGGATTCACTCAAAAAACCTCTATCGAATTTGATAATCCCGTTACTCTACTATATGGGGGAAATCATCAAGGTAAGAGTAGTGTATTAAATGCAATTGAATGGTGTTTGTATGGAGACGAGTGCATTGGTGAAAAATCTGGAATTCGTGAACGTGTAGGCATAGGTGAGATGGCCTGGAGAGTTGTGAATGATAATTCTGAGAAGGCCCAGGTAAAGTTGAAAATCGAGGGAGAACAGGGAATCTTTACTATTACTCGAGCCGAAGCCAAGGGAAAAGGCAAAAAAGGCAAAAGTATAAAAATATCTTTGCCAGATGGAACAGAGAAAAAAGCGGATGAAACTGACCAAGAAATTGCGAGATTAATCCGGGTTTCATTCAAAGACTTTGCTACTACAGTATATCAACACCAGGAGACCATCCACGACTTTGTGATGCAAAAACCAAGCGAACAGAGTGATGTAATGGACCGCCTCTTAGGTTTATCAGATTATCGGAATATTCTTGATGGTATTAAGAAGTCTGACGTTTTGAAGGTTCAGAAAGAGCTAACAGAAGAGTTTAATAAACTTCAGATCCGTGTACAAGAAACGATATATATTAGGCAAAAAGACCTGGATGATAAAAGAGGTAAAGCCAAAGAGAAAGGACTGAGTGAAGAAGAATTAAACGAAAATAAACTGCTTGAACTCGCGAAATCAACCATAAAAGATACTACCGACTTTGCTCGACTATTAGGACTTACAACAACGGCAATCTCTCCTCCTTCTGATTGGAAAAACACAGAATCATTCATTAATGAAATTAAGAAAGAGTGCAATCGTCTTTGGGCAGAATCTCCAGAGGTGAAGGAACAATCAGAAAAACAAAAGAAGAGAAGCGAAATGCTCTCACTTAAAAATCAATATGAAAGTCAACACAAGCATTTTAAATCGAAGAAGAAGGAACTTCAGGATTTTGAACGAGAAAATGGAAACAAAGATGAAATCGACAATAAACTAAGAAAAGCATTTGAAGAGATAGAAGCTATTGATGAAGAAATTAAGCAAACAAGCCCCAAGGCAAAATTGATTGAAGAAGGTATTTCCATTTTGGAATCAGCTGCTCCCTCTGATGCTGAAATTTGTCCTTTATGCGGAGAGAAGGTCTCCAATTTGCTTGAACATTTACGAAAGGACTGGGAAGAAAAAATTAAAGCCCAAGTGAAGGAGCTAAAGAAACGACAGACAGAATTGGACAAAAAGAAAACTGATTTTGAAAGATTGAAGAGGGAACATGTTCGCTTAGATGAAGATACTCAGAGAGAAAAAGAGAGATTAAAGGAGGCAATCAATAATATATCAGAATTTTTAAATAAAGAATTGGGAGTTAGAGATGATCCTACTGCAATATTATACATAGAAATAAAAAAAATTGATTCACGTTTAAAAGAGATTGAAGATGCTATTAAAAGTAAGCAATCTAAAATTGACGCCATTTTAGAAAAAACAAATATAATGAATTTACTTTACGATGTTTTGTTATTGAAAGATAAGCTCGAAAAAATAAACCAAATTCAAAGAACCGATGAATACCAGACACAAGAGAAAATCAGAACCGATGTCTCAAATCTAGTAAGAGATGTGGAAGAACTTAGTAAAATTATCAAATCTTGTATGCTAAAGGAAGCAGAAGAAAAAATTGATTCAGCCAGGAGTGCAATTGACTACTACTTTCGTAGAATAACCAACAACCCGGCTTTTCAAAAATTCAATATTAAAGTCGAGGAGGATAAAAGAACTGGCGTAAACTTTTATATTTTCGAAGACCAAGACGGCAAGAGACCCGTTCCTGTTCTAAGTCAAGGAGACCTGAATAGTCTTGCTTTGTCTATTTTCTTAGGTTTGGCTAAAACATCTGGAGATTCTCATCCTCTCGGATTTGTCTTGATGGATGACTCATCGCAAAGTTTAGATTCACAGCAAAAAACTCGTCTTGTAGAAATTCTTAATGAACTCAGCAATATAAAAAACATTATAGTCTCTACTATGGATACTGATATGCAACAGCTTTTAAAGGATAATATTACCAAAGTTAAAACTATATATAAGCTTTCGGACTGGGCACCGGATTCCGGCCCGAAAATTTCGAAGGAAATATAATCATGAAAGTAGAAACTCTTGAGCTTTTACAGAAGTTGCAAAAAAAGTTTGGAATCAAAGGTACGCCATCCGGACCTTTTGGCAAAATTGTACAAAAGCTACTGGCTCTGAGCTTCCATGAAATGGGCTTTACTAATATTGTAGAACGAGGCGTACAAGGAGTTGATATTGATATAACATCGGAATCTAATCAAAAGTTTGCAGTTGAGGTAAAAGCCACAGAGAAATTATCAATTACTATTAGCCCTGAGAATGTGCAAGCGCTTCGCGACCGTACTTACGATGGGTACCAACCTGTTATAGCAGTCTTACGTCTTGTCCCTCTTGAAAACTGGATTCTTGCGAAAGTCCCGATAGGTGAAATTCCAACAGGAAAGATATTGATTGATAGTTTAAGGCCTAACCGGATGAAGGATTTGGAAAGTCAACTATGTCCTAAATTTGATATTGTGGTAAGGAAACACTTCAATGGTGTATTGAATAGAGGTGAGCAATATCTTAAGGAACGGTTGAGAAAAGTCGGAATCATGGCCCAGGATTATTGACTTAATATTAGAATTGGAAATATTATGATAAGGTAGCTTCATATATCACAGCATAAAAGGTTCGTGCCTTACGGTACATACCCAAACCCAGCCATCTATACATTATTAGAGGACAAAAAGTGACATTTAGGAAGTTTGCAAAAGCTTCCTAAAGAGATTAAAATTAAAGGGTTAGAGCATTGGGCTCCTTTTATGCTGAAACCGTTATATGACATGGCGGTATTGAGGTGTAAAAGAGGAGATGAATATGGCGGATAACAAAAAATATGTGGAGCTGCTCTGGGCAGAAAAATATGATAAATATGAGAAAGGGGAAAAGATACCTATTGAGAAACCAAATCTTCCCTTTCAAGTAGTGGAAACTGTAAACAAACCCAGAATCAAGGGAGGATATACGGTTTCACTTTTTCCAGAGGATCAGTATCCTGAGAACTATCCGAAGGATTGGAAGAACAAACTTATCTGGGGCGATAACAAACTTGTGATGAGTTCTTTGATTAAGCAGGGCTGGGCTGGGAAGATTAATCTGATTTACATTGACCCGCCTTTTTTCACTGGTGCTGATTTCACCATCAGAACAAAACTCGGAGATGAACAAATAGAAAAAGAGCCTTCAATAATTGAAGAGCGAGCTTACAAAGATACCTGGAGCGGTGGGATTGCTTCTTATCTCAAGTATATGTATGAGCGATTGGTTTTGATGAGGGAATTGCTGGCGGAGAATGGCTCTATCTATGTTCATTTAGACTGGCATGTGGGACATTATGTCAAGGTGATGATGGATGAGATTTTTGGATATGAGAATTTTAGGAATGAGATTCATGTTAAGAGAATAAGAAAGAATGTTCAAGAATATGATATGGTAAAAAGACTCAATGTAGCAAATGATGTAGTTCTTTTCTATTCAAAGACGAAATCTCATCGCATCCTTCAACCTAGGGAGGAAAAGAAAAGAGAAGAAAGGTGGCACGCCTTTGACGCACCAGACTTAAGAACTGGCATGGATTATGAGTTGTTTGGTAAGAAACCTCCTATCGGGAGGCATTGGATGTGGAGCAAAGAAAAGGCGGAAGAGGCAATCAAAGAAGGAAAACTTCGTGCCAATCCGAGAACAGGAAGACCAGAATATCTGGTTGGCTCTGCTAAGAGTGTGATTACAACCATGTGGGATGACATTAGTGCTTACTCATTTACATATGATTTCAATACCGAAAAGAGTGAGGCTCTACTGGAAAGAATTCTTCAAATGTCTTCCAACCCCGGCGACATCGTAGCTGACTTCTTCTGTGGCTCAGGGACAACCCTTGCTGTTGCCGAGAAACTGGGCAGGCGTTGGATAGGCTCTGATTTATCAAAATTTGCCATTCAGGTTACAAGAAAAAGGCTTTTAAATATTCACAATTCTAAGGATTTACCGACAGAAGGTAAGAAATACGAAAAGCCAGCAAGACCTTTTGAACTCTGGAATATCGGAAATTATGAAACTGTTTACTGGCAGGAGAGAGAGGATGAATATCTCGCATTTATGCTTAAACTTTATCAAGCTCAACCTTTAACTGGATTTAGATATTTGCATGGAAGGAAAGGAGAGAGGGCAGTTCATATTGGACCTTTGAATGCTCCTGTGACGATGGAAGAAGTTGAAAAAGTAGTAATTGAGTGCAGGACTAATAATTTCAATAAGGCAGATGTTCTCGGTTGGGAGTGGAGTTATGAGGTAAATGAGTTATCAAAAGAATTAGCAAAGAAAAATGGGGTTGATTTGAAACTGGTCCAAATACCTTCTGTAAATGAAATCAAGTCCTCGCTTGTTGGCTTTGATTTAAAATTGTTGAAAGTGCCTGATCAAATTGTAGAGAAAGAACTTTCAAAATATGTAAAATTCCCAGAGGTTGCCTATCTGGAGATTGAAACAGGAATCAAAGGAAAAGAGATAACGCTAAAAATCACGGATTTCCAACTTTCACCAACAGCAGAACTTGCAGAAATTGCCAGTAAGGTAAAGGAATCAAGAGAACTCATAGACTACTGGGCGATTGACTGGGATTACAAAGGCGATACTTTTCACAATCAATGGCAGAGTTTCAGGATGAAGAAGAATCCAAAAGTAGAGTATGAAGCTAGACACAAATACGAAGAGGGAGGGGAATATCAGATAATGACAAAAGTTGTGGATGTGTTTGGGAATGACACAAATAAAGTTTTGAAGGTGAAGATAAAATGAAAGAGTTAATTACTATGAATGACAAAAGTTATAATGGGGCAAATTGGGTGAAGACAGATTTACATCTGCATTCTCCAGGTGTAGAAAGTTTTAAATTACCACCAGGGATTAATTTAAATTCAAACGATGCGTATAAAAAATTAGTAGAAGAATATATAAAGAGCATAGAAGAAGCCCAGATTAAGATAGGAGCTATTACAGATTATAACGGAGTGAGAAAGGAGTGGTTCGAGTTAATAAAGAATAAGGCGAAAGATAAAGGAATTGTAATATTTCCAGGAGTTGAGCTTTCATTAAAATTGACTGGTGGGAAATATGGTCTTCATTTGTTGTTAATTTTTAAGCAAAATGTTGATATTGATGGTTTGAATACATTTCTCCACAGCTTAGACAAGAACCCACAAAAATCCTTATTTTACGGAAGAAAAAATAGAGATATTGAAAGTAGATTTGAACTGGAAGAGTTGATAAGTGAAATTCGAGAAAGATATAAATGCCTGGTTGTGTTCCCCCACCCAGAAGATGATAAAGGACTTCTTGACACTTTTAATCCTTCTCAATCTGCAAAGTATTTAATGAGTGTAAAGCCTGATGCTATTGAATATATCTCTGAAGAAGGAAAAAATAAACTTATATCTACGAATGAATTTCCATCTGATTATTTTAAAAAAATAGCAATCCTTGAAAATACTGACCCTAAACGCCTTGACGATATAGGCACTAAAAAACGGGATGGTAAATTAAGAACCACATATTATAAATTAAGCTGCTTTAGCATTGGCGCTTTAAAAATAGCTCTACACGACCCAGAAGTAAGGGTGAAGACTTATGAATGTCCTTCTTTTTATCATAATAGAATATCAAAGATACTAATCAATGGCTCAACTTTTCTGAGGGATATAGAAATTTTATTTAATCCTGAACTAAATACATTTATTGGAGGAAGGGGTGTGGGTAAATCGGCTATCATAGAAACTATGCGATATGTTATGGATTTACCAATTTATGCAGATAAATCTTTCCGAATGGATTTTGTAGAGAGTGTTGTTGGAAGTGGAGGGGAGCTTTCTGTCTTTATTGAAAGATATTATGGAAAGGAGAAAAAGGAATTTGAGATAAAAAGAACAATAGGTAAAGATACAGAAATTATTGATGAAAGTGGTGTGAAAACAGGTTTTTCTATACAAAGTTTGTTTGAAGAAGCAAAGTACCCGATTATAATAGGTCAGAAGGAACTCTATCATCTTTCTATTACTCCTGCTTTTCAACTTCAATTGATTGATGAATTAATAGGAGAAAAAATACGGAATATTCAAGGGGAATTCAAGAGGTTAATTGAACAATTAATAGAAAATGGAAGAAAACTTTTAGTTTTTAAAGAAAAGGTTATGAAAAGAGAAGAATATGAGCAAAAATTAAAGGAAATAGATGCAAAAATAAAGGTTTATAAAGATTTAGGAGTAGAAGAAAAACTAAGAAGATGGACAAGTATAATAGACGATGAAGAAAAAGTGCAAGACGCAATTGAAAAAGTTGATGGGATAAAGGGCAAAATAATTTCCTTTTTTGATGAATCCGCCTCCGAACTAAACTATCTAGAAAATAATTTAAAGAGAGGCAAGAGTGAAAATAAATTTATACTGGAAAAGGTAGCTAAAGAGATAAGTCACATTAAGAAAACATTTGAGCAAAGTGAAAAACAGCTTTTCGAAACAACAGACCAAACCAGAAAAAGCATTGAAGGTTTGTATGCTGAATGGTTAGAAAAAAAGAAAAAAGTTGAAATAGAAATTCAAAAAATAAAAAAAGAATTGGCTGAGAAAGGACTTAAACCAGACGAACTGGAAAGATTGACTAAGGAAAGAGCAAAGTTAATACCGTTAATTGAAGAATTAAAAAGCATAGGAATAGAAATTAAGAAATTGGAAAATGACAGGGAGAGATTGAAGAGTAAAATAGGTAAGAAGAGGCATGATATTTTTAATATAAGAAAAGAACAACTTGACAAAATAAATGATGCCTTAAAGGGAAGACTTAAAATTGAGGTGAAATATGAAGAGGATAAAGATAATTTTATAGAAGATTTGACAAACATATTAAAAGGTTCAAGAGTCTCAAGCGATGCAATTGAAGTGTTAGTTAATGCACCCAATAAAGTTACGGATGGTCTTCTACTTTCTCAATATATCAAAGGGAATGAGCAGAATTTGCGGGAAGAGTTCAATCTCACTCAGGCAATGTCCAGTAGAATATTAGAATGGTTTAAAGACTCCGAAAGACTTTATGAGCTTGAAACTTTTTTTCCCGAGGACAAAATTAAAATATTTTTGAAAGTGAATGAAGAATATAAATTAATTAATAAACTTTCTACTGGTCAAAAAGCTACTGCCTTATTATTGCTTCTATTTGCTCAAGAGGATAGAATTGTTGTTCTTGACCAGCCTGAAGAGGACCTTGATAACCGTTTTATATACGAGGACGTAGTGAAAATCCTTAGAGAAATAAAGGGGAAAAGACAATTATTTATTGCTACACATAATGCGAACATCCCTGTCTTAGGAGACTCTGAATTGGTTCTTGTTTTAGAGACTAAAAATGAAAGGTGCGTTATTAATAACAAAGGCTCTATTGATAAAGAAGATATTAGGGCAGATGTAAAAAATATTATGGAAGGCGGAGAAGAAGCATTCAGAATAAGAGCAGAAAAATATGGGGGAGTTTGATGGATAAATTGGAACTACAGGAAAAAATATTAAAAGGTGAAAATTTACATACCGAGTTCAAGGAAAGTTTACCTGATAATGAAACTCTCGCAAAATCCATTGTCTGTTTTGCAAATACAGATGGTGGGCAATTAATAATTGGTATTGGCAACTCAGGTGATATTGTAGGAGTTGAAGATTTGGATGAAGCAGTAAGAAAGATTGATGATGTTGCATTCAATAGATGTGAACCTCCTATTAGTATTCTCCCAGAAACAGTGGATATGGATGGTGAAATTGTTTTAATTATTAATATTCCTAAAGGGGAGCAAAGACCTTATCGAACAAAAAGTGGTCTTTATTATATTAGGTCAGGGAATAGATGCAGGCAAGCCTCATGGCAAGAAGTTAGGAGGCTTTATCAAACAAGCGAAAGCATTTATTATGACGAGACCCCTATTTCTAAAGCCCCACTTGGCAGCCTTGATATGGATTACTTTATATATTTTCTGGAAAAATATTTAGATATTTCTCCAGAAGAAAGTTTAATTGAGAATTATCTTATAAATCTTAAAGTTATTACAAATAAGAAAAAACCTACACTTGCTGGGATATTATTTTTTGGAAAAAAGCCTCAGCAATTTATTCCATACGCAAAGATTATAGCCGCTTACATCCCAGGTATGGATGTCTCTATTCCTCCATCTGATAAAAAAGATTTACAAGGAAAAATTCCGGATATGTTAGAAGATTCATTAAAATTTCTGAAGTTATATATAAAAGAAGAGCACAAAATAAAAGGTTTTGAATCAGAATTATACCCTGAAATTCCTGAAAAAGTTTTAAGAGAGGGTATTGTAAACGCAGTAGCTCATCGAGATTATACAATTAATGCTTCAATAAGATTATTCATATTTGAGGATAGAATAGAAATCAGAACGCCAGGAAGGTTGCCTAATACAGTTACTATAGAAAGTATGAAAATAGCAGGTTGTCATGTTCCTCGAAATCTAACTCTTTATAATCTGCTTTACAAGATTGGGATGGTAACAGATATTGGCAGTGGGATTTATAGAATGATTAAAACGATAAAAGAGAAATTAAACAAAGAAATTAAATTAAATGAAACGGAAACGGAATTTGTATTATCCATACCCCGGATGCAAGGTAACAAACGATGAGATCAACTGAACCTTTACATCCAGAACAAAGACGACCAAGTAAGGCATACTTGGTTAATGAACTTCGCAAGGCAGTTTTCACCTGGCGAGAAGACGACTATCCCAACACGACAGATACCACCCGTCGTTTGTTGCGATTCTGGTTTAATGAAGATCATATCGTAGATGGTGAGCCTTTTTGGTTCTGGTTCTGTCAAAGGGAAGCGATTGAAACTTTGATTTATGTTTATGAAGTAATGAAAAAGCGGAACTTTATAGACATGGCAAGGGATTTTGGAGCAGGCTCCATACAAGGGTATGACCCTTCTTATGACCAATATTCTCTTTATGCTTTCAAGATGGCGACAGGTTCTGGTAAGACCTTTGTAATGGCGTTGGCGATAGTCTGGTCATACTTTAATCATAAGAGGGAAAACAAGGACGATTATACCTCAAAGTTTCTGGTTATTGCTGGCGAGAAAAATGTCATTTATGACAGGCTTTGCAGAGATTTTAAGGATGGGAAAATATTTAGAGAATTACCAATTGTTCCACCAGAATGGATGGAAGATTTTGACCTGAAGGTGATCCTTAAAGAAGATCCAATTCATGTCATTCCTGAGAATGTACTATTTTTAACTAATATTCAGCAATTGGAAGAAAGGCAGAGCAAAAAGAAAGAAGTAGAAAAGTATGTAGATAAAGTTATGGAATTGCCGGAAGTTTATAATGTTTCTGATATTTATCAGGAGAACAGGATAAAAGAGGTCTTAACATCCTGTTCTAATATAATGATTTTAAAGGACGAAGCACATCACATATACAGAATTGAGGCGGCTTGGAAGAAGATACTTTTAGGTCTTAACAAAAATCTAGTTTCTCAATATGGTAAAGGTATTAATATGGAGTTGGACTTCTCAGCTACGCCTAAAACTGAGACTGGAGCTTTATTCCCATGGATTATCGTGGACTTCTCACTCAAGGAAGCCATTGAAATGAACATCGTAAAATTACCCCTAAAGGGAATAGTCAAAAAAGCGGAAGAGATTGCCTCAACTAAAACCGTTGAGAGATATAGAGCATGGATTGATGCTGGAATAAGAAGATGGAGAGAATATAAAAAAGCACTAAGACCATTATCAAAGAAGCCTGTGCTGTTCTTTCAATGTCCTGAGAACAAAGAAGCAGACGAAATATTTGGATATATTAATTCTGCTGTTCCTGATCTTAAAGATAAAGTATTATTGATCCATACTGACAGCACTGGAGAGGTAAAAAAGGCCGATTTGCCTAAGGCAAGAGAGTTTGCAAAGACTATTGATGATCCTAACCCTGAAAAAAACCCCTATGAGGCAATAGTAAGTACATTGATGTTAAATGAGGGATGGGATGTGAGAAATGTAAATGTAATTGTGGGATTGAGGTCTTATACTTCAAAAAGAAAAGTGCTTCCAGAGCAGGTCATTGGAAGAGGCTTAAGGAAAATGTTTCCTGAAGAAGATGCAAATATAGCTAAATCCGTAAATGTTCTCGAAATCATTGGGCCCCCAGGGCTAATAGATATTCTTGAAGAATTAGAAAATCAGGAAGGTATAAAGTTTGCCGAATTTGACACCAGAAAGCCTCTTAATTTAACCACTATATTTGTAGATGAAAATAAATTGGATAAGGACATTGAAATACCAATCTTGAGTCCAAGAATTTTCATAAGAGAATTTTATTTAGATGAAGTGGAAATTGACAATTTACTCTCCCTATTCATTCCTTTAGAGAATAAAGTATTAGAAATGGAATATGTTGCTGTGGATATGCTCAAAGGAATGGAAGTTATAAAAAGAAAATGGGATTTGGCTGTAGCTCAAGATTCTAAAAGTGTAATCGCTTATTATACAGATCAGATACTTAAGCAACTAAAAATCGGGGGTGCTTTTGCCAGCTTTTATCCCATAGTAAAAAAATATGTTGTGGAAAAATTGTTTACTAAGAAAGTTAGCCTTGAAGATCCAAGAGTTCTTTACAAGTTGAGTTCTCCTGAGGTTCAGGAACAATTGATAAATTTGTTTGCAAATGCATTCAGAGATATGACTTTCGCTGAAAGAGAACCTGAAAAGAGGGATACTTTAAAACTCTCGGATACGAGACCTTTTGTATGGTCAAGATGGGTTTATCCAGCCAATAGATGTGTTTTTAACTATATCCCCTGTGATAATGATTTTGAGGTAGAATTTGCCAAATTTTTGGATAGTGCTGAAGATGTAGGGGCTTTCAGCAAAATTGTTCCTAAAATAGGGTTCTTTGTAGAGTATAAAGATTCAAAGGATAATCTTAGATTATATTACCCCGACTTTGTAGTAGCAATTGACGAGCGCGAACGAATGATTATTGAAACGAAAGGAAGAGAAGATGTTGATGTTGAGCATAAGGACAAAAGGATAAAAAAATGGTGCAAGGATGCTAAGGGTTTAATGGGGGCTAAGTGGTCATTCATAAGAGTTGACCAAGGAAGATTTGAAAAATACAGATTTAAGAGCGTTAAAGAATTAATCTCAGCATTAAATTAAAGGGATAAAATGATGCCGCCACTTCATATAACACAGCATAAAAAAGTTCATGCTTTACGGCACCCACCCAAATTTTTGCTTCACAAAAGCTTCTTTTATGCTGGGAACGTTAGATGAAATTGCTGCCGATAATGGTCTAGAAATGAAAAAATTGATGAGAAGCTTGAAATTTGATAGATTCTAAAATGCAGAAGATAAAATTTTTAAAAAAGGTGGTTTTAGATGAAAAGAAAAATCTGGATAGGAATCACTATTGTCGTGGTCGTGGCTTTAGCCATCATGCTTATTGTTACCCAGACAAAGAAAGAGCCAGGGGAGATAAAGATTGGGGCGATTTTAGTTCTTACTGGGCCATATGCCAAAGTGGGTCAGAGTGCTAAACAGGGAATAGAAATGGCAATTGAGGAGATTAATGGAAAGGGAGGGATACAAGATAAGAAAATTAGGTTAATATACGAGGATGATCAAGGAACTCCTCAAAAAGCAGTTTCTGCAATAAGAAAGTTAATAACAGTTGATAAAGTTCCTACAATAATAGGGCCATTGGGGAGTTCGGCCGTTCTGGCCATAGCCCCTATTGCTGAAAAGGAACATATAGTTGCAATCTCTCCTACAGCATCGGCCCCAGAAATAACTCACGCGGGAGATTATATATTCAGAGTTACTTATTCGGATACTTTTGAAGGAAGCAAGATGGCCGAGTATGCTTTAAAAGAGTCAAAATATAAAAAAATAGCATTACTCTACATTAATAATGACTATGGTATTGGGCTTAAGAAATCTTTTAAAAAGAAATTTAAAGAATTGGGTGGACAGATTGTAATAGATGAGGCATACGATGCTAAGGCTACCGATTTTCGCACTCACCTCCTCCAAATTAGGGAATCTGCTCCTGATGCTATATATCTAACCGGTTACAGTGAAATGGGACAGATATTAAAGCAAGCGAAAGAATTGGGTATTGTTATACCTTTCTTAAGCTGTATTATGGTCGAGATCTCTGATGTTGTTAAAATTGCTAAGGAGGCAGCAGAGAGGGTAATTTATACACATCCTGCTTACGATCCTGAAAAAGGTGATGAGTCAGCATTAAGATTTGCAAAAAAATTTAAAAAGAAATATGGAACATTACCCGACCCAGAAGCCGCTTTTTCTTATGATGCAATGAAAATACTTACTCTTGCGATAGAAAGAGGAGGTATAACTGCTGATGGAATAAAAAATGTTTTGTATCAGATAAAAGGATATGAAGGAGTCACAGGGGAAACAACTTTTGATGAGAATGGTGATGTTATAAAGTCTATAGGGATTAAAAAGATAGAAAAGGGTGAGTACATCTGGGTTATTTTAAGAATTTAGAAGGAGGGATTATGAGTGTAAATCTTTGCGTTAATGAGAATGATTACCTATTAGTAAAAAAAGAATTTGGTGGAACAGAATTATGTCCTCCTATCTTAGCAGCGGGAGAGTGCCCAATTGGGGATATGGATTCTGGAATAAAAAATCTGTTGTCGGAAATAATCGCTGTAAATGTGGGAATAAACAATCAGATGTGGAAATTAATTGATGATTTAGAATATAAATTCATTAAAGATGTTATAAGCTACATAGTCGAACTTCCTAATACAAGAGATAGGGCTAATTGTATGCGTTGGAGTTTAAAGCGTATAAAAAAAGAGTTTAGCTCTGTGCAACAATCTTTGGCGGCGTCAGTTGAATTGGTTCATCTCGCTACTTTAATTGTAGATGAGATCTTTGATGAAACTGAAACTTGCGGAAAAGAAGACGCGGATGGGCATCCTATATATTCAACCTGGAGAGAATTTAAGAGCAAAGGGCGAGCTTTTAGTGCCGCTGAAATTCTTGTGAGTTTAGCGGTAAAGAATGCCGTGGAGGTGTGCAAATCTGAAGATGCCTATGATAAAATGCCTTTCATTATCGATAAGTTATCGCAAACTATAAGAGAAACCTACGCAGGGCAATCAATGGACCTAACTTTCCAATCCAGTCGAGAAATACCTTCTCCCGAAGAATATTTTAGTCTGATTACAACATTAGAAGGTAACCCTCTTAAATTTGCAATAGAAATTGGGCTAAGTTATGCTGGTGCGACTGATAGAGAGATGGAAATATTAGGAGAATGTGGATGCCTTTTAGGTCAGGTATTCAAATTGAGAAACGATATAATTGACATAATTGGACATGAAAAAGCGCTTGGTAAAAATATAGCCGAAGATATAAAGATCAAGTCTTCTTCCTCGGAAAATCTTATATTAGTCTTGGAAGAAACCAAGAAGACTCTACCTATTATCCATTTTATTAAGGACATCAGCGAAGAAGAAAGTAGGTTGGACCTAGGTGAAGGAGTTTCAATTACCAAGGATAGCGAAATAGGAGGTGCAACAAATATTGAGCATGCAAAGTCAAGAATTTCAAACTATCTTCAAGAGCGGATAATTCCAAGGTGTGAAGGAGAGCTGAAAAATTTGGGATATAAAGTCTTAGGGAAACTTAATGAACTAGGTTATGAGAATCAAACACAACTAGAAGAATTTGCCAAATTTGTCTCTACAAAATTTTCGTTGGATTAAAAAATGAAATACGATTTGTCATCGACAAAAGAACGAGAAAAAGCTGATTTATTAACTGTAGTAGCTTATGGCGCTCACGATATCGCTTTAGAGGCAGTGAGAAACATTCTAGAAGGGAAAGGAATATTAAATTTTCGGCTTTATGAATTCTTTGCAAGTCCTCCTATACCTAAGGGCAAAAGCCCTGAGGAAATGAAGGCGAAAGTTCATGCTCCCTTTTTGAGAAGGATCGCTGAGAAAGAATCTGAGATAATTCCGGATAATAAAAAAATAGAAAAGGTAATAAATGCGCACAATTTATCGCCAGAGCAAAAATCTAATTTAATAGCTCCTAGATCATCTTTTCTTCTTAAAGAATATTTTGATTTTGGAATGGAATTTCGGTTTAACAAGCGTGTGACCCCACAAGGATACGATTTATTCACAAAATGGGAAAAAGGAGAAAAAGTAATAGAAGAACAAGGATTGAATTATGGCCTTTGGAAAAAGGAATATTTGAAGGAATATTTTTCAAAGACATTAGATTTAAAAGTTGATGGGATAGGAGTTAAGAAAAACGACAAAATAGGACGTTTAATGGAGTATTTTCTATGCGACTATATTTATGAGAATTCAAAGTTGGGAAAGGTGGGTTGGGTAGCAGTGCCAGTAGCTTCTACGAAGGTGTTCTACGGCTACATTTTTTCTATTATACCCACCGATGAAGTGGATGTGTTAAGAAAGGTAGAAAAAGAATTAGGGAAAAGATCGAAAGATTACTTTTTGCCTATGCTTGTTTTGTTTGAAAATCATTGGGAAGAAAAAATATTAAGTGAAGAACAAGGTGGTTGGGAAGATGATGATATTGTCTTAAAGGAAAAGGAAAATCAGCCGTATCGTGTTCCTATAATTTTCCTACATACAAAAGGCTCTGGGGAAGTACTTGAAAGAAAACTCTATAAACTTTGGGGCGAAAAAAGGAGAAAGGATAAAGCTAAGGGGAATATAGATGAAGAATGGAAAGAAAAGAATTTACTGTTTTCTAATTTCATTATTGCATCTCCTAAAATGATCAAGAAGATACGGGACAAAATAGTTCAATTAAATCCCCAAAAGAGAGGTAAGAAATTACCGACAGTTTTGGTAATAGGTGGGCCAGGTTCTGGCAAGGATACTATTGCGAAGATGATTCCCCTGTTCAGTGACAACTATTACGAATGCGAACGTTATCCAATTAATTTGGCATCTCTGAAGCCTCCTCAGATAGCGCCCAGTTTATTAATGGGATTGGATATAGACGTTGGGGGAAAAAAGCTTCCTTCCCTGTCTTTAGAAGGAATGTTTTGGAGGATTATAGAAATTAAAAAAAAGAAAAAAGAGAATAAGAGGAAAAAAGAGATACCCGCTGTAATTATATTGGATGAGCTTAATAGCTTAGATATCGATACCCAAGGAGTTTTGTTAAGATTCATTGAAGAGAGCGAGCTTGTTCCTATCGGAGGTATAGAAACTGATAAAATAAAAGCTGATTTCTTACTGATAGGGGAGATGAACGAGGACCCAGAGCGACTTACTAAGGAAAGTTTTCTTCAGCAGTCTATAAGGGAAGGAAAAGGGACTTCCTTTGGAGGAGTGATAGGCGAGATATTATATGAGTATTTCCGTAAGATAAGAAGACTGCGGGAGGATCTATATCATCGCTTCATTAGAGGAGGAAAGATTATATTGCCTTCCCTTGAGGAGAGGAAGGAGGACATTCCTATTCTGTTTTACTTATTCTGCAAGGACGAACTTAAAGAGAAGGAAAAGGATGAAAATAAGAAAAGAGAAAAATCCTTACCAAAACGCCTTTATATTCCTTTTGAGATATTCGATATTGTAACAAATTTAGATTGGCCTGGAAATGTAAGGCAACTACAGACCTTGGCTCCTATTGTAATGAGATACGCTGAGGCGGACTTCAAAAATATGGATGAGAAAGCCCTTACAATTACAATTAGAAAAAGCCATGTATATGAAGCTCTTAAAGAAATAGGGCAGGAAATTCCTCCTAAATTAAAAGTTTTTGAACGGGAGGAAGGCGGAAGATGAAGAATACTAGGTCCTGCAAAGGAAGGTACTTATGTACTCAAGCGAAATGGGAAGACTATGCATGGATTGCGATTAAGCTTTATCCTTACATATTGGAAGAGAACTAAACGACTAAGGAAATCAATGGGATAGAAAAGATGCTGAATTTAAATAAGGATATAAAAATTCTCGACTTATGCTGTGGTTCAGGCAGACATTGTGTTGAGTCAACTAAGAGAGACTACAGATCTGTAAATAGTATTGATATATCAGAAACTTTCTTAATGAAGACTGAGGAAGACGCAGCTAAAGAGGGAGTGGAGGTAAGTTTCTTAAAGGGGGATATGGGAAATCTTCAATCAGAAAATGAATTTGATGTAGTTATTAACATATTCACGTCTTTCGGCATGTGTGAAGATGAAAAAGAAAATCTGAAAGTGCTTCAAGAAGTCTTTTCAGCCAATTTGAGAAGTAAGCCTTTAATGGATAAAACATGAAAAGTGTAAACAAAAATGATAATATAAAAAGGTCCTCATTGCACCTTAAAAAAGGCTGTTTTTTGTCCAAACAATGGGGAGAGGCTCAAACTAACGACTATTCTTTCAAGGTATTCAAATGGTTAAAAGAGAGGTTATAGAAATATTAACAAAATTTCAGAAGGCTCTTGAAGAAAAAGGAATACAGGTAACAAAGATTATCCTATACGGCTCTCAAGGCACTGGTAAATTCCACAGGGATAGCTATATTGATGTTACTGTTGTCTCTCCAGATTTTGGCAAAGCCCGTTTCGAGGAAGGCGTAAGGCTTTTCCAGATTGCCTGCAAAATTAACCCTCGAATAGAACCTCTCCCTATTTGCTTGGATTCATACGAAAAAGATACCTGGATTCCGTTAATATACGAGATCAGGGAAAATGGCGTGGAATTGGAAAATTTAGAAGTTGATGAGTTTATGAGTTTGTAAGTTTAGGAGTTAAAGAGCTTATTAGTTATTGAGTTCAGGTGATGATACAACAACTCATACTGAATGGAATTATTGCTGGTAGCATCTACGCCCTTATCGCAATAGGCTTCACTGTGATTTACCGCACAGTTAAGTTTTTTCATTTTGCTCATGGTGTAGTTTATACGGCCGGGGCATACTTTGCTTATACTCTAATAATTTCCTTGCATCTCAATTTTGTCCTTTCTTTTTTTTTAGCGATAATAATGGCCTCCATTCTTGGCATCTCAATTGATAGATTTGTCTATCTTCCACTCCGCAAACAGAATGCTTCTAACCTGATCTTTCTCCTCGCCTCATTTGGAGTTGTTATATTCATTCAAAATCTGATCCAGCTCATCTATGGAGCACAGATTCTTACAATAAGAACCGGCCCTATTAAAGAAGGACACCATTTTCTTGGTGCGGTGATTACCGATATCCAGATTATAATTTTAGTGGTCTCAATCATTCTTATGATATTACTCTGGTTTTTTATCCGGAAACCAAAGCTCGGCAAGGCAATGAGAGCGGTGTCAGATGATCCCATAGCGGCAAATGTTGTTGGTATAAATCCAGAGAAGATAATTTTAGCATCATTTGCCATAGGTTCAGCTTTAGCAGGAGCTGCGGGAATTCTTATTTCCTTTGAAACAAATATTGAGCCAACAATGGGATTCAGTGCTCTCTTAAAGGGAATTATTGCCTCTATTGTCGGCGGCATTGGTAGTATTCCTGGGGCAGTATTGGGTGGATTTTTTCTGGGATTAGCTGAGAACCTTGGTATTTGGAAAATATCAGCCGGATGGAAGGATTGTATAGCATTTGTTATTCTTATCATTTTCCTTTTGATAAGACCCTGGGGTTTTCTCGGTACTAAAACAGAAAAGGACACAATTTAAGGCTATGGAATATCTCTTACATATACTTGTTATTGCTGGGATATACATAATTCTCACATTAAGCCTTAATCTTATTGTTGGATATACAGGATTACCAGCACTGGGCCATGCAGCATTTTCTTGTATAGGTGCATATACATCGAGTCTGCTTGCATTAAATATGGGTTTATCTCCATGGATAGGACTGTTGATAGGAGCTTGTGTTGCAGCACTCTCAGGCATTGTAATAGGTTATCCGGCAGTGCGGCTGAAGGGAGATTATCTTGCTCTGGCAACATTTGGATTAGGGGTGATTATTTACTCCATTGCAAAAAACTGGATATCTCTTACAAGAGGTCCAATGGGACTCCCTGGAATTCCTGGATTTTCCATTTTCGGTTTTGATTTGTCAGAAACATGGTCCTATCTATTACTGGTATTAATTTTTGTTGTAATTACTATCTTTGTAATGAGAAGAATAGTGAATTCCCCTTTTGGAAGAATTCTTAGGTCTATACGAGAGGATGAGATTGCCTCAGAGGCTTTAGGCAAAAATACAGTTAAATATAAATTACTGGTTTTTGTGATCGGGGCATTCTTTGCCGGGATTGCTGGAAGTCTATATGCCCATTACATAACCTTTATTGACCCTTCGAGCTTTACCGTTATGGAATCCATCACCATCCTCCTTATGGTTATTTTTGGTGGAATGGGAAGCATATCAGGATCAATAGTAGGAGCAGTGATTCTGGTGGTTTTCCCTGAACTTTTAAGGTTTCTGGGAATGCCCTCATCGATTGCAGCTCCGATGAGACAGATGATCTACGGACTGCTTCTGGTTGTGCTTATGATCAAGAGACCACAGGGTATAATGGGAAGGTATCGATTCAAGTGAGTGATGAGATGTTATTAGAAGTTAAAAATCTTTCTAAAGAATTTGATGGGCTTGTTGCAGTAGATAACCTGAACTTTTCCATTAGGCCAGCCACAATAAATGCTTTGGTAGGTCCTAATGGTGCAGGCAAGACAACAGTGTTTAATGTAATATCGGGATTCTATAATGCTCAATCTGGAGATGTATATTTCAGGAATAAAAGGATTATTAATCTGTCACCTTTCAAGATAGCCAGATTAGGAATCTCAAGAACATTTCAAAATATAAGACTTTTTCCACAGATTACGGTTATAGAAAATATGTTGCTGGCGACTAAATATGAAAGGGGTGAGAGACTTATATCCGCACTTCTTCAATCCAAGATTATGAAGGATGAGGAGCAGAGAAATAGAGAGAAGGCTCTGGAATATCTTGAATTAGTCGATCTTATAGAAAAGAAAGACGAACTTGCACAGAATTTATCTCATGGGCAGATGCGATTGCTTGAATTAGCCCGAGCATTGGCAATGGAAGCTGAACTCTTTTTGTTGGATGAGCCAACAGCAGGGGTTTTTACTAATATGAGAGTTAAGATATTGGATGTGTTAAATAAATTAAAAGATAATGGAAAGACAATATTATTTATTGAGCATGATATGAAAGTAGTAACAGGAATCTCTGATAATGTAATTGTATTAAATTATGGTAAAAAGATTGCTGAGGGACCTCCTGAGGAGATTATCAAAAAAGATAACGTTATAGAAGCCTATCTTGGCAGGAGGCGTAAAAGTGCTTCTTGATGTAAGAGATTTGACTGTATATTACGAAAGTGTTCTTGCTCTTGATAATGTTTTTCTCACTGTTGGTGATGGCGAGATCGTGGTAATGATAGGTCCAAATGGAGCTGGTAAATCTACAGCCTTAAAGGCGATTTGTGGTCTGGTGAAACCCAAATCAGGAGAGATCTTATTTCAAGGAGAAAACATAAATGGTAAGCAGCCGTATCAGTTAGTTAAGAGAGGACTGTGTCTGGTGCCAGAGGGAAGACGGGTTTTTTCTTCAATGACCGTTTTAGAGAATCTGGAAATGGGAGCATATACTAGAAATGACAAAAAGATTTTCCGGGATGTTGATAAAGTGTTCAATTTATTCCAAGTTCTTAAAGAGAGACAAAAACAAAGAGCTGGTACATTAAGCAGCGGTGAACAGCAGATGCTTGCTATTGGTAGGGCATTGATGTTGAAGCCAAAACTGCTTTTACTGGATGAACCGTCACTTGGACTTTCTCCAAATTATGTTAATACTGTATTTGAGAAGATAAAAGAGATTAATAAAGATGGAACAACCATTCTTATTGTTGAGCAGAATGCGAGAATGGCTTTAGAATATGCTGATCGCGGCTATGTGTTTGAAATAAGTAAAATTGCCTTTGAAGATAAAGCAGAAAACCTCCTTAAAGATGATAAAGTCAGAAAGGCGTTTTTAGGAGGGATTTGATATGATTTATAGAAATAAAATAGAAAGAAAAAATCAGCAGCAACTTCATCTAACACGGTGTTTGTGGTTCGTTCCGCTCACCCAAATGCTCGCTCTCGTTTGCACTTCACAAATACGGAAAAACGTTATATGAAATTCTGAACCTTGACTGTTTAAGCCTTATAATAATCATAGTAGCAACTATAATAAATTCACCCCTCAATTCATCTTCAAGGGCGATTGATAAAACTTACCAAAAATTGATAAATTTAACTTTATTAGATTATAAGAAATTTCGTGTAGTGTATTTGATAAGGGGCTGAAAAGTCTCTTAAAGGAGGCTCAAGATGGAACAACTACAAAAATCCGTCCAACAAATATTTTCCGACAAATTGCTGAAAATTCCGGATTACCAACGGGGATATGCATGGGAAAAAAAGCATTGTGAGGATCTTATTGAAGATCTGGAGGTTTTACTGAAGGATCAGGAGCATTATTTCGGAACCCTCGTACTCCATTTTGACAAAGCTCGTGGGCATATCATAGATGAGGAGGGGAACACCTTAAAAATATATGATGTTGTCGACGGACAGCAGCGTCTCACCGCAGTTATCATTTTGCTCCACTGCATTTCCCAAGAATTGAGGAATAATTTAAATAAGAGGACATTTGCTGACGGGATCAAAAAAAATTACATAAAAATAGTCGATATGGAAAATCAGGAAAAGGCCCGCTTGACTCTGAACAAAGACTGCCATGAGTTTTTTGTAAAAAATGTCATATCTGATGCACCTACAATTGGTGGCTCTAAGATCAAATCTCATCAAAGGCTGGAAGAGGCAATGCATTTTTTCACAAATTACCTGAACGAAAAAAGGAAGAAATACTTAGATCAGTATGAAGCTTGGCTTATTGATCTCCACCGGAAGATCACAAACGCCCTGAGACTGACTGTCTATCTTGTGCCTACGACTTCTGATGTTGGTGTTATTTTTGAGGTTATGAATAATCGTGGAAAACCTCTTTCGGAAATGGAGAAAGTCAAAAACTATTTGCTCTATCTATCCTCCAAAATAGACATGGAAGCTGCTAGGGAATTGGGAGAACGGATTAATTCTGTTTGGGCTTTCATCTTTCAGAGGCTCATGGAATCCGATGCATCTTCTATAGAATACGAAAATCAGCTTCTGAGGACTTCTTGGATAATGGCTTATAACTACACTTCAAGGGAGTGGCACGGTTATTCTTCGATCAAAGATCAATTCAATTTGAGGAAATTTTATGGTAAGCACGAAAAATTGTTGGAAGGATTGAACAGATATGTTGAGATACTGCATCAAAGCTGTATCGCTTACTGTGATATATTGGCGCCCAATCACGATGAATCCTTCAACAATTTCCGGGATATGCCCGATGTCAGAAGGAGGTTGAGAAAAAAGGCAGAAAAGCTGGTACGGATAGGGAACCGGGTACCGTTTTTGCCTTTGCTAATGGCAGCCCGAATCAGATTTCCTGATGACTCAGAATTCTTGGAGGATATGCTGAATATCTGCGAGAAATATGCCTTTCGGATTTACAGGATGCAAAGGAGTCGCTCCAACACAGGGCAGTCGAATCTTTTCAAACAGGGATTCAACCTTTTCAGAGGAAGAATTTCTAAGAAATTTGTCCTGAGAAATATCAAAAAGAGTCTTCTTTACTACTCCCCAGAACTGAGTTTCAGAGATATTTTCCTTGAAATCGGCAGAGACTGGTACAATTTTTATGGTTTGAAGTATTTCTTGTATGAATACGAGGAGAAACTGGCCAGAGGAAAAGGAGTTCTTCTCCCCTGGGATAAGCTTGTGAAAAAGGATAAGAATGAAAGCATCGAGCACATACTGCCACAGGCATGGACTCGGTCCTATTGGAGAGAAAAATGGAAGCGGGAAAATGTTAAGTTATTTTTGCATGATATTGGAAATCTGACACTGACCTTCGATAACAGCGTTTACAGCAATAAGCCCTTTCCAGAAAAAAGGGGCAATCCAGGAGATCCGGACTGTTATACAACATCGAATTTATTCCAGGAAAAAGAGCTGGGAGCTTATGAAGATTGGACTCTGAATGAGTTAAAAAAACGGCGAAAAGAAATCATCGAATGGGCTATTGAGAGATGGGGAGTAGATGGTGAGCAGGTGCAAGGAGTGGAATTGGATGAGGAGGATTATGAAGAGATAGAGGCGGGGGAGGCCGATGATTTGATCAATGGTCTCGATGAAGAAGACGACGTTTTGGATGAGGAATTGCCAGAAAAAGAAAAGCCAAAAGAATGGTCTTCAGAGGAAATTTACGAATATTTAGACTATCTAAAGAATTGGGGAGAATCGACCTACTACTACTTCAAGGTATTGGCCGCGATCGAAGGAAGAATCGGGTTTGATAATCTTGTGAAGAGCATCCGGAGAGAGTCTGGGACGGATTTTCATGGAAAGATGCTGGCTGGGGTGTTTTCAGGTCTGACTAAGAAAGCCAGACATAAGGGAGGAGAAAGGCTGGACAAGATTTTGGAAGATGGCTGGGTTTATTCGCTGAATAAAAAGTATGAAGATGTCGTCAGAAGATATTTTAAGGAAACAGAGTAGGAAATAATTACGTTATGGTTTAATTAAGGAGGGTAGATATGAAGAAAGTCACTTTATTACTTCCTGATAAAATTATTCGTGTCCTGGGAACCTCAAGTATGAGTCGAACCTCAGAAATTGATCTCACGCCAGAAAACATGATAAATGTTTTGGTTGTAGACTCCTATCATGACAGATTCAAATTTAAGAGAGAACAGGTTAAAGTTCTTTCAATTGAATCAGTTGATGATGAGGATTAGAGATAGGGAATTAAATTTTAGGGGGTAAATTAGATACATATCAACAGTTCCAGCCTGGAGGAAAAGGATTCATTGCTTTTCAAGAAGTCAAAGATGCTTTGAAAAATCCGTCATTACTCCAAAAATGTACATGGCAACAAGTTTTGCTATCCATACGCAGTGAACCTAATTTGGATTGGTTATCGGACGCATTATTTGAAAACCGGCATTTACATTCCTCACAATCTATGATATAAAAAAATTTAGTCAGCTTAATGAGATTTTAAAAGAAGAATATCGTTGTATTAAGGGGAGGATTGATGAAACGCACAAATTTTGTTTTTACTGTTTTTGCATTATTGTTTATTTTTACCTTTGCCCGCCCATCCACAGAACCTGTTAAAATCAAGATAATTGCAGATAAAGCAAATGTCTATTTACAACCTAGTGAGAATAGTCTTGTTATTGCTACCGTGGAGAAGGGGAAAGTTTTAAATATCTTTGGGACTGGGACAGAAAAAGGAGAATGGTATTACGTATTTTTCACATTGGAAGAAAGAAGAGCGAAAATAGGTGGGTTTGTAAGATCTTCTATGGCTGAAATTATTAGACCACAGGTAGAAAAAAAGGAAATCACACAAAAAGAAATAGAAGAGAAAGAAAATGAAAAAATGACTGAAGAAGAAAGAAAAGAAGTAGTGAAAGCGGGGGAAAAGACAGTAAAAGAAATAAAAGAAGAAACGAAGAAAACAGAAGAAATTAGTAAGGCAGTAAAATCTGAAGAAAGAAAAGCCCAAATAGCTATAGAGAAAGCACCAATATCAAGTAAAAAAGATGGAATTAAAGTAGGGCTAGGTTTAATTGGTGGATATGCAATGCCTTCAAAATCCAAATACAGTGAAGGAGTAATATATGGAGGAAATATATACTTATTAATATCAAAAAATTTAGCAATCGAGATAAGCGGACTTAGTTTTCAAAACGACGTAGAAGAGGATCCAGAAGCATTAAGTGCCGGAAAATTATCAGTAATACCCCTAAGTTTAAGCTTGCAAGGAAGATTGCCGGTAAATGATTTTTTAACCCCTTATATTGAAGTTGGGGGAAGTTATTTCCTAAATGATTTCAGTCTAAATAATAGCATTGTAAGTTCTTGGAATAACGTAGGATTTGATATAAATGAAGAAGTTGAAAAAAGTATAGGTCTTCAGGTTGGTATGGGATTAGATCTTTTTATTAGTAAAAGTTTTATATTTAATATTGATTGTAAATATTTTATTAACAATACAAATGGGAGCTGGGAGCTTATTGATCAAGTTTCAAATGAGAAGATTTCGGGAGACCTGGATGGTCTTGATATGAGCTACATTTATATCGGATTCGGATTAAAATATTTATTTTCGCTTTAAAGGAGGGATAAAAAATGAAGATAAAATTATATCTTTTATTATGGATGCTGATTTTATTTTTTGCTGCCACAATTGTTCTATTTTCAAATGTAGATACAATAAAACCACTCGAGCCTCAGAATCTATCAAAATTATCAGATGATTTAAAAGAAGGTAATCCAAAAATGGAATATGTATTATATAAATTAATGAAAACATATTTTGAGCAAGGAATAGAAAAAGCTAAAGAATTTGCAAATCAGCGGAGAATTGATATGCAAGATGGATTTGTTAGAGTAGTAACCGAATCAAATGAAGTAAGAGGTATTTCAAATATAAGAGATACTGTGAGTGTAAAAAGAACCAATTATTTAATTACTGAACAAATAAAGGCTTTAGGTGGTAAAGTAGAGACTGCATATGGAAATTTAATTCAGAGTATTATTCCTATAGAGAGATTAAATGATTTAACATACTTACCATATGTAAGATATTTGAGACTTCCTAAAAAACCGATTCCGTGTGTAGTTAGTGAGGGCGTAGAAAAAACTGGTGCAAATCAATGGCAGACTGTAACTCCATACCGGACAAATGAAATAGTAAAAGTATGCATACTCGATGTTGGGTTTAAAGGATATGAAAATTTACTAGGCACAGAATTACCTGATAGTGTTGTAACTAGATCATTTAGGTCAGATAGAAATTTACGTGCTGATAAGCATGGAACCGCATGTGCTGAAATCGTACATGATATGGCGCCTAATGCTAAGCTATGGTTAGTTAATTTTAATACTGAGGTAGAACATCATAATGCAGTTGATTGGATAATAAATCAAGGGATAGATATTGTCTCTTATTCAATAGGATGGGTTAATATTGGCGCAGGAGACGGGACGGGGCCTATCTGTGAAGATGTTAAAAAAGCTGCCAGCAATGGAATTATTTGGGTTTCTGCAGCTGGGAATGAAGCCGAGAAGCATTGGGAAGGCAATTTTAATGACACTGATAATGATGACTGGCATAATTTTTCTGGTGCGGATGAAGGGTTAACTATTTATGTTAATGCGTATACTCCACTTTATATAGATTTAAATTGGAATGATTGGGGATATTGGAACGGAAATATATACAGTGGATCAAACCAAGATTATGATTTATATTTATATTATTGGAATGGTTACTATTTGCAATATGTTGATAGCTCTATGAATTATCAGACAGGTTCCCAGTGGCCTGTTGAATCCATATGGGGTTGGTACTCAACAAAATCTTCGTGGTGGTTGGTTTTAATTGAAAAATATCACGCTACCAAAAAAGTCAAACTTGAATTATTCATTGATGGAGCATCTGAAGATCTTGAGTACAATGAGAAGTCTGGAAGCCTATTAATACCTGCAGACTCGACTAACTCTATAACAGTAGGAGCAACAGATTTGTCAGATGATTCTTTGCATTGGTATAGTTCCCGAGGACCAACTTCAGATGGAAGAATAAAACCCGATATGTGCGCGCCTGCTGGAGTTTCTAGTTTTACTTACGGAAATTTGGCGTTTTATGGAACATCAGCATCGACTCCTCACGTAGCAGGTGCATTTGCATTATTGAAAGAGAAATTCCCATATACGTTAAATCAAATCAATGCTATCCTTGAAGCTCGAGCAAAAGACCTAGGTCCTGCTGGTAAGGATAATAGATTTGGTATTGGCAGATTGAAACTTACAAAATAATTTTAATGCATATCGAGAGCCAAAGCTGCCGGATAAAAGATTTCAATAAAATGATCAAATAATCACAAAAGGAGGAAAGTTAAACGGCTATGGCTCTGAATATGAGATCTTTAGAGCGCGACAAACTAGTAAAACTATATGCCGATTTACCTCGTAAATCTATGCGCCTCTTGACAATCCAGGAGGTGAAAGGTTTTTTCAAAAGTACATTCTAACATATAGGTAAAGCGAGGTTTTTCTATTTTTTGATGGTGGATTAGGGAAATAGAGTAGTGTCCTAATTTGAAAAAAGGTCAAATTTCTAAAAAAATGCTTGACAAATGCATTATAATGCATTATTTT
>Ga0268277_1000120_pt1 | contig 62253 bp, 89 predicted proteins | sample saktaG_5_FD_190132 | JGI IMG/M metagenome (GOLD analysis project Ga0268277, IMG submission 190132) | Saline water microbial communities from Sakinaw Lake, British Columbia, Canada - sak_2010_1_5_50m | ecosystem: Environmental > Aquatic > Non-marine Saline and Alkaline > Saline ... | reverse complement strand
TCTCCCTGAAACAAAAAATATTGCTTCTAATCTCCTAAGATGTTCTAGTTCAGCAAACTCATCAATATCTCTTATTGTTTTACTACTAATCACCATAGCATAAAAAAAGGTAATAGAGTTTAAAAAAGTTAATCACTTTGAAAAAACATGAAAAGAGCTTGGAAAATCTTAATTTTAGTAGTCTTTCTAATTTTAGCTTGCCTAATTATAGTTCGGGCAAACACCACTAGGGAGATAGATGATGTTACTCCAGGAATTATTTGTGAAAAAGAATATTTACAAAAAGCAGATATTTTATGGATTATTCCAAGATTTCAAAACACTCCAATATCTGAAAACAAAGAATGGTGTGATTATATCTCCTCTTTAAATAAAACAATTGGAATGCACGGCATATATCATTCTTACAAAGAATTTGGATATTATGTTAATGAATCTGAATTTAAAGAAGCAATGCAAATATTTGAAGATTGTTTTAATCAAACTCCCATAATGTTTAAAGCTCCCCAATTAAATCTTTCAAATGAAAATGAAATTTTAGTAAATAGTTTTAATCTTAAAATAAGAAAATCAGCTCATCAAACAATCCATAAAGTTTATCATTGTAATAATACAGGAACATTCTCAAATAAATTTCATGATATATTTTAAAAAAGATCTTCAAAAGGGTCAAAAATATAAACTTCTTCTTTATCTAATCTTTCTTGAGAAATACCTATCCTAGATCGATTGTTAATAACTGATTCGTATATAAGAAAATACTTCTTTTTAGAATAATTACCAATTTCAAGTCTACCTTCAGCAATTCCCGCTTTTTCTTCATCAATAGGGAAAAATTTATTTATATTGTATAAAGAAACTGTAAAAATATCCCTATGAACAAAATATAATTTACTACGATCAGAGATTTCATCTAATTTTTTCAATCTTTTCATGTGTGAAAAATCTTCAGGATTTTTTTATCTTCGAAAACATTAAGAACAAAATCTTTTAAATCCATACAAATAAAATAAAATTAATCTTTATAATCTTTTATATTCCATAATACTACTCAATCCTAAATCTTAAAATAGCTCCAATTCCAGATAAATTCTTAAATTGTTCACCCTCTTCTGTTTCAAGAGAAACTAATTCAATTGTAGAACCAATATTTATAGCCATTGTTTTTAATTCTTTCATAACTGCCTTATCTGTATCTTTTGATAAAATCAATAAATCAACAGCTCCTCTTCCTAAAGCTTTTTTTACATTTTCTAATCTATAAGGTGCTAATTCAGGTGTTTTTCCGAGAGTATTAAAAAACTTTTCTAATAATTGTTTTTCTGCAATTATTTCTTGACCTGCTAAAAGATCTTGAGCTTTATCCACAAGTTCATGTAAACCAGATTCATCTGTATCTCCAATATCTACTCTCCCTAAAACTTTTTTTCTCAATGGAGTTGCCAAATATTCATTATCTAAAAATTCATCTTTTGTTGGAACAGGTCCGCCAACAAGAATTGCTTTAAGTTTTACTTCTTCATAAAAAGCTTTTTTCATTTCTTCTGCAATTCTTTTATAGAATTCCTTTGTCAAACCTTCTGTAATTCTATGGAAACGTTGACTTGAATTATGAACAATTAAACCATTTGCAATAAAATTATGATTTTTCGTTTCTATATCGATAGTGTTTACTAAACCTATTTCTTGTTTTTTTAAAATTTTTACTGCAATTAAATTAGAATTATAAAAAAATGTTAATCTTTTTATTAAATCTTGTTCCTTAAGTTTATCTAAAATCTTCTTCCTAAATAATTCCTTACTTAGTTGCCTTTTATTGACAAAAAATAATGGACAACCAAACTTCCTCAAAGAATAACCAGAATTTTTCAATATTTTAGCAACTTCTCTTCCATTAACTACCAATTGTCTAACCTTATTCTTAGTACTTCTAGATTTTATTAAATTTACAACTTTTTCTTGTTTTTCTATTAAAGAAAATCCTAAATTATCTCTAAATCTTTTCAAAGATTCCAAATCATCTATTGCCAAAGTATACCTTATATTGTTTGAGTATGGGTTTTTCTCATTATCATATTTGCTAACAGAAGAAACAATTCCTAATCTCAGCAGGGCAAACTGTAACTGCCTAGATAAAATTTCATTATTTATTCCTAACGCAACCCTTCCTTTTGAAACATAACCTTCTGCATCAAAAAAACCTGCAATAAAACTTGCTAAAGATTCATTAGAAGATCTTAAAACAATTGACGGCATTCTTTCATCCAAAGTTTTATTTTTTTCAGAAAATATCTTTAAAAAGAATTGTGAAATAATTCTACTATAAACCCTCAACTGCCAATAATTTTTAGATTCTCGAAATCTTAAATCAGAATCAATCCCAAAAACCTCTTTAATTAAATTTTGATAAAATAATAAAAATTCTTTTTTATAGTCAAAAAAAGTTATTCTATCAAGTTCATAACTCCCATCTCCAAGATAATATCCTAATATTCTAGAAAAAGAAGGATTAACTTTCTCAGGCAAATTAACCTTTTTCATATTAAAATGTTGTTTTATTTCTGGTGTAAACTCTAAAGGTTGATCTTGTAATTCTAAATCTATTTTTTCTGGCATTATTAAATAATCCCCTTCATTAATCTCTTTTAAGGTCTTTTCTTCAATCCCTTTTTCAGTTCTAACAAAAAAAGTATGATCTTCTGATGCTTTTATCTCAAACTTAGGATAACAAGTAATAACCTCAAAAAGCTTCTTTTTATTTTCCCATTTAGCAATTACTGGAGTTTTTTCAGAAATCTCTGAATTAAAATTTTCAGACATAACAAACAAAGGATTATGAGAATCTTTTATTTCAATAATTTCCCCATTATCTTTCATTATTAAAGTATCTGGACTTAAACATTGTCCTCCAGCTCTTACTTTTGAAGGTATTCCAGAACTCATCTTTTGAATAACTTCAATTCTTTTACCAACTAATTTTCCAACAGTAGCTTCTTTTCTATCCATAACTAATAAACCATATATTTCATCAACATCAGCCATTTCTTCTAAAGGTTCTAAAACAAATTCTTTATCACACCTATATAATCTAACACAAACAGGTTCTGGAGGTTCAATACTCCATAATCTTAAATCATCTTGACCTTCAACTTGAGATATATTTCCTGAAAAAATAGCCAAACCATTTTCAGGTGTTTTTTTAAATTCTTTAAGATGTCTAACTATCTTCTCTAAAGCTTCTGTAACATTTTTACGAGTAGAAGTTGATTTAATATTTTTAGCAGTTGACTTTTCCCCTTCAAGTTGTCTTTGAACAGCATTTACATCATATCCTGCTGGAACATAAACAGTAATTAATTCTGTCTGTCTTCCTTTATAGATTTTAAGTTCTGCAATTACTTCTTCGAGTTCATTTTTATCTATTATTGGCATATTTTGAAAAAGGGGGGGAAGTTTATAAAATTAGTTAATTAAAAAAGAAAAAGGGAAAACCTAGAATTATTATAAAGATTTTCCCTAACAAGCAAATAATCCTGCACCTGAATGTGAAACCCCTTCAAAAGGTTTAGTTCTCTTAATCTTACCTATATTTATTCTTCCATTATCTAAAGATATCTTTTTTGAGAAAATATTTTTAAATTTTCCCAAATCTCTTAAAATATCTTTTTCAGAAAGATTAACCAAATAAGAAGTTTCAACCTCATTGAGAGATCTCTCTTCTAACCCTTTATGGAAATGATTATAAAAATCTTCAATATTATTGCTTAACCACGTATTAAATTGAGTTCCAAAACTTTTATTAATATACTGAAGAACACTAAAACATTTATAATCCAAATCACTTTCATATGTTCTACCAGCATTTATTCGTTTGCAGGATTCGGCAAGTGAATTTTCCCTCAACACGGGTCTTGAAAATCTACAATTTTCATAAACTCTTTCAGCCAATTCCTGATCGTGCTCTAAAATCTTTCTTTCTTCTTCTACAAAATTTTGTGCGCTTTTTTGATTTACATAAGATTGTCTAACTAAATCTCTTTTCGCTTCCACATATTTTTCAAAGGCTTCTTGTGTATTTGTCATCTTATTTTTCTCCTTGATTTAATTTATAAAAACAGAACTTGAAGCAAGTTCTTTTTTGTTCTCATATAGTAGTAACATATTAAGTTTATATAAAAGATTTTATAGATTTTTACTCCAAAACGCAACATTTATATAATATTATTGTATTTTATTGTAAAATGTTAGATTTAAAAGATAAAAAGATTTTATATCATCTGGATTTAAATTCTAGAAAACCAATAAATCAAATAGCAAAAAATATTGGACTTAGTAAAGACCTTACAAATTATAGATTAAAGAAATTAGAAAAAGAAGAATATGTCTTAGGATATCAAACAATTATTGATTTTAAAAAATTAGGATATTTGACTATCAGAACAAGAATAACATTAATAGACACAACTCCTCAAAAAGAAAAAGAAATTATTGATTTTTTAATTAAACAAAAGAAAGTATTCTTTATATTGGAATTAGAAGGAACAGAATTAACTTTTGGATTAATGGTAAAAGAAATAGAAGAACTCCATGAATTCTACAAGGAATTTGAAACAAAATTCAAAAAGTTTCTTTCTGAAAAGAAATTTGCAATATATTCTAATTTATATCATTTTAATAGAAATTATCTAGGAAATTTTAAAGAAAAAAACACCCTCAAATTAGGATTTTCAAAAAAAGAAAAAGTAGACGAATTAGATCTAAAAATATTAAAAATACTATCTAAAAATGCAAGAACTCCCACCATAGAAATTGCTATTAGTTTAAAAGTTCCTGCAACAACAGTTGCACATAGAATTAAACAATTAGAAAATAAAAAAATAATTGTTGGATATAGTATCTTATTTAATTTTTATAAATGGAATTATAATTATTTTAAGGTAAATTTAGAATTAAAAGAAATCTCAAACATTCAAAAAATAATAGATTATTGTGAATCAAATAAAAATATAATATATGCTATGCAAACTTTGGGGGGAAATGATTTAGAAATATACTTTGAATCAGCACAAGAGGATCTAATAAAAACAATGAATGAATTAAGAACACTATTTCCAGAAATTAGAAAATGGAATTATGATATTTTAAAAAAATACCATAAATTTAATTACCTTATAGATTAAACTCAACCTCAAAACCACTACCTTCTTTTATATCTTTAGCATTTGTAACATTTTTTAAATCATCCAGCATATCTTTTATATCTTTATACTGAATTGGACTTAGTGTAATCATACATTCAGCATTCATTGGTTTTTGTGCTTTTGTTTTTTCAGTTCTAACTTCTGATAAAGTACTAAAAAACAATTCTAAATTATCACTATATACTCCAAAAGAATTAGGTTTTGGAAATTCTGTTAAATGAATTGATTTAGTTTTTTCAAATTTCTTAAAATGTTCTTGATAAATTTCCTCTGTTATAAATGGCATAATTGGTGCAAATAATTTCAGAAGAATTAGCAAACTTTGATAGAGCGTATATTGAGCAGATTTCCTTTTATCTCCTGTTCCCGTATAAACTCTTTTTTTAACAATCTCTAAATAATTATCACAAAAATCTTTCCAAAAAAAGTTTTCTAAATTTAATTTAGCAAAAGAATAATTATATTTTTCAAATTGTTTCATATAGTCTCCAACAAGAGAATTAAGTTCTTTTAGAAAAAGATCATCTACTACTTCTAATTTCTTAGGTTTTTTACCATCAAAATCTTTTAAATTCATAAATACAAAATTAGAAGCATTAAGAAGTTTGTTTATTGTTCTTTGGCCTGCAACCAAATCTTTTTCTTGATAATTTAAATCTTCACCTAACTTAGAACCTGCAGCCCAAAATCTTAAAGCATCTGACCCAAATTTTTCCATTACTTCTTGAGGATCAATAACATTTCCTTTTGACTTACTCATTTTTTCTCCACCAAGTCTAACAAAACCAGAAATCATAACATTTTCCCAAGGAATTTTATTTTCATGCAAATAAGATTTAACAATAGTATAAAATGCCCAAGTTCTAATGATATCATGTGCTTGAGGTCTTAAAGAATATGGTATCTTAATATTATTTCCAACTAAATTAGATGCTATCTGAGGTGTTAAAGAAGAAGTTGCCCAAGTATCTAAAACTTTTTCTTCTGGCATTGCTATTTTTCCACACTTACTACACTTTTTTTTAATTTGAATAGGATCAATAGGAAGTTCTTTTTCATCAGGCAATATAATCTCTCCACATTCACATTTCCAAACAGGAATAGGTATTCCAAAATGTCTATCTCTAGATATATTCCAATCCCATTCTAAACCTTGAACCCAATTAATATATCTTTTTTGCATATATTCTGGATACCATTTAATTTTCTTTCCTAAATCAATTAATTTCTTTTTCTTATCTAAAACTTTAATGAACCATTGTTTTGTTGAAACAAATTCTATAGGTGTGCCACATTTATCATGACAATTCACCGCATGGACTATTTGTTTTTGTTCTTTAATTAAATTTTTTGATTTTAAATCTTCTAATATCTTTTCTCTAGCTTGTTTAACCTTTAATCCAGAATAATTTTTTAAAATTAGAATTCCTTTTTCATCAAATATTATTTTTGGAATTAATTTATGTTTATAGATGGCATCAACATCATATTTATCTCCATATGAACAAACCATCATTGCACCTGTTCCTTTATCAATACTTGCAGATTCATCTCCAATAATTGGAACTTCATGCTCAAATAAAGGAACCTTCGCTTTTTTTCCAATAAAAGAATTATATCTTTTATCTTTTGGATTTACAAATATCCCCACACAAGCACCTAAAAGTTCTGGTCTTGTTGTTGCAATAAGCAAATCTTTTTCATCACATGAAAATTTTATTGTTGAAAATAAACTTGGAAATTCCTTATCTTCTAATTCTGCCTGTGCAATTGAAGTTTGGCATTCAGGACACCAAAGACTTGGAAATTCTTTTTCATATATCTCTTTTTTCTTAAAAAGTTCAATAAAAGATTTTTGAGATAATTTTTGAGAATGTTTATCTATTGTTGAATAAGAAATATCAAAATCGCAAGACATTCCAAGATTTTTCCAATCCAAAATAAACTGGGGAGTTATTTTCTTCAAAGTCTTTAAACACAATGAAATAAAATCTGCTCTAGACATTTTCTTACTTTTAACATTGTTTATCTTTTCAACAAGTCTCTCTGTAGGCAACCCATTATCATCTGTTCCAAATGGGAAAAAAATATTTTCACCAAACATTCTTCTGAATCTTACTATAAAATCTTCTTGAGCATAATGAAAGGCATGCCCTATATGCATTGCTCCTGAAACTGTTGGAGGATCTGTATCTACAGAATACAATTTCTTCTTATTTTTAACATCAAATTTATAGATTTTCTCCTTTTCCCAATATTTCTTCCATTTTTCTTCTATAGCTTTAATGTCTATTTGTGGCATAAAACAATAACTCACAACAACTTTTAAAAACTATTCCTTATTCAAAATATTATAATGGCAAAAGACAATAGAATATCAACTCCTGCAGGATTTGGAGGATTAATGAGATATGGGGAAGAGTATACTAGTTATATAAATCTAAAACCAACCCACGTTGTATTATTCATAATTTTAATAATCCTAATAAGAATTGGTTTAGGAATTTTCTTATAAAATGTTTAGCGGAATAAACCCCAAAAAAATGCAAGCCATGATGAAACAAATGGGAATGGCGCAAGAAGAAATAGATGCTTCAAGAGTAATTATTGAAAAAAATGATGGAACAAAAACAATTATTGAAAATCCTTCTGTATCTAAAATAAATTTTCAAGGACAATCAACATTTCAAGTTGTGGGTGAAGAATTAGAAGAATCTGAAGAAGTTGGAGTCTCAGAAGAAGACATAAAAGCAGTTATGGAAAAAACAAATTGTTCTGAAGATCAAGCTAAAGAAGCTTTAGAAGAAACAGGTGATTTAGCAGAAACAATTTTGAAATTAAGTTGAAAAATGGAAACATTATATCAAAAAGTAGAAAGAGAAATGGCCCAACAAGGAAGAGTAAGAACTGCAATAGAAACACATGATGAAAAATATTGTCAAGCAATAGAACAAACAACAAACGAATCTAATAGGAAATCAAATGCCTCAGCATATTATGCTAATTTAAGTGAATCTGGAAGATTATCTTTTCTTAAAAATATGCAATAATTCTCAATCACCAACATTTATTTTAATATCAAACTCTTCTAATTTTAATGGAATTTTATATATCAAATCTACAAAAAGCAGAAGAAAATATGAGTAAAATTGACAATTTAATTGTTCTTGCTCAAATTTCAAAAAATAAAAGACTTATGTTAATAGCTCTAGAAGAAATTGAAAAAACAATAAAAAATTGTATAAGTTCAATTTTGCATTATGAATATACTCTTAAACGTGCAAAACTATCAAAAGACCCTCAAATAAATTTCAAAACCTTTGAAGAAAAAGCATCTAAAAATTATATTACAAAAGAAGAACTTAATATCATTAAAGAAATTTTAAATCTAGCAAAAAACCATAGAAAAAGCCCAATGGAATTTTTAAGAAACGAAGAATTAATCATTTTATCTGAAAATCAAGTAATTTTAAAACTCTCTATGCAAAAATTAACTGGTTTTTTAAGTTTAGCAAAAAAATTACTTAAGGGGATTAAAGTCAAAATAAAAAGATAAGTATAAAAACCACTTAACCTTTATAACTTACGCTCAATTTTTTGGAAAATGGAAGATATTATCAAAGAAAAAATAAGTGCAGACCATCTACTTTATGTAAGTTTAAAATACACAAAAACATGCGATGTTATTTTTAATTTGCTATTAAGGTGGAGGAAAATGATAGATACCAGCATAGATGCTCTTTTAAGACATGCGAAAATTAAAAAAAAGTTAAAAGAAATCCCAGAAAACAATGTTCAAAAAATTGAAGAAGTAAAAAATCTATTTAAACGAGATAAAAATTTTAAGGAGGTTTTAGAATTCTATGAAATGTTAAGGAAAATAGAAAGTTTGCGAACAGAAAGAATTGGAGAATTTAGAAAAAATGTTTCTTTAAAAATTTCATATAAGGGCGAATTAGTGGAAGTTAATCTAGAAAAACTAAAACAATATGCAGAAATGCTAGAAAAGTTTATAAGCACCACAAAACAATTTCTCTTATCTTAAGGTCAAAAAATGAGGAAAAAGATAATTGTAATAACATCTGGTAAAGGAGGTGTAGGAAAAACTACTACTGCAATAAATTTAGGTGCAGCTATAAATTATTTTGGAAAAGACGTATTAATAATTGATGGAAATCTATCAACACCAAATGTTGGAATTCATTTAAATTCTCCAGAAGTTCCAGTTTGTTTAAATGATCTTTTGTTTGGAGAAGCAGAACCCCATGAAGCAGTTTATGAGCATGAATCTGGATTAAAAATTATGCCTTCTTCATTATCTTTAAAAGAACTTAAAAGAATAAAACCAGAAAAATTAAAAGAATTAAAAAAAGAATTCAAATTATTAGGAGATTATATTATCTTAGATAGTGCTGCTGGATTAGGAAAAGAAGCAATATCTGCAATTGAAATAGCAGATGAATTAATTGTTATCACAAATCCTGAAATGCCTGCAATAACAGATGCTCTTAAAACAATAAAATTAGCAGAAGAAAAGAAAATACATGTTAAGGGAATAATTATCACAAGAGTTAAAAAAAATAAATCAGAAATGCAACCAGAAGTTGTAAAAGACATGTTAGAAGTTGCAATATTAGGCAGTATACCAGAAGACTCTGCAGTACAAGAAGCCTTAAATCTTAAAGATGCTTTAGTCCATACGCACCCAAAATCAAATTCAGCCAGAGCATATAAAGAAATTGCAGCTAAATTAATTGGTGTAGATTATAATTCTCGAAAAGACAGACATCCAATTTGGATTAGAATGTTTAAACGAAAAGGATACTAGAATATATACATTCAAAGATATATATTAAAGAATATACTTTATATAATATATTTATCCTCTTAAAAAATCTCCAATATCTAATTTTTGAATTTTTGTAGAGATTTTTTTACCTTGAAATACTGCTAACTTACGAACTTTTCTTAAAGTAAATTTACCAACTCCTTTCTCAAAATAAGTTAATATCTCTCTTCCGTTTCCTTTGCTAAGAACTTTTCCCCTATAAGCTAGATCGCTTAAAATCTCAATTTCATCTTTAGATAACATATCTGTTTGAAGCATTAAATGAATTAAACTTTTACTAACAATTCTTTTTAGAGGATGGGTTTCTTTAATTAAATTTGATGTAATTGCATATTCATATCCTCCAATCATTATTCGTTCATTTGAGCTAATCTCTTCCATATATAAAATATATTGATTATCTTCTAATTCCATAAAAATTTATTGAGAGGTTTATTTTTAAAGATTATTGTACTATATTTTTTAACCAACTCTACTTCCAACTTCAATATCAGATTCAGGTATAATTAAAATAACTTTTTCATGATCTGAAGTTGACGCTGCTAAAAGCATTCCTTGAGATTCAATTCCCTTCATTTTTCTTGGACTTAAATTAGAAAAATAAATTATTTTCTTTCCAATTAAATCTTCTTTAGAATAATATGGTTTTAATCCAGCACAAATTGTTCTCTCACCTATTTCCTCCCCAACATCTAATTCAATTTTGTAAAGTTTATCGGCACCTTCAATTTCTTCAACAGTTTTTATTTGTGCAACTCTTAAATCTAATTTACTCCAATCTTCAAAATTAACTTGTGCTATTCCTTCTACCATTTTATATTTTCTTAAATAAAATATCTCCTTTAATTATTTTATTATTCTCTAAAAGCTGTTTTTTAACATTATCAAATTCAATTTTAAATCCAAATTGTTTAGCAATTTTCTCAGATGTTTCAGGCATAAAAGGCCAAAGCAAAATTACAATTGCTTTAATAGAATCTGCAACTTCATAAAGAATAAATTTATCTTTAGTTTCCCATGGCTTTTTATTCTGAACATATTCATTACAAACATCAATAAATGCAAATATTTCATTCAAAGCTTTATCTAATTCATAATTTTCAATTAATTTTTCAATTTCTTTTAATTTTAATTTCTTCAAAAGTTTATTTTCACATTTTTCAACACCATTTTTTTCAATTAAACTAGAAACCCTACTAACTAAATTTCCAAGTTTATTTGCAAGTTCATTATTATGTCTATCAATCAAAGCTTTTTCAGAAAAATCACCATCATCTCCAAAAGGAGTTGCACGACATAAAGAATATCTTATACTATCTGCAGGGTATTTCTTTAAAAGTTCAAGAGGAGCAACAACATTTCCTGTTGATTTAGACATTTTTTTACCATCTACTGTCAAAAAGCCGTGCACGATAACCTCTTTAGGTAAAGCCAATCCTGCAGATAATAACATTCCAGGCCAAATACCTATATGAAATCTTAACATATCTTTTCCAACAACATGCAAGTCTGCAGGCCAAAATTTTTCATACCTTTTATTTGGATATCCTACACCAGTTAAATAATTTGTAAGAGCATCACACCAAACATACATTACTTGAGTTTTATCTCCAGGAACAGGAATTCCCCACGGAAGAACTTCCTTATTTCTAGAAAAACTAACATCTGTTAAACCCTCTTTAATTAAACTTAAAAAATCATTTTTCCATTTCTTAGGATGAATTTTTAATTTATCTGCTTTAATTAATTCAGTTATTTTTTTTGAATACTTGCTTAATTTAAAAAAATAATTTTCTTCTTCTATTTTTTGAATTTCTAATTTTGGATGATCAGGACATTTGCCTCCAACCAAATCTTTTTCTGTTACAAATCTTTCACAACCAGAACAGTAAAATCCCAAATATTTTTTCTTATAAATATCTCCACTTTTTTCTAATAATTTCCACATCTGAACAACACCTGGCCAATGATTTTTTTGATCCGTGGTTCTAATAAAATAATTTTGGGAGATATTCAATTCTTTTGCTAGTGCTTCAAATAAATCTGAATTTTTATCTACAAAATCTTGTGGAGAAAGCCCTTGTCTTTTTGCTGTTTGATAATTTTTAACTCCATGCTCATCTGTTCCTGTTAAAAAGAAAACATCTTTTCCAAGAAGACGGTTCCACCTAGCCAAAATATCTGCTTCTACAAGTTCCAAAGCAAATCCAATATGAGGAGGGGCATTTGCATAGGGAATTGTTGTTGTAATATAAAATGTTTTCTTTGCCATAATAAGAGTTATTTTAAGAAATATTTAAAGATAACTAATCTTTAGGTTTATATAAAAAATCTAAATCTTTCTTTCCCCAATGATACCAACAATTATTATATCCTCTTAAAACAGTTCTTGCTCCAATCAATTTATCAATCTCTGTTTTATTTAGCACATCTACCCAATATCCTTCACTAGAAGATTTTTCCACAATTAAACATTTTAATCTTAATGTATCTGTAAAATCCACCATTTTTTCATCAACAGGGATAGGAAAAGGATTTATCTGAAATTGGTTCCAATGTGGATGTTTCCCAACATATTTCATAGCATCATAAAAAGAAAAAATAGTTGAAGCAGACCAAAAGAAAAAAGGAAAAGCTTTCTTTTGATGTTCTTTTCCCCTATATGACACATCTGGGTCATTTGAATTATGCTCTATATCAACCCATCCTGCAAATCTCTCAGGATCTCTTGCCTTATGCATCGGTAAATTACTTAATGTAAATTCATATGCAATTCCTTCTTCTGTTCTTGAATTGACTCTAACTCTTAAGTTTTTCCCATAGGGGACCTTATCTAAAACTTTTCCAGAAAAATCTCCTTTAGATTTCATAGCTTGCATTTCAGCACCTGTGAAAGAACGTAACCAAGTTGTTGCAGAAAAATGTTTATCCCTTCTAGTCCAGTAAAAGCCGATTGGAGGATTTTCAACATCACATTCTTCAATTGCTAATTTAATTAAATTTTCAGGGATAATTTGATAATTTCTTAAAAAAGCTTTAGTTAAAACTCCTGGAGGATTTTTTAAATTTGAGATGTTTCTTAAAACCCTTACATTGTCGATTTTTACTAAATCTTCTAAGGATTTTATTCCAAAATCAGAACTTATTCTAGAAATCATAAATTTTTGTGGTAAAATAATTATTCCTGGTGCAGACCAATCTAAATTTTCAATTGTTTCAACTGCTTGAGCATATGAATCTCCAGCAAGTATAAATTTTTCTTGAGCAAGAAATTCTCCCAATTTCTCAGGAGTTATTGCTCTAGGACTTTCAATACCTTGCAAATTAAAAATTTCTTTAACACTTGGTCTTCTAAATGTTCTTTCTTTCATATAAAAAGAAAACAAAGAAAATATATAAACATTTATCAAATAAAAAATATATAATAAAATGTAAAAGATGGTGAAGAAAAAAGAAAAACTAAGTATTGAAGAACTAAAGCATAAAACCCGAAGACTTTCTATTAAAGAGGGTATATTCTGGACATTTAGACAAGCATTTGGAGATCATTATATAGCTCCTTTTGCAATTGCAATTGGATCTTCAAACCCCATGGTTGCATTAATTAATGCAATGTGGAATATGTCTTTTGTTACTCAAATATTTGGAGTTAAAATCTTAAATAAAATCTCTAGAAAGAAAATTGTCTCAACTTCTGTTTTAATTAATTCACTTGGATTTTTATTAATGGCTTTAATTGGATTTTTATATTTAAAAGGAATTGCAACAGAATATCTTCCACTTTTAATTCTTATTGATCTTTTTATTGTATTATCTTCAATGGGAATAGGGCATCCTGCATGGTTTTCTTGGATGGGAGAAGTTGTAGATCAAAAATATATGGGAAGATGGTGGGCAAAACGTTCAACAATTTTAACATTTATGTCGATTATACTAACAATAATTGCATCATTTATATTGGAATTTTTTAAAAATAAAGAACTAGAGATGATTGGCTTTATTTTATTCTTTATGATAGCATTTATAACAAGAGTTTATTCTGTAAGAATTTTAAATAAACATTATGAACCAAAATCTAAAAAACAAAATACCTTCAAAATACGTTCTTTTTTCAAAGAACTAAGAAAAACAAATTTTGGGAAATTCATAATATTTAGAGGACTTTTTTCATTAAGTGTAGGAATAACTTCTCCATTAGTTGCAATATATTTGCTAAGAAATCTTGGATTTAATTATCCAATATATATTATAATTTCCTTGGCAGGAATGATTTTCTCAATCTTTACATTAAATTTATGGGGAAAATTAGCAGACAAATATGGAAATTATAGGGTAATTGCAATTGCAACCATGTTTATACCTTTGACACCTATTCTTTGGATACTTTCTTCATCAAAACTATATTTATTTTTAATTCCAGGAATTATTGGTGGAATTAGCTGGTACGGATTTATCTTAGCTTCAACAAACTTTGTATATGATAATAACTCTAAAACTAAAAGAGCAAATGCAATAAGTCTAATGAATTTATCTATTGGAATTGGTGCAATAGTTGGTGGATTAATATCAGCAGGATTATTGGAATTTCTAAACACTTCTTGGATAGAACCAATTATCTTAATTTTTATTATTGGAAGTTTCGCAAGAATGATTGCAGTCTTCTTTTTTATTCCAAAATTAAGGGAAATTAAACACAAACAAAAATTCAAAGGGTTTAAAGCATTAAAACACCTGGTAATAAAAGAATTAAAGCCAACCCTTATGGAAGATGCTCACGAAATAGCTTCAATTAAAAATTATATGCAAGAAGATTAAACCCGAACCTTTTTAAAATAAGCAGCCATAATATAAAAACAATGTTACATAAAAAAAGATGCCCAAATTGTGAAGAAAAAATAAAATCAAATTATGATTACTGTCCTACTTGTGGATATAATCTTGGGAACTCTAAAAGAAGTAATGGGCTACTTGGAAAAAACAATTTAATTGATAAAGAGATGCCTTCTATAATGAATAAAATTTCTGGAGGAATTTTAAATAAAATGTTAGGGGGTACTATGAAAATGCTTGAAAAAGAAATGCAAAAATCATTCCAAGAAAACCAAAACCAACCAAACACCAAAATAAGATTAATGGTAAATGGAAAAGAAATCACGCCAATAATTAATTCAACACAACCAAGAAAACAAAAAGAAAATATCCCAACAAAAACACTTCCAATAAATTTTTCTGCAGAAAGTTTAAAAAAATTTAAAAAATTAAATAAAAAAGAACCTAAAACACAAGTCAGAAGAATAGGAGATAAATTAACTTATGAATTAGATGTTCCAGGAGTAGAATCCATTAAAGATATATCTATAATAAAAATAGAAAAAGGCATTGAAGTAAAAGCAATAGCTAAAAACAAAGCATATGAAAAAACAATCTCAATTGATCTCCCATTATTAAAATATATTCTTTCAGAAGGAAAAATTTCTTTAGAATTAGATGCAAAAGCATAATTAATCTAAGCCGCAAAACTTTTAAATAACTCATAGCATTTAGATTTTAAGAGATCCTGTAGCTCAGTCTGGTTAGAGTACCGCTCTGATAAATTCGATGTTCGGTTGAATGTCTAATTCCCTCCATCTATGGTGGGTTTCAGAAAGGCGGGGGTCCTCGGTTCGAATCCGAGCAGGATCATTTTATTCTTCAAAATACGAATAATTATAAATAAACTCCAATAAACAAAATCATAATGATAAATAAAGAAAAAAATCTAGAAAAAAGAATAAGAAGCTATAGGCTTGCCTTTCATAATATAAATCCAGATCGTAAGGCTGTAAGAGAAGCTATACAAGATGAACTAAATGAAAAAGTAAAAATCAAAAATTGGAAAATTGAAAAAATAATTAGTTATGAAGCATTTATTGAAGGAAGCACTCTAAAATACCCTCAAAAAGAAACCTTAGTAATAGTACAATATCAAGGATATATTTAAGAACTGTTCACAAAACCTTTTTAAACCAACTCTTTCTCAAATAAACATGACAGAAAAGAAATCAACAGAAATTAAACTAAAAAAACCAGTTAAGAAAAAAGAGAAGGCAAAAGAAGAAGAAAAAGTTCATTCTAAAAGTGTTAAAGGAATGTATTATTATGTTAAACAAGCTTGGAAAAAACCAGAGAAAAAAACACTTAGAGAAAGAATGATTGATTGGAGAGCTTCAGATGTTTTTACAAAAGTTGAAAAACCTTTAAGAATAGACAGAGCAAGAGGTTTAGGATATAAAGCAAAAAAAGGATTTGTAGTTATTAGAGTTAGAATAAAAAGAGGAGGACATAAAAGACAAAGACCAAATAAAGGAAGAAGATCAAAAAGATTGCACATTAGAAAAAACTTAAAGATGAATTATAAGTGGATTTCAGAACAAAGAGTTGAAAAGAAATTCAAAAATCTAGTTGTTTTAAACTCATATTTAATTGGAAAAGATGGCCAACATTATTTTTATGAAGTTATTTGTGTAGACCCACAAATGCCAGAAATAAAAAATGATTCTACAATAAATTGGATTTGCAAACCTGAAAACCAAAAAAGAACAATGAGAGGTTTAACAAGTGCTGCAAAGAAATCAAGAGGATTAAGAAACAAACATCCAACTTCAAAAGTTAGACCTTCTGTAAGAGCTGGAAATAGAAGAACTTCTAGAAATGAAGGTGTAAGAAAAAAGCACAAATTATAATTAAATAATTCTTAAATATCATTTGAGGTTGTAAATAAAATGAAATTAGAAAAAATCGAAGAAGAAGATCATGAATATGCCTTGAGTATATTGCTTTTATTAAAAAGAAATAATAAGGAAGGGGTGCCAAATACTAGATTTGATAAAAATTCAAGTTTAGAAATTCTAGAGAGATTAGAAAGAAATAAATTGATTCTAATAAAACATCCAGAAGACGAAGAAGATGAAACTGATTATTATTACCATATTTCTTCAAAAGGTTTAGATTATATTAAAAGATCTACCGATGTATTCAAACAAGATTATAGGAAACTTAAAGAATAAAAAATGGTCCAAAACACTTAAAAATTAAACAAGTTTTATATTAAAATGAAATTAAAAGGAAGTGAAACAGAAAAAAACCTATTAAAATCTTTTGCAGGCGAGAGCCAAGCAAGAAATAGATATACTTATTTTGCATCTGTTGCAAAAAAAGAAGGTTATGAACAAATATCTGCAATCTTCACAGAAACAGCAGATAATGAAAAAGAACATGCAAAAATATTTTTTAAATATTTAAAAGAATCTGGAGGAGAAGCTGTTGAAATTACTGCAATGTATCCTGCTGGGAAAATATCAACAACAAAAGATAATCTATTAGCTGCTGCAAATGGAGAATTAGAAGAACATTCTAAAATTTATCCTGAATTTGAAAAAATAGCTAGAAAAGAAGGATTTAAAGAAATTGCAAATTCATTTAAAGAAATTGCAGAAGTTGAAGAACAACATGAAAAAAGATACAGAAAATTGCTAGATAACCTAAACAAGAATAAAGTTTTCAAAAAAGATCAATCTGTAAAATGGAAATGTAGAAATTGCGGTTATGTTCATGAGGGCCCAGATGCTCCAGATGAATGTCCTGCTTGTAAACATCCCCAAGCATATTATGAAATACTTTGTGAAAATTATTAAAATGATGACTATAAAATTAAGGATTATTTTAAATTCCTTGCTTTTTACATTTCTGATATTATTATTAATAGGTATAGAAATTAATAGAGAAATTCATAAATTTTTTGGAGTAATATTTATAATATTAATTGCATTACATATAATATCTCATTGGAATTGGTTTAAATCCCTACCAAAAATGTTAAAGAAATTAAAATGACAAATCAAAAAGAAATATACAAATGTGAAATATGTGGAAACATCGTGGAAGTTCTTCACGAGGGGCCAGGTCAATTAGTATGTTGCGGTCAACCAATGGACTTGCAAGATGAAAATACTGTGGATGCTTCTAAAGAAAAACATGTTCCAATAATTCAAGGAAACAAAGTAATTATTGGTTCAGTAGAACACCCTATGACAGACGAACATTATATTGAATTTATTGAAGCAACAGATGAAAAAGGGCAAACAGCAAAAATTTTCTTAAAACCAGGACAAGAACCAGAAGCAGACTTTTGTTTCACACCAATTTCAGCACGAGCATATTGTAATCTGCATGGGTTGTGGAAAAGTTAAATCTTAAAAACAAATAATCCCTAATTAATTAATGGAAGAGATGATTTACAAAATAATTGCTATCCTAGGCCTACTTTTCATAATAACTGGGACTTTACTTGTATCTTCAAAAAAAAGATTTAGAAAAAGATATGTTTATCCTTTACTAGTGCTCGGAGGAATTTGTTTAGAAATTTACAGTATATATATTAATGATTTAATATTCATAATTTTACAAGGAATTTTCATAATTACCTCAATATTTGGATTAATTAAATATCACGAACATAAACATAAAAAATGAGATATAAACTTTTAGCAAACCTTTATGATAAATTAGATTCTACTACAAAACGTTTAGAAAAAATAGATATCCTCTCAAAGTTTTTAGAAGATTTAGATGAAAAAGACGAAGATATACTTTATCTTTTAGAAGGAAACATTTATCCAGATTATGATGAAAGAAGAATTGGAATCTCAAATCAAATTGCAATTAAAGCAATTTCAAAATCAACAGGAACAGATACAAACAAAGTTATTGTATTATGGAAAAAGATAGGGGATTTAGGGCAGGTTGCTGAAAGATTAACTTCAAATAAGTCTCAAACAACATTAGCTTCGCAAGTAATAACAACAGATAAAGTCATATTAAATTTAAGGAAGCTTCCAGAACTAGAAGGCAAAGGAACAATTGAAAAAAAACTCTCATTAATAACAGAATTATTGACTTCTGCAGATCCAAAAGAAGCACTCTATCTGATAAGAACTTTAATTGGAGATTTAAGAATTGGAGTTCAAGAATCAACAATAAAATATGCTATGTTAAAAGCTTTTTTTAAAAATAATAAAAAATATGATGAAGATTTACAAAAAGCAATTGACAGATCAAATGATTTAGCAGAAGTATTTAAAATTGCTAGAAAAAAGAAAATTAAAGATTTAGAAAAAATAGAATTGCAGGTCGGTAAACCAATAAAAGCTATGCTTGCTCAAAAAGCAAAAGATATTCCAGATGCATTTCGACAATTGGGAACCCCTTTAGCAGTTGAATATAAATATGATGGATTTAGGCTTTTAATTCATAAAATAAATAATAAAGTAACTCTCTTCACAAGAAGTTTAGAAAACGTGACCAAACAATTTCCAGAAGTTGAAAAATACATAAAAGAATTTGTTAAGGGAACTTCATTTATTTTAGATTCAGAAGCAGTAGGATATGATAAAAAAACAAAAAAATATACTGATTTTCAAGCAATATCTCAAAGAATAAGAAGAAAATATAATATAAAAGAATTACAAGAAAAACTTCCAATTGAAGTAAATATATTTGATATTTTATATTATAATGGAAAACCTCAACTAGACATTCCATTTAAAAAAAGAGCAGAATTAATAAGAAAAATCATAACAGATCATCCTTACAAATTAATTGCTTCAAAAAGCATAATTACTTCAAATCAAAAAGAAATTGAAGATTTTTATGAAAAAGCTTTAAAAAATAATCAAGAGGGGGTTATGTTAAAAAATTTAAAAGCACCCTACAAACCAGGAAGAAGAGTTGGCCATATGTTAAAAATAAAACCAGAAGATCAAGATCTGGACTTAGTAATTACAGGGGCAGAGTGGGGAAAAGGTAAAAGATCTGGTTGGTTATCTTCTTTTATTCTCTCTTGTAAAAAAGATAATGAATATTTAGAAATAGGAAAGGTTGGAACAGGAATTGGTGAAAAGGAAACAGAAGATAATAAAATCACTTTTCAAAAACTAACAGAATTATTAACTCCTTTAATAACAGGAGAAAAAAACAAACAAGTACAAATAAAACCAAAGATTGTTGTTATGATAACTTATCAAGATATTCAAAAATCTACTAACTATAAATCTGGATGGGCATTAAGATTTCCAAGAATATTAAGACTAAGAGAAGATAAAACACCTAAGGAAATTGCAACCCTAGAAGAAATTGAAAAAGATTTTGTTTCCCAAAGATCTAAAAATTACAAATATGGTTAATGCTTATTTAAATCTCCAATAATCTTATTATATGCTTTTTCCCAATCTTTTAAAGTTGGTTTATAAATCAAAGAACTGTCGTGAATTCCCATGGCACTTTTAATTTCATAATCTTCAGAATAACTTAATCCATTTGAATCTTTATCAAAATAATTAATAACTTCTTGTTCAATTTTTCTTTCTAAAGTTTTTTCTTTCCATTCTTTATCATCTTTAACCCACAAATAAATAATCGCCCCCACCCCCATCAAAAGCATTGCAATCGCAGTAGAATAATATCTAACACGAAAATATTCTTCAAACCCCCCATTCATTTCAAAACCTCTTCAACAAAACCATAAATTCCCTCGGAATATTTAATTCCAAATGGGATTACAACTCCAACTAAATAACTCAAATTTCCAATTATGGCAGTTTTCCACCTAACATCAAAAGCCTTATGAGTAAAATCAAATGTAGTTAAAGAAGTTAATTCCAAATATCCAGATAAAAAGGGTAATCCAGTTGTTAAAACATCTATAGTCCCCACAATCCCTCCTAATAAAACTCCGATTCCAGGGAGAATTATATTTTCTAATTTATTTTTTAAATCCATTCTTTTCCTATCCCAAAAATCCTTTTAAACTTTAGTTGTTATATTAACTAACAACAAAATGGAAGAACTAAAGGAAAAACTAAGTCAAGCAGGATTAACAAGAAATGAATCAAAAGTATATTTAGAATTATTAAAGACTCTAGAACTTTCTGCAAATGAAATCTCTAAGAAAGTCTCTCTAGATAGGACCCTCACATACTCTTTACTAAATAACCTTATAGAAAAAGGACTAATTTCATATATAATTAAAGAAAATAAAAAGTTTTTCAAAGCAGAAAATCCAGAAAATCTATTAAATCAAATAAGGAAAAAAGAATTTTTAATCAAAGATTTAATCATAGATTTAAATAAAATACAAAAGCAAAATCCCATTTCTTATGAAATAAAAGTTCTAGAAGGTAAAGAAGGTCTAAGAACTCTTTTTGGATTAATCTTCAAAAATAAACATTTTCTTTCATTTGGAGGAACTGGAAGAGCATATGAACAACTTTACGAAATCCAAGCAATGGCAAAAGCTCTAAAAAAAGGAGAATACTCTGGGAAAATGATTCTTCAAGAAAAATATAGGGACCATGAAGTAACAAAACAAAGCATAATAAAATCAAGGTATTCAAATGTAAATGCAGAAGCCACGACAGTTATTTTTGGAAATTATGTTTCAATACATCTTGCAAAAGAAAAACCAAAAATACTTTTAATAAAAAATAAAGATATTGCAGAATCATATAAAAATTATTTTAAAGTCCTTTGGAAAATTGCAAAAATATAAATTATTCTCCAAAATATTCTTTCAATAAATCTCTAAAATATTGAGATTTAAGATTTTTAGGGAAATGTTTTATTTCATATTCTTTAACTTTTTTTATAAAATATGTTTTAACTTCAAATTCCTCTACTTTTCTAATATTTTGTCCAGAAGTTAAACTCCCCCCATTATAACTATTAATCCAAATCTCATCTATTTTAATGAACCTGTCAAATTCACCCTCTGAATCTGGGTTTTCTACCCAATCCCCTTCTTTAAATTGTTCTTTTTTCAGATTATCCTCAAGCGCCATCATAAATATATATCCCCCCACAAGTTATAAGTATAATTATAGTAAAAAGGCATAATGAGATGTAAATAAAAACCTATAAAATATCTAAAACCCTTAAGTTTTTATGAAAAAAGTGTTAAAAGACATATTCAAATATCAAAATTATTTAATGTTAGCAATAAAACTTATACTTGTATTATCTATAATAAATGCAATAAATCTTCACCTTTGGCACATTGCTTCAACAAACATATTTTTACTTATTTTAATGTTTGTTCCACAAATACTTAAGAAAAGTTCGAAATTAACAATTCCAAAAGAATTTGAATTTATATTATTAATATTTGTAATAATAACATTATTCTTAGGAAAAATCGGAGGAATTATAGCTCCAATTATATTCGGAGTTGCTACAGGCTTTATAGGATTTACAATATTATTATTTTTATATTCAAATAATCAAATAAAAAAGAATTATTTTTTAGTAATTTTATTTTCATTTAATTTTGCAGTAGCTTTTGGAGTTATACTTGAATTAGCAAAATATTATTTAAAATTATCTTTAGGCCAAGATATTAGTGCAGGAGTATATTCATTTACAATGATGAACCTAACATATGTCTTAGTAGGATCTTTAATTGCATCACTTTTAGGATACTTATATATGAGAACACATTCAAATATTTTCAATAATTTAATCACACTTTTAAAGAAATCAAATCCAAAACTAAAAATTAATGATGATTTTTCAAATGACATCAAAGAATTAATTAAAAAAGGAGAAAGTGAAAAATTAGAATTCAAATCAACTTTAAGAACAAATCTTCATACAAATGAAGTAGATAAAAAAATAGAAGATAATATATTGAAGACAATTGTTGCATTTTTAAACACTAACGGAGGAACATTACTAATTGGGGTATCTGATGATAAAGAAGTAATTGGCATTGAAAATGATAAATTTCCTAATGAAGATAAATTTAATTTACATTTAATGAATTTAATAAAACAAAAAATTGGAAAAAGACATCTTTCTCTAATGGATTTTCAAGTTGGAACAGTTGAGAAAAAATCTATAATGAGAATTGAATGTGATACCAGCAAAAGACCTGTATTTTTAAAAGACGGAAAAGATGAAGAATTTTATATTAGAGCAGGACCTTCAACATCTGAACTAAAAGCAAGTGGATTAGTTGAATATATTAATAAAAAATTTAAAAGAAAAGATTAAAAATATTCAGCAATGTCTCGATATTTCTCAGAATTAGAAAAGTCCATCATAACAAAAGGGGGAATAAAATCTTTCAAAAAAGGGAAATAAAGTTGAACTTCACTTCTCAAATTATTAGCTAATAAACTACTTTCATCATAAATCTCAGAAGGAACATTAAATCCCTCTAAGATAGAAGCCAAACACTCTGGAGAAGATCTAATTTTCCTTGCAAGAAATTCAGTCATAATTTTATTATTTTTACAACCTTCTAAATCCATATATAAATCCCAAGAAATAAAACCATAAAATGCATGAACGGCCTCATGGCAAATAGTAACATCTCTTTGAAAACCTCCTATATTCTTAGAAACCCTAATTAATTTAGTTATAAAATTACAAAACCCTCCATTCGGGAAATCTTCAAAAACTAATTTATATTCATCTTTCAAAATTTTAAATATTGAAGTTGAAGAAAAAGGATTCCCATAAATCGTTTTTTTAAATTCAGATTCGTTAATATTAATCTCTTCAAATTGCATTAAAAGATCTAAATAATCTGAGTTCGAAATGTTCATGAGGATTCAATCTAAGAATACTTTTTAAAAATATATGTATTATAAAACAATTCTCTTCGAAGCCTTTATAAACCACCTTTTCTCTTTATAAACTAATGGTTGCGAAAAAAACTACTAAAAAAGCAGTAAAAACTGCCAAAACTTCTAAGACTCCTAAAACTTCTAATAAAGAATCAACATATAAAATTCAAAATATTGTAGCTACAACTTCTTTAGAAAAACCTGTTCCATTAACAAAATTAGCAAGAACACAACCAAACACAGAATATAATCCAGAAACTTTTCCAGGATTAGTTTTAAGAATTAAAGAACCAAAATCAGCTGTTCTAGTATTTTCATCTGGAAATTTAGTGTGCACAGGTACAAAATCAGTTGCTCAAGTTAAACAAGTTATTCAAGAAGTTATAAAGCAATTAAGAAAAATAAATGTAAATGTTACAATTCAACCAAAAATAACAGTTCAAAATATTGTTGCTTCTGGAACAATAAATCTAAGCTTAAATTTGAATTTCTTAGCTTTAGAAATGGAAAATACAGAATATGAACCTGAACAATTTCCAGGTTTAGTTTACAAATTAGAAGAACCAAACGCAACTTTCCTTTTATTCTCAAATGGTAAATTAGTGTGCACAGGTACAAAAAACAAAGAACAATTAGAAGAATCTATGAGACAACTTCTAAAGAATGTGAAAAAAGCTTTGAAAGGGTATAAAAAATAAAAAACAATTTAAAAGAGAATTCTATTTTAAAAAAAGCACAAAATCTAAAATTCCCTAAATCTAACAGCCCCAATATGCCCGTAAACATCTACTTTCCACTCTTTATCTGAACCAAAATGAGATCTAAAGATATTGACTTTATTCTTCAATTCTTTTTCTAACAGGTCAAAAAATTTAATCCCTTCTTTATAATTAGCAAGTTTATTTGATAGATGCGCAAAAGGAAAGATTACAACATTATTGTGCTTAACATCATTGACAAAACTTATGATCTCACTAAACAGAGTTTTAGAATTCTTTTCTAAAAAATCTCCTTTTTCAACACAAATGAAACAAAGAATAGCGTTTTTAACGACCTGCTTTTTATTTTTATCATTAAGTTTCTCTGGTTTAATTCCTTTCGGCCTAGTGGCTAACTTAACAACTTCAACTTCAAAACTTCTGACATGCAACATCAATGTTTTCATTTCACTTTTCTCCATTAACTAAACATCAAAAGCCATTTTCCTTAAATATCTTTTGACATAAAATAGTAAAATATATAAATAAAGACAAATTAACCTAATTTATGACAAATATACACAAATTAGTACATTCATACATTGATAATGATATAAGCATCAAGAAAATGTTGTATGAGAATTTAATTAATATAAGCTCATTGGCACGTAAAATTTCTAAAGAATACCGTATGGAAAAAAACATGGATGCAATAATAAGTGCGATTAGAAGATATGAAAACGCACCAGTAAGATATCAAAACCAAAAAAAGATTTATGATCTTTTAAAAGAAACTAAAGTATTAACGAGAAATAAACTCTCTAGTTGTTTAATTCAAAAGCATCAAAACATCCAAAAAGAAATAAGCCTAATCTATGAGTTAGTAAATTTTTCAGCAGGAGAGATACTTAGGATTTTTGAACTAGAAACTTACATTAAACTAATATTTGATGAAAAAAACTATGACAAAATTCTAAATAAAATTAATGCAAAAAACATTTTAAATAGAAGTAAAGACTTATGTGAAATAAACCTAATCTATCCTGAAATTGTCACAAAAATTCCTGGGGTTTTTGCATTAATCTCCCAGGAACTAGCAAACAATGAAATAAGCATTATTGATTCTATGATCTGTCATTCAGAGCATTTAATTATCTTGGACAAAAAAGATTTTCAAGTTGCTTTCGAAACAATCAATAAACTAACAAATAAAAAGTGAATTTATCTAACACTTAATAAAAAACCTTAAATAGTATACTTCAGTATACTAAAGTATATGGAAACAACAATAAAAATAACTCAAGATGTAAAATCAATGTTAGATAAAATGAAACTTCATCAAAGAGAGACTTATAATGATATAATCTGGCTTTTACTAGAAGATCATATGGAACTTAATACAAAAACTAAAAAAGAAGTATCGGAAGCAAGAAAAAGAATTTCTAAAGGAGAATTTTACACTCATGAAGAAGTAGAAAAAATGTTTGGAGTAAAATGAGCTATAATATAATTTGGGATAAAAAAGCTCTAGAATTCTTAAATAAAACAGAACCTTTTATTACTCAAAGAATAATCAAATTCATCAAAGAGTTTTCAGAAGAACCAAGAAAAAAACAATTTAAAAAATTAAAAGGAGAACAAGGATTTAGATTAAGAGCAGGAGATTATAGAATAATTTTTGATTTTAATCAAAAAACAAAAACAATACAGATTTTAAGAATAGGCCATAGAAAAAACATTTACAAATAACTTCACTACCCAAGAATAATCATTTTTCTCTAAAACTACTTTTCAATCTACATAAATATATAAAAATGCAATTAACCATGATTTCTTATGGAAGAAGAGGATGTTCCGCAAAGAGAAGAAGCTCTAAATCAACAATCATCTAAACAAGAAGAACTTTTAATAGAAGCAAAAGGATTTATTGATTATTATAAAAAAGAAATAGGAGAATCTCTAAAATCTGGAAACAATGTTGTTTTTATTGATTTTATGGCATTATCTGAATTCTCAAACAATTTAGCAGATGAAATATTAGCAAATCCAGAAGAAGCACTTAGATTAGTTGAATTAGCAATTGAAGAAAGTGGAAGAGGAGCAAATATAAGAGTTAGATTAAGAGACATGTCTGATAGTCAAGATGTAAAAATAAGAAACATAAGATCAAAACATTTAAACGAACTTATTGTTGTTGAAGGAATTATCAGGCAAGCTTCAGATGTAAGACCTCAAGTTGTAAATGCTAAATTTGAATGTCCTTCATGTGGAACAATTATATCTGTTCTTCAAATTGAAAAAAAATTCAGAGAACCCACAAGATGTTCTTGCGGAAGAAGAGGAGGATTTAAACTAATATCAAAAGAAATGGTTGATACTCAAAGATTAATTGTTGAAGAAGCACCAGACAATTTAACTGGAGGAGAACAACCAAAAAGAATTAATGTTTTTGTAAAAGAAGACCTAGTTGAACCAAAAATGGAAGAAAAAACAACACCAGGTGCAAGGGTAAAAGTTATTGGTATTTTAAAAGAAGTTCCTGTTCCATTATCTACAGGGGGATTATCAACAAGATTTGAATTAGCAGTTGAAGTAAATAATTTAATTCCTTTAGAAGAAACATTTGAAGAATTAAATATATCTGAAGAAGATGAAAGGCAAATTTTAGAATTATCTCAAGATCCAAAAGTATTTGAAAAATTAACAGAAAGTATTGCTCCAAGTGTTTGGGGATATAATGAAATCAAAGAATCTTTAGTTCTACAATTATTTGGAGGTGTTCAAAAAAAGAGAACAGATGGACAAAAGACAAGAGGAGATATTCATATTATGCTTATTGGAGATCCAGGTGTGGCCAAAAGTGTAATGTTATTATTTATGGCAAATATATCTCCAAAAGGAAGATATGTTGTTGGAAAATCTGCCTCAGGTGCAGGATTAACAGCTTCTGTGGTTAGAGATGAATATCTTAAAGGGTGGAGTTTAGAGGCAGGAGCTTTGGTTCTTTCAAATAAAGGTTTAGTTGCAATAGATGAATTAGAAAAAATGGATCCAACAGAAAGAAGTGCAATGCACGAAGCAATGGAACAGCAATGCATGTTACCTAATTTTAAATTAATGCTATCTAATGGTAAAAGTGTAGAAATTGGGAAATTTATAGATAATTTAATGGAAGAAAATAAGGAAAAAATATATAATGGGAAAGATTGCCAAATTTTATCAACAAGCCATATAGAACTCTTATCAACAGATTTTAGTAATCATTTTCCAATAAAAGCATCAAGAATTAGCAGGCATATTGCTCCAAATCAATTCATAAAAATAGAATTAAGTAATGGAAAAGAAATAACTGTAACTCCCGAACATCCTTGTTGGATAACTAATCAAGGTAAAATTACCACAACTTCTGCTGAAAATTTAAAAAAAGGTATGTATTTTCCAATTCCTTCAAAAATTAATATAATTGAAAGAAAATATAAAAAAGAAAATAAAGAGTTATGTAAATTAATAGGATATCATATTAGTGATGGATGTTACGAATTAAATAGAGGGAAGAAAACTGGGATTCAGTTTTGGAACAATGATAAAACTCTAATTGAAGACTATAAAAATTGTATAGAGATATTATTTAAAAAAACACCAACAATTACTAAAAGAAAACATCAATTTGCAGTAAGAGTTATTTCAAAGAAAATCTTAGAAGAACTTAATAAAATTGATAAAAATCTATTGGAAAAAGGAGATAAAAAAGGAATTCCAGAAAAAATAATGCAACTTCCAAAAAAAAATATAAAATATCTATTGAAGGCGTTGTATGATGGAGATGGTTCTGTAATATCTCAAAAAAGAGGAGGGTGCAGAATCTCCTTTGTATCTCAAAACAGAGAATTAGAAGAACAAATGTCTGATTTATTATTAAGATTTGGAATACAATCTTCAATATTCAAAGACAATCATTCAAATGTTTTTAGACTCGATATTTCAGGGCAAGAAAATTTAGGGAAATTTTTAATAAATATTAATTTTTTATCAAAACACAAAAAAGAAAAATTGCAAGCATATTGTGAAAAAGATAAAACATATAAAACAATAAAAGATATTATCCCAGGTTGTACAGATAAAATAAGTGAAATCTTTAAGAAATTAAATATCTCTATGAATAAAACCCTTGGTCATTCTATAGATTTGAATGTTGAAAAACAAAGAATTTTTCTCCAAAAATTAGTTTTAATTGCAGAAAAAAAATTAAAACAAAAACCAGATTATAATTTGAAAAAATATTCAGAAATAGAAAAAGAACTTTTAAGAATTAAAAAATTAGCATTTGGTTATGCAAGATGGATGAAAATAAAAAAGGTAACTAAAATCAAAAACAAAGATATAAAATGGGTTTATGATGTTACCATAGAACCTTACCATACATTTATCTCAAATGGAATGATCTTGCATAATACAGTGACCATTTCAAAAGCAAATATTCAGGCTAGTTTAAAGGCCCAAACATCTATCCTTGCAGCTGCAAACCCCAAATTTGGGAGATTTGATCCAACACAAGGTATACCTCAACAAATAGATTTGCCTCCAACATTGATAAATAGATTTGATGTTATATTTGCTCTAAGAGATTTGCCAAATAAAATAAACGATGAAAAAGTTGCAACACACATTTTAACAGAACATCAAAAAGCAGCAAAAGAGATGCTCATTGATAAAGATTTATTTAGAAAATATATTGCATATTCAAAACAAAGATTTAATCCAAAATTAACAAATGAAGCTGTTGAAAAAATAAAACAATTTTATGTTAATCTAAGAAACAAACCTATGCAAGATAGAAGTGAAATGAGATCAATCCCAATTTCTGCAAGGCAACTAGGTTCTCTAATAAGAATGGCTGAGGCTTCTGCTAAATTAAGATTAAGTGAAAAAGTAGAAGGAAAAGATGCAGAAATTGCAATAAGAATAATAAAATATTATCTAGAACATACTGGTTATGATGAAGAAACAGGTCAAATAGATATGGATAAAATAACTGGGAGAATGAAATCTTCTCAAAGAAATAAAATTTTCAAAGTAAGAGATATTATATTTGAATTAAGAGAAACATTAGGAGAACAGATTCCTATTGAAGAAATTGAAAAAAAGCTAGAAGGCGAGATGAATTCAGGTGAAATAGACGATGCAATTGATAAATTAGCTAAAGAAGGTGCAATATTCAAACCCAGAAGAGGATATGTGCAGAAAGTGTAATAAAATAAAAAATAAAATAAAAAATTGATCTTAAAAGATCATCTCCAGATAAGCCTTTTTCTTTCTTATCTCTAAAGTTTCGCTTTTTCCAGATGTTTTCCTTTCTTTTTTTAATTTATCCTCTCTTAAACCAGTGGATTTCAAACGAGGATGTTTTTCAAGTAAATCATAATAAGGAATACTTTCATCACAATAATCCAATCTATATTGATAATACCATTTAGTCCACCTAATTGCATCATCAAGACTTTCTTTGATAAGTTCAGGTGAGAGGGTTGAAAAGAGACCCCCTCCAGAGTATTCTATATGATCCCCATAATCTGTTGGTTTAACAAACTTATCAATCCTATCTAAAAAAAATTCATAAACTTTTTTTTCATCTTTCTTGTAAATTATCCCAAACATTTCTTCCAACGTTTGACGACTATCCCAACTACATCCTCGTGAATCGAGTTTTGCTTTAAAAACACCCGCTAAAGGATATATCACAGAATACAACATTTCTTCATCATATTTTTCTTTTGTCATTTTATATTCTCCCTATACTTCAACCACATGTTCTAAACCATCTTCAGTAAGATATTTGACTTTTCTCTCATCTGAAACACTTAAGATTTTTGAAATCTCTTTTCTTTTATCAGAAAAACTGAAACTAGGATAAATTGCATCGGCCATGTCATATTTGTCCATAAGAGTTTTAGAAATTTCTTTTCCAGAACCAACATCCAAAATACCTATGCCATGATAATAGTCACTTACTCCTGGGCGAAGAGTAAAATACTTTCTATGAATCCTATAAGCCATAATTTTTCCACTAAGAGAGGTTCTAAATTCATCAGCACGCCAAATATCACAATGCATATCACTTCCCCCACACAAAGCACGATACTTTTTAGCTATGGCTTCTTTCGCCATTTCAATCTTTTCTTCTTCTGTTTCTTTTCTTTCTTTTTTCATTTTGTTTTTCTCCAATATTTAATTAAAACTAGAACTAAGCTCTAGATCACCTAATATAAACCTCCTAATTTTCCTTTTCTAAAACAAGAATAAAGAATTCCAGAATCATATCCTGTTGCTCTCCTCATCCATGGTACAACCATTCTCTTAACATCTGTTGAAGTAGCCACTGGACATGGGACCATCCCATCATAAATTAAAAGATACTTATGTTTAGAACCTTCTTTAACTAAAAGTCCTAGTTGCCTTGCTACCTTTACTACTTTCTCTAAACTTATTCCGTCTCGTGTTTTTTTTGTCATTTTATTTTTTTCTCCAATTTATTTATTAATCAAAGCTAAGCTTTGATATAACTTGATAATAATAACACTATAAAAAGATATTCCATAAAAAATGGAATATATTACAATATATGCCGAAAAGTATATAAATAATGGAATATTATTCCATTTATGGATTTGGATAAAAAAGATTTAAAAATAATAGAAATACTTAAGGAAAACAGCAAACAAACAACTAGTCAAATTTCTAAAAAATTTAATATCCCAATAACAACTGTTCACAATAGAATTAAAAAATTAGAAAAATTGGGCATAATAAAAAATTATACAGTTATTTTAGACTATAAAAAACTAAACAAAGGAATATTAAGTTATATTTTAGCCTCTGTAATGTACACCTTACCAAATGGAATAAAAATTTCCCAAGAAGAAGTTGCAAAAGAGGTCAAAAAAATAGGAGCAGAAGAAGTTTCAATTGTAACTGGGGGAACAGATTTAATTATTAAAGTTAGGGTAAAAGATGTTGAAGAATTAAATGAATTTGTTATAAATAAACTAAGGGCAATTGACGGTGTAGATAAAACCCAAACATTGATTGTTTTAAATAATTTTTAATAAAAACCACTCAAAAATATTCATAAATCTTTAAAAAAGACCATTTCTTATTCAAACCATGACAGATCAACAATATAAAAGAAATGTAGCATATAAACTAAGAATAGGTGAGCTTTTATTAGGAAAACCTATGTTTGATCAAGAAAAATTCATATTTTTATCTTTAGGAAATAAAAAAATAGTTAGAGTTAATTTAATTGGAAATATTATTGAAAAATTTGAAAGTGAAGGTGAAAAAAAATATTTATTTTTTAATTTAGATGATGGTTCTGGGCAAATAAGATTAAAAATATTTGGGGATGATGTTGATAAATTTAAAGATCTTGTTCAAGGACAGACAGTTGGGGTTATTGGAGTTCTCAGAAGTTGGAATAATGAAAACTATGTTCAACCTGAAATAATAAGAGAACAAGATCCAAAGTATCTTTTAATAAGAAAATTAGAAGCTGAAAAAGAAAGATCCAAAATAACTCCTCTGACAGAAAAAAAACAAGTTTTAGCTTTAAAAGATAAAATTTTAGATGAAATAAAAAAATCAGAAGAACAAGGTGGAATTGACACAAATAATATCATCATGAATTCAAGAGAAGCTTCTCCAGAAATAATTAATCAAGAAATTCAAAAACTACTAGAAGAAGGTATTATCTTCGAACCAAAACCAGGTAGATTAAGATATTTAGGATAAATCTAAGGGTTTAGAATAATCTGTCTCAAGCAAAACAGGTATGCTAAATTTTTTCTCATAAGCTTGTGCAAATTTATAGGTTTGTTCATAGAAAGCCATTTCTTTTAAAAACATTGTATCTCTTTTTGAAGAAAAATGTATATATAAAAAAGGATCAGAACTCAAAGGCGCAATAACCCCCACGCCAACACTAAGAATAATGAACTTTGGATCTTCAAAAAATTTACTTGACAAATCTCTTATTCTCCCAACTTTCAATTTTTTATTCTCTTCCTTCCGAGTAATATTTTCAATTTCTACCATTAGGAGTATCATTAATTCTATATTTATAAAAATTTATATACTCTAATTTCACCCCTAATCTAAAATCATAGTTTAGAGAACAATAATCTTTATATAAACATTTTTTGTAAAAAAGATATGGTTGCAATAATTACTCAAGATAAAGAAGGTATACACAGCATTTCAAGATTAGATGATTTAGGAAAAGAAAATTTAGTGAGAATTTATTCTAATAAAGAAATAAATACAAACCTTGCAAAAGCTATGCTTTTAGTTGATTTTTACAAAAATAAAGGAAATGCCCCGCAACCAAATGAAATAGAAAATATGACACAAAAATGTGATAACTATCTTAGGGAAACAAAAGCGATAAGATATTATAATCCTTTTGACAAGGCTTTCTGGAAACATACTCCAATTAAAGCATTTTTCTATGGAATATCCGGCATAGCATCTATATATGATTGGAAAATGGGTGTTGCAACTGCTGGTTTTGCATCAATTGCAATAGAAACTAACAGAAGAAAAGAAAGATTAAACATAAAAAAAGAAAAAGAACTTTTAAACAATTTAAAAAATCTTGGAATAGAATATTATCGTCTTACAGAACAATAATCTTAAAAACTACCTACAATTCTTGTTTTTATGGAAAACTACGAAGAACTATTAAACAAAGCCTATTCTGAAGTTAAACAAGTTATTGGAAAAGGTGAAAGATTTGAAATGCCACACATAGAAGGACATTTTGAAGGTAAAAAAACAATCTTAACGAATTTCTCCCATATTTCTTTACAAATCAGAAGAGATGCAGAACATTTTCAAAAATTCCTATTAAAAGAATTAGCAACTTCTGGACAAAAAGAAGGAGATAGATTAGTTTTAAACAACAGAATACCAAGTAAAAAAATAAATCAAAAAATTGAACAATATGTAAATGAATTTGTTTTATGCAAAGAATGTAAAAAACCAGATACAGAAATAATTAAAGAAGGTAGATTAAATTTCTTACATTGCCTTGCCTGTGGAGCAAAACACCCAATTAGAGGAAAAATCTAATACAACAACCTTTAAAAAAACAAATTTCCTATGAAACATATGGGGACAATTAAAATCAATAAGGAGGGAAAAAAATGGTAAAAGGATATTGCGTTGTATGTAAAGAAAAAGGTGTTGACATGAAAGATCCAGTAATTGAAAAAACTTCAAAAGGTGGATTTATGGCAAAAGGAATCTGTTCTAGGTGTAATAAAACTAAGATGTGCGCCATGATGTCAAAAGACAATGCAGAAAAAGCAATTGCAACTGGTGAAGCTAAAAAAGGCTTCTAAATAAACAAATTTTTATTTTTATTTTTTAACTTATCTAAAAAAAAGGATCGTAAAATGTTTGTAAATATAATAGATTCCTACAGATATGTGGTTGCAATATGCGACAAAGAACTAATTGGAAAAAAGTTTGAACAAGACAACTTGCAATTAGATATTAAAGAATCTTTTTACAAAGGTGAAGAAAAAACATCTGAAGAAACAAGGTCCATCATGAAATCCCTAAGAATAGAAGATGCTACTTTTAACATTGTAGGAAAAAGATCAATAGAATTAGCAATAGAAACAGGGATTATTAACAAGGATGGTGTAAAAACAATTGCAGATATTCCGTTTTCGTTGGTTTTATTATAATTGATTACAACAATTCATTTAAACTAAATTTTATTTTTAAAAGTATGATAGCCTCTTATAATAAAGGGTGGTTTCTACAAATAAATATTTATAAGACAGATCTTCCACAACTACACTCTGAAAAAACTATTAAATGCATTTCTAATGGAATAAAAGAATGGTTAATAACTACAAAAATTTCACCAACCACTAAAAGAGAACATTTAGATTTAAAATATTCTAAAAATGAATCTGGATATGAAAAACTAGAAATAATCATAAATAAAACAACTTTTAAAGAACTATTAGTAGGAAACATAGAGCTTCTTGGGACAAGAGGACAAATGGAACATCTTCCTTTTGATAGATTAGAAATACATTATCAAAATTTAAATGGAACTAATGCAAGTAAACATTTAGATAAATTAACTCAAACTCCTTCTTTAAGAAAATTATTTCTCTGACCCCCAAACTTATAAACTCTAATTTTATTAAAATAACATGGATGAATTCGAAGATAAAACAATTAAAGAACCTAATGAAGAAGAAAGAATTGTGGTTAGAGCTCCTTTACCCAAAGGAGAAGAAAAAATAGGGATTATAGAAGAAAGATATGGAGGAAATAAAATGAAAGTATCTTGTGTAGATGGAAAAGATAGGGTATGTAGAGTTCCAGGAAGATTAAAAAGAAAACTATGGTTAAGACCTGGAGACACTGTGATAGTAGAACCTTGGGAATTTGATAAATTAAAAGCAGATGTTATTTTAAAATACAAACCTGCCCAAATAGAATGGTTAAAAAGAAATGGTCATCTAGATACAAATGTTAGTGAATTTTAAAAATTAAAATGAGAAAAATTCTTTCACAAAAATTTATAAGAATAATCAAAAATAAAGAGAAATTAGAAAAAATTCTAGATATAAACATAACAAATAGAGGTAAAGAAATTAATATTGATGGAGACCCTGAAAATGAATATATTGCAGAAAAAGTAATTGATGCAATTAATTTTGGATTTAAATTTGCAGAAGCAATTTCAATTAAAGAAGAAAGTTTTATTTTTGAAATAATAAATATAAAGGATCATACAACAAAAAAAGATCTAAATAGAATTAAATCAAGAATAATTGGAAAAGCTGGAAAAGCTCTAAACACATTAGAAACTTTAACAAATTGTTATATTGAAGTTATTGACAACAATGTTGGAGTTATAGGAAATCCAGAAAATATTGATATTGCTACTCAAGCAATAATCTCAATAATAAAAGGTGCAAAACATGGAAATGTTTATGCTTTTCTAGAAAGAAGGCAACCAAAACCAATTCATGATTTGGGCTTACGTGACAAAAAATAAATTTTTTATAAATAATGTCCCACTAGCTAAGAAAGGTTCATAATTATTAATGTTCTAGTATAAATATGTATATTAAGATAAAAGATAACCAAGAGAAAATTATTAAAAAAGCTAGAATAAAAGCAGGAGGTTATAGGAAACTAGAAAAAATAACAAGAATACCTAAGGCTTCAATATACAATTATGAAAAATTGGAAGCAATGCCAGAAAATAGATTTAAAATAATAATTAATTTTTTAAAAATAAAAATAAAGAAAGAAAATTTAGAATTCTTTGAAAATAATTGGAGACAAAAAAAAGGAGGAATAAATTGTGTAAAATCAAAAAAGAAAAAAGGAGTTTTCGAAAGAGATTTAAAAAAAGCTCAAAAGAAAGGAATACAAAAGATAAAAGAATGGCACAAAAAGATGAAAAAAGAAAAACCTAAAGAATACTATTTAATTCAATATGGAAAATTTAAAAAAATTTGCGGTTACAAATATAAAACAAAAAAAGGAGAAAAAGTAAGAAATAAATTTGAAGAAGAAGTTGCAAACAAATTATACAAAATGAAACTATCTTATGAATATGAACCCCTAGTTAAAATTGGTAAAAAATGGTTTTTTCCAGATTTTTTAATAGATAATAAAATAATTATAGAGGCTACAGCCTGGGAAGGTAAAGAAAAAGCCTATCTTTTAAGAAAAAAGATGAAACATTTAAACAAGAAGTATAAGGTATTTGTAATTATCCCAAAACATTTATATAGTAAATATAAGATTTTAAAGAATAGCTTAATAGTGGGGATAGATAATTTAGACCTCGTAGCTCAGTGGTTAGAGCGGACGGCTGTTAGGATTTAATCAAATCACAGTGACCGTCAGGTCGTAGGTTCAAGTCCTACCGGGGTCGTTTTCTCAATTAGATTTTTTAAAGTATACATTCAAAAACAATTAAATTTAAATTCAATAAGAATATGAAGATTTATGAACTACCTTGAAAAAGCAGTAGAAGCTTCTAAAGCACAAACATCTGACTCTCTTTTAGATGTAAATTATATATTAAAAAAGAATAAAGAAATAATATTAAAAGATATTAGACTGAAAGATATTTTAGCTCTTTACTCAAATGTTGGTTTATCAGGAATAAATTCTCAGGAAGATGGAAAAAATTATAATGAAATAATGAAATTTATAGAAGAAATAATAAAAACCTCAGAGAACAAAGAAGTGCGAATATTAAACTCTTTTTTAAAGGCATATTGGGAAAGACATGAACCAAGGTCAAATGGACCAGCATAAATAAGAAAATTCCACTAATCTTATAAATACTATTTTCTTCATATATTTATGAATGTGGATAAGTTAATTCAATCAAGAAGAAGCATAAGAAAATATAAAACAAAAGCCCCAAGTTGGAAAAAAATACTTGAAGCAATAGATGCTGCAAAATATGCTCCAATGGCAGGAGATATCTTTTCTTTAAAATTTATGTTAGTTTATGATCCTGAAAAAATTAAAAAAATTGCAAAATGGTCTGAACAAGAATTTATATCTCAAACAAGCTTTGTTGTTCTCTTCTTAACTGATTCTAGTAGAACAACAAATGCATATGGAAAAAAAGGAGAAAAATATTGTAACCAGCAAGCAGGTGCTGCAATGCAAAATTTTGTGTTAAAATTAACAGAAGAAAAATTATCAACCTGCTGGATTGGACATTTTAATGAAAAAATGATTAAACAAACATTAAGAATCCCAGAAGACATCAGCATTGAAGCAATGTTTCCAATAGGGTATGCAGATGAAAAACCAAAAGAAAAAATTGAAAGAGAATTAGATAATTTCATATATTTTAATCAATGGGGAAACAATAGAATGAAACCTATTGAAAAATTAGAGGGAAGAATGCCTGAAGGATATGGATTAAATATTGCCAAAGATATATAAAAAATGGAAAGAATAAAACATTTTGGACACTATCCTGGAGAAGATTCAAAAATCCATCTAAAATATAAAAAAGAAAATAATCAAATAATAGACAAAAGTGAACTACAAAAATTAGAAAAATTGACTTTAAATATTAAACATATAGAACCTCTTGGAAAAAATCCTAATTTTATAGAGATACACAAGACCTCTAATCAAAGTCTCAATACAAAAGCAGAAAATGAAACAAATAAACAAAAAGCAGATTATTATGTTGTTTCAGTTTATGATATTTTAATAAATTCTGGAACAAAAACTTGGTTTGGAAAAAGAAGATGGAATGGAACACTAACAACACGCGCACATATTTATTTCTATAACAAAAAACCAAATTAATTCTAAAACCTATTCTAAAAATAAAAGCCCCCGAGTTTCCTCGGAGGAAAATAAAAAAACAAAGTGGTTTAAACAATTATTTAACCAATAATGTCAATTCCCCATTCAGACATATCTCTTGAAGTATGAGTAAAACTCTCTTCAATACCTTTGCCCAATACATAAGGAGATTTAACACCTGTCATGATAGTAATCACACGAACCTTTCCAACAAAATCTTTTGAAATTCTAGCACCAATAATCACATTTGAATCTGGGCTTAAATTCTCAGAAACTGTCCTACCAATTGTATCAAATTCTTCTAATTTCAAATCAGGTCCACAAGTAATATGTATTAAAGCACCACTAGCTCCTTTATAATCCACATCAAGTAGAGGATGAGTAAGGGCTTGTTTAACTGCTTCTGTTACACGATCTTGAGCATCTGATTCTCCAATACCAATAACAGCTACACCACCATTCTTCATAATTGCAGATACATCAGCATAGTCTAAGTTAATCAAACTAGGTAAAGTAATTGTCTCAACAATACCTTTAACCATAGTAGAAACAAGTTCATTTGCCACAGCAAAAGCTTGTTCTAAAGGCAACTGACCAGCAATATCTACAAGTCTATTATTATCTAAAACAATACAAGTGTCTGTAACTTCTCTTAGTTCACTTAAACCAAATTCTGCTTTGTCAATTCTTGCCCTTTCAGATTCAAAAGGCATTGTTACAACTGCTATTACAACAGCTCCTGTTTCTTTAGCTATTTGTGCCACAACTGGAGCAGCCCCAGTACCTGTTCCACCACCTAATCCTGCTAAAACAAAAACCATATCCGCACCACCAACAGCTTTCTTCAAATCAACTAAAGATTCTTTTGCAGCTTCTCTACCTTTCATAGGTCTTCCACCAGCACCAAGCCCTCTAGTTAACTCTTTACCAATTAAAATCTTTTCATCAGCTTTTGTAACACTCAAATGTAAAGCATCTGTGTTTGCACCATAAACAGTAGCACCATTAATACCTTTATTAAAAAGCCATGTAGTCATATTACATCCACATCCACCAAGACCAATTACCTTAATGTTAGCTTTACCAGCTCTTAATTCATCAAAGTTAATACTATGTGTTTCTGCATTTTGTATTGCTTCTTTTGCAAAATCTAAAGCCATATCTATTTTTAACCTCCTTTCCCATTATATAAAATTCTCCGACGGAGAATTTCCCTATGTCAAATATAATGCTTTTCTATTTATATAGATTTAGATTATAAAATATAAAAATAAAGAATTTTAGAAATTAATTTTGACCAGACGCACATTCCCCAATAAGAGAAACATTTCCATAATCACATTCTACAGAATAAATAACATATTCTGGATCTTCCATTTGAATTATAAACTCACATCCTGAATCTCCAAAAGGATTTTCATTATATTCTTCAAGCATCTTAACTAATCCTTCTTGATTGTATGTGCATAAATTCCAAAGACCAACCATTGTTTGAGCAGATTCATTTAATTCCAGTTTAGCTTGTTCTATTAATTCCAAGGTATATTCTTCATTCTCTAAAAGATATTGAAGATAATTTGAAGTATATTCTTGAGAATATGATAAGACCTCTTCATAAAAAGCGCATGTTCCAGGTTCATCTGGGCCTCTTATCTCCATAAAACTAAACATTTCTGTAGATGCATTTATTCCAGAAGAAAACAAAATAGGATCAAGTTCAACAACAAAATCTCCAAGGTATTTTGAATTCATACATGTTCTTGCAGCTTCAATAAAACAAGAATTAATATATGTATCATTAGACATTCCACAATCAAATATGCTCACTGGAGGTTCATAATAATATGTTTGTGTTGAAGAATTATAACAAATATCTTGAGTAATTGGTTTATTGAATTTAATCTCACATGAATTTGCATCTGCACAAGCTCTTTTCTTAAATCCATTAATACAAATTCCCCAATCAGTGCAAACCCAATTCTCTTTACAACTTAAAGAACCAGAACCTTGAATTGAAACCTTAGCTAATTTATCTTTTATTGAAAAAAGTTTTATCCTTAAATCATTACCAGATTTATTATCTAAATCATATGATTTTTGCTCTCCAATTTTAATACATTTCTCATTAATTGCTCCTGTAAAACAAATAGAATCTTTTTCTAGAGAAAACACCAAAAGAACATAATCTTTTCCATCTAAAGGAAATTTAATCTCAGAAGCTTCAGATAAATTTATAACTATTCCTTCAACAATTTTAAATTCATCAACTTTTATAATGGATTTTGCAGGTTTAGAAACATTTGATAAAATAAATAAAAAAGCAAGAATTACAATGATTACAAATACAATACTTAAAAATATTTTTACATTATAACTCAATTTTTTTGTATTTTTAATTTCTAGTTTATTCTGGTTTTTTACAAAAGGCTCAGATTTAACTAAACTAACTGCTTCTCCTATATCTTTTAAAGATACTCCTTGATCAATTAAACTCTTTTCAATTTCAGACAGAGAAATTCCTTTCTTTAAACTATCTCGAACATATCCTATTATTGCATTGCTCACCATTTTTTATAAACCCTTTAAATAAATCAAATATAAAAACATTGCTAAATCAATTTTTTCAAATTTTCAATTTGTTTCCAGCTTTTCTTTAAATTATCATTAGATTTCTTAATAATCTCTTTTAAAAATAAATCATCCACTAAAAGCTTTCCTTTTTTAGCAATTGGAAAACTTATATTTCCTGTTCCAAACATTTCTGCAATAAAACGTTTATCACTAGAAATAATTCCTGATTTTTTCCAACCAACTTTTCTTGCATTATTTACTAAAATTTGGGCATCTTTAAGTGTACGGCAAGCAACATGCAATCCACAAGGTTCTTGTTTAAAATTAATATGTTCTACTTTTGAATTCTCTGCAATTTCTTGTAAATCTTTCTTAAATTGCTCAAAACTAACAACATCATGATATATTTTCAAGAACAAACTATGGGTTTTCTTATCAGAATCAATTATCAAAACAATCCTACCAGAACACGACGAAGTTGAATAATAATTTTTAGTTTTATTTAGTTTTTCACAAAGACCAACTATCTTTTTATCCCAACTCCCAATATAGGATTTATCTTTCTTACCAAGAATGTCTTGTTTACGTTTACCAAAGATTTCCATAAAAATATAGAATTTTCCTAACTTAAAATCTTTTCTAATTTACCAAAAGAGATAATGCTCTATCTGGACGTTGAAATAATCCAAAGTGTAAACATAACAAGTTTATTTTATGCTCTTCCATATAAGATTAATACTTTCCTTGTATGTTTTTGCAACATTTACATCTATTATTCTTATGAACAACAATTCCTTTGACCAAATCGCAATAACAACTCGATCGTTATAAGTCCAGTAATTCACACAACCAGGAGAGTTCTTTGGTATTTTTTTATATTCGTAATTTGGCCCTTTTATTGGTTTAATGTCTTGAGAGTATAAAATTTTCGTTTTAATCTTTTTCTTTTTCTTTTCATCCAAATATTTTTCCAAATGGAAACCATGTATCTGATCTAAAACCTCTTTCATATCAACCCCATTAAATACCAAAATTTCTTTTGCTTTTAACATATCATTCATTATTATTTTCAATCCTTGACTTCCTTGAAAAACTTCTATTGTGGGGGGGCTGTCTTTTGAATTGTAAAGAGTATTTAATTTTGGCAAAATATTCAATAAATTAGTTTCATTGTCTTTCAAAATGTAAAGCAAATTTTCTGGTTTAGATGCTTTAAAATATTTTTTACTTTTTTTAATTATGGAACTAACCAACCCCCTCACTTGGAGTTTTTTAATTATATCATAAATATTTGGTCGGGATATTTTTGAATAATCTGAAATATTGTAAATTGTTGATTCTCCGATTTGTAAAAGAATAAGGTATATCTCTGATTCGTTCCTACTCAAACCAATCTTTTCCAATACTTCTCTATTTACCATCTTCTCTTCTTAATCCTATCTCTTTTTATAATTTTCGTATAAATATATACAAACCAAATTTAAATAAATAAACCTTATTCTAACTAAAAGATAAAAAAGAATAAAATGATAATTCATAATGTCTATCTCAAAGATCTAAAGATTAAATTAACAAATATTGAGAGAACCCAATATAAAAAATTAAAAAAGAATAAACTTATTAGTTTGTTAAACTGGGATGCAAAAAATCTCTCTCCTGGATTCGGAGCCAACCATAAACTAGAATATTTTCTATTGGATTATTCATTTTTTCAGAATTTAGAAAAAATTAAAAAAATTTCTCCTAAAGAAATACTTGAAAATATAAATTTAGTTATAATAGAAAAAGAACAAAGAACAATAAGTCACATAAAAGAAAAAGAGAGAACTATAACAATAGATAAAACTCCCTCCCATAATCTATTAAATCTTAACCCTATTTTTGCCCCCTTTTATGGTCTTGGCTCAATTATGGCTGGAATGGATTCAAGCAATTATACAGAGAGAACAATAACAGAAACAAAATTTATTTATAAAAAAGAAAAACCGAGATTTTCAATAATAAAAGGCAAAAGTGATGAAGTTTTAAAAGAAATAATGGATTATTTAATTGCAGATATCTGTAAATTACTTCCAAGCTTAGAAGGGAATCCCTACAAAAAAGGAAGAATTTTTTGGAAAGGGTTAGGAAAATTCAGAGGGAGATCTAATGGAGATACAGATTATTCTTCACGATTAGACAAAATAAGAGAAGAAAATAAATTAGAAAAAGGTTTGATAAAATACCTCAATTATGAAATTAAGAAAATAGCTAAGAAATAATCCCCAGCTGGGCGTCGAGTTAAGATCTCAAGATCCACTCCTTCTCCAAAATCTCACACTTAATTCCTTTTTCTTTACAAAGTTCTTGAAATTCTTCAGCATCTTCTCTATCTCCAACAACACTTCCCCAATGCATTGGAATGGCCAATGTAGGTTTAATTAATTTAACAGCCTCTGCAGCTTCTTCTGCAGTCATAGTATATCTTCCTCCAACAGGAAGTAAGGCAATAAAATTCTTTGCTTGAGAATTATATCCTGTTAATTTCTGCATTTCAGGTATAAAATCTGTATCTCCTGCATGATATATTAAAGTACCATTTATTTTAATTAAATATCCTACAAAACCATAATCTTTTGGATGAAAAGATTTATCTATATTATAAGCAGGAAAAACATCTATTTTCAAAGTTCCAAAATCAACTTCTTGACCTGGTTCAACTATTTGCATTCTTACTGGAACAGAAAAACGAGCAATTTTACTTTGACAACCAGCAGGAAGAATTACTTTTGTTCCTTCCTGAATAATTTTATTTAAATCTTGAAAACTACAATGATCATAATGGTCATGTGTTAAAAGAATATAATCTGCTTTAGGCAATCCATCTTTAATTTGATATGGATCTATATAAATAATCACAGAATTTTCAATTAAAAATCCAGCGTGCCCAAGCCATTTAATATCAATATCCCCTATCTTCATATGATAGCTAAAACAAAGGGCAATTTAAAAAGTTTTATGTGGAAAGATTAATGTTTTTAACTATTAAATTTTAATTTTAATTTTAACTTATAAATGTAAAGTAAAATAAACCCTACTAAGATTATTAAACCAAATATAATAAACGAAAAACTAAATCCTTTAATTTTATCTAAATGCCCAATAAAAGGAAATAAAATAAAGATTCCAAGATTACCAAACATGTTTGCTATAGATAATGTAGTTGCCCTATGTGAAGATTTTACATGCTTATTCATATAATTTCCAACCACAACCCCATTAAAACCTGCAACAAAAGGAATTATTAAATAACACAAATACCCAAAATAAGGAATCATAAAAGATATCAAAAAAAGTCCAAGAATAATCAAAATCTGAATAATAAAAATAGATTTCCCCTCACCCAACTTATTTTCCCATTTATCTGCTTTCTTAGCTGTGAATGCAGTTAATAAAGATGCTATAAAAGCCAAAGCTCCAATTAATGAAATTGGAATTAAAATCCTTTCAAAATACACAGACGACATAGAAAGAGTTATAGAAATTGCTACAGATGTAAATAAAGACATGATGGCAAGATATTTTACAAAATTTAATTTCTTAAAATACACAAAACCCTCCTTAATTTGCTTCCAATGGTTCTTAAAACTAGCCTTCATTTTAGACCTATAAGGTTCCTCTAAGAAAAACGTCAAAAGAAATCCCAGAACAATAAAAGGTAAAGACACAATTGCTGGAAGTTTTGGAGAAATTGAAAATAAATATGCTCCAATTATAAATACAATTGCCATAGAAATATTTGTAACGACCCCAATATTTCCTGAAATTTTCTTATATTGATTTTCTCTTTTTTGTTTCTTTAGAGTATCATATGTAATTGCTTGTGAAGTTCCAGAACTTAAACTAACCCCAACTCCACTTATCACCTTGGCAATTAAAAATATCCAAAATCCATTAAAAAAAGCAATTAAAATAATCTCAATAACATACATCAATCTGGCTAATAAAAGTGTTTTCTTTCTTCCTAATAAATCTGCAAGGGCCCCTGTAGGAATCTCTAATAAAAGTATTGATAGAGAAAAAACACTCATAATTATTGCAAATTTATCTAAAGATACTTGTGAAGCAATATAAAATAGAGCTAACACTGGAATAAAAAATCTTCCCCACATTAAACCCGATATAACATATATTAAAGGAATATTTCTCTTTAACTTCATCCCCTTCCAAACCAACCTCAATTTAAAAAACTAATCAAAAACCAACCAAAATAAAAAAAATAAAAAAATTCAAAAAACCTGTTTAATCTTCATCAAACTTGTCATCTAAATCGTCATCATCCATTCCTTCATCATCGTCATCATCTATTGTTTCATCATCGTCATCATCTATTGTTTCATTTTCATCTTCTGACATTAGGTTTTCCTCCAAATTTAAATAAAACTACTTCGTTTAAGAGTTTTTAAAGATTTTTATTATTCTAAAAGTGAAAAATTCATTAAGAAAGGTTTAAAAATAAACAACCCCCATTCATTTAAGCAAATATAAAAATGGCAAGCAACGACCTATCAAATTACATGAAAGCAATTAAGCATAAAAAAGAAACTATAAAAAATATACCTATGATTTCGTCTGAAAGAAGCAAATCTCTAAACAATCAACAAAAAAGATGTTTTATATGTAAAAAAGACTTAAGACCCTTTTATTCAAAGACCGTTAGAGATCCAAAAACAAAAGAATTAAGGATTCTATGTGCAGATTGTGCAATTAAAACAATGAAAAAGCATTAATTATAACATTATTGAATTATTTAATTTAGAAAAATGCTGATCCCCCGTTAAAATCTTCGCGTTATTTAATAAGGCTGTATTAAGAATGATTATATCTGCGAAACCAATTTCTTTAATCTCCTTTTTAATTTGATTGTATAATTTACCAAAACCAAGAATAAAATCTTCAGTAATTCCAATTATTTTAGAATATGATTTAACAAAATTCAAAACTTGAACACAATTCCAGCCTTCTTTATCTGCTTTATAACTTAATTCCAAAAGAACAATTAAAGGCGTTAAAATTTCTTCTGTCTTTAATAATTCTGCTACCTTTTTCCCTTTTACCGTGCCATCAAAATACTCAATCCAAGCATAAGTATCGAAAACAATTTTCATTTTAACCTATTAGAATCTTTCCACAGATTAACTCTTTCTTTTCTTGTAAAAGGTTTTGTTTTACCTTTTAAAGCCCCAAACATAGAATCTTTAACACCAGTTTCTTTTTTAATTAATTCCCTTATTAAAAGATTAAAAGAAGCAAACTTCTGCTTTCTTTTTAAATCCTTTATTAATTCAAATGTTCTTTCATCTAAAGCTATTGTTTTCATATTATAATTTATAATTTATAATTTATAAATGTTTCTAAGGAGTAAACCTATTCATTGTTCTAGGAAAACCAATTGCATCTTTTATTGAATCTAAATTTAATATCCATGCAAGAACCCTTTCAACTCCAACCCCATATCCACTATGAGGAACACTTCCATATTTTCTTAGATCAAAATAAAATTGATAATTTTTTGGATCTTCTCCATCTGCTTTTAATCTTTCTGACATATCTTCAATATCTAAACTTCTTTGACTTCCTCCAACAATCTCTAAACCACATTCTGGAGCAAGCATATCAAAGCATAAAGCTTCATCAGGAAATTCAGGATCTGCTGGCTTGTAAAAAGCCATAGCTTCCCTAGGATAATGTGTAACAACCACAGGAGTATCAAAATGTTGCATTAATTTTTGTTCTTCAATTGTTCTAAGATCTTTACCAAATTTAATATTCATTTTATCTTTTTCTTTTAAAATTTTCAACGCTTCCCTATACTTTACTGTTGGCCATGTCTTTTTAGCAATATCTAAAATTTTCTTAGAATCTATATCTAAAATCTTAAGTTCTTTAATACAATCTTTTGCAACAGCAGATATACAATATTTAATTTCTTTTTTAGCAAACTCAGTAATTTCAGGCAATTTCCACCAAGCTACTTCAGTTTCTGCCATCCAAAATTCAGACAAATGTCTTGAAGTATTTGATTTTTCTGCTCTAAATGTTGGCCCCATATTATATGTCTTTTCAAGTGCAAAAATAGATGCTTCTCCATAAAGTTGCCAAGTTTGAGCAAGATAAGATTTATGATTATAATATTTTACCTCAAAAACAGTACTTCCTCCTTCACTCTGAGTAGGTTGTAAAACAGGCGTATCAAATCTGTAAAATCCTTCTTTAATAAAAAACTCTTCACGAGCTTGAATATATCTGCTCCTTATCTTCATTATTGCAGTCATCTTTCTACTTCTTAACCAAAGATGTCTTCTATCTCCAAGAAGTTCTTCATTTAAATCTTTGTTAATGGGATAATCTTCTGCTATATTGATTATATTTATTTTATCAACATTAATTTCAAAACCTGTTGGAGCACGTTCATCTTTTTTAATAACTCCTTCAAGTTCAACACTTGATTCAATTTTTAATTTATCAATATCTGCCCATTGATTTTTGCCCTCTTTTGAGGGTACACCTTCCTTCAGACCTACTTGGTCAGGTGCAAATTTATCCCTAGATAAAACACATTGAATAATATCAGAACTATCACGAAGAACAAGAAATTTCATTTTATTGCTTCCTCTCTCTCTATAAATCCATCCACGCACAGCTACTTTACCTGAACCTTTTTTCATTGCTTCTGTGATTGATATGTAATTTGTCATTTTCTTTTATACACCTCTAACCAACCTTGCCAAGTTTTAATTCTTTTTCTTTTAATAAGATCCCAACCATTACTTTTCATTATAGGTTCTATTATAAATGGTGACCAAACAGTGTGGGTGAAATAAGTTTTATCTTTTTTCCCTTCTTCATAAGAGATCTTTTCAATAGTACCTTTAATTTCATCAAATTTTTTTGTTAAACTAACTATTCTTTTACCCCTATCCTTTTCAATCATTTTATCTCTCCATTCTTTATTAAAAAATATTGTAACAACATCACGATAATCTAAAATAAAATATCTTGATTTGGGAATATTTCCAAGTATATTCAGAAACTCATGTGTCGTGAAATGCCCTAAACTATTTCCAATGCATACGACTGTATCAAAGTCACCATTTATTTTTTTCTTAAGTATATCTAATTTAATAAATTTATTCTTTGATTTTACTTTATCAGCATATTTTTTTGCTCCAGCAATCATATCTGAATTTATATCAAGACCCGTATAAATATGTCTTTTTGGTTCTAATAAAAAACCTAAAATTCCTCCACCGCAAGTTAAATCTAATACTCTTTTTCCAAAATACTTTTTATTCGATAGGTATAATCTATTTATTTCCGAAACTCTCTTAACATTATCCATCATATATCTATCAAAAGATTCATGCTTTCTATAAAATTCCTGAATATTTTCTTTCATTTTAAGGCGTTAACCTCTCTGTATCTCTAGGTAAAAAAGTTACTTCTCTAACATTTTTTAAATCTAACATTAACATCAAAAATCTCGTTGGGCTAATTGCAAATCCTCCATGTGGGGGGCACCCAAATTTAAAAAAGTTCAAATAATTTTCAATAAGTTTAAGATTAATCTTTTTATCTTTTGCCTGTTCTTTTAATACATCATGCCTATGTTCTCTTTGAGCTCCAGTAGTAACTTCTGTTCCTTTCCAGATAAGATCAAAGCTTTTAGTAAGATTATTTTCATTTTCTTTTTTCATATGATAAAAAGGCCTTGCAGACCAAGGATATTCTGTAACAAAAATAAAATCATGATTAAATTTCTCTTTAATTATCTCACAAAGCATTTTTTCTCCTTCTGCATCCAGATTATCTTCTGGACCTTTATATCCTTTTTTCTTCAAAAGTTTCTGAGCTTCTTCCATAGTAATTCTTGGAAAAGGAAGTTTAGGAACCTCAAGATCAATTTTAAAAACTTTTTTTATTTCTTTACCATATTCTTCTTTTATTCTTTTTAAAAAATAATGAATCCACTCTTCTTCAAGTTTCATAACATCTTCATGAGAATTAATAAATGAGATTTCCATATCAATCATTGTAAACTCCGTATCATGCCTAACTGTGTGAGAAGGATTAGCTCTAAATACCGGACCAATTTCAAATATCTTCTCAAATCCAGAAGCCATAGCCATTTGTTTATAGAATTGGGGACTTTGGGCAAGGTATGCTCTTTTACCAAAATAATCAACACTAAAAAGTTCAGCTCCACTTTCACTAGGAGCCCCCATAAACTTAGGAGAATAAATTTGTATGAAATCATTCTTATCCCAATATTCTCTCATTGCTTTTTCCATGAAAGTCCATATTTTAAAAATCAAAATATTTTTAGGCTTTCTCAAATCAATCCATCGATAATCCAATCGCGTGCTTAAATCAGTATTGCCTCCTCCTTTTTCATTCACCAAAATGGGCAATGTATCTGCTTTATTCAAAATCTCTAAACTCTCAACTTCAATCTCAACATCTGTTCTAGCAAATTCAGCTTTAACATTTGCTTTCTTCACTTTTCCTTTAATCTCAACAACACTTTCTAAACTAAGACTAGATAATTGATTTAAGATCAAAGTATCTTTAACAATGCACTGAACAATTCCTGTTTTATCTCTTATTAGTAAAAATCCTAATTTAGCCAAATTTCTTATTTCATATACCCATCCTTGAATTAAAACTTCTTTATCTGGATTTAAATCTTCAATATAACTTCTTTTCATAGAATTGGGAAAGAAAAAGGATTTATTAAATTATTGCATTCCTAAAAAAATAAATAAAAATAAAAAATAAATTTAAAAGAGATTTTATTTTAGTTCTTTTTCAAAAGAGGTTTCATCCCAATACATTAGAATCTCTTCAAGTGCCTTAATTCTTGCAGAAAAAACTATCCCTTCATAATGTATTTTCTTATCTTCTTCACTAAGATGATCTATTGAGGTGTAAATTCTAAATGAATCTTGCTGCCCACATCGAGATGTATAGGGAATTTTAACAAAGGGGTGAATCTTAGTCAATTTTTCTCTTAATTGGATGTATCTTTTCTTCTCTTCATAAACTGCTTTCTTAAAAAAACTTTCTTGTTTTAATTCTTCTTCCATTTTACTTCATTAAATAATAACTCTCAAGTTCTTTTTTCCTAATTTCTCCTTGATATAAATCCCTAAAAAGAGTCAAATCAAAAAGTAATCTTGATAAATCTGGTCCAGATCTTTCATCTGCACATATCTCTTCAAGGGGGATCTCGCTTTCACATCTATAAACTTTTAACTTAGAATAAAAAACCAAATATGCTATTTCTGGAAATTTTTCTTCAGGTAAAAGATATTCTCCGGGTTGGGGAAAAAGATAAATCTCCATTCGGGGAACAAAAATTGCTCCTCTCCTAATTGCTTCTTCTCTATCTTTTGGGCCCTCTGCAGGATGTTCTAATCCAATTCTTCTACAAATTTTTCCATCTACCTTCCAAAGCATAGCTTCTTTATCTCCAATAGATTCTATACTTTTTATTCTTTCTTTATATTTTTTATAACCCATCTTATTCTTCAGAAAAACTTTCATAACTTTTAAAATATTTATCTAAAATTTCAAGACGCTTTTCTAAATCTACAATTTTATCCAGATAAACAAAGCTAAAATCTTTAATTCTGGTTTCAGGTATAAAGATACCTTCTTCTTTAAGAGATCTGAATACATCAGCCGTAGCATAAGTAAGAGTTCCGTGAAAAAGAACATACTTTTCTTTAATATCTCCAGTTTCTTTAGCATAGACATATCTTTTTTTAGTGGAATCTATCATTTTTTTATATTTCTCTCTAAGAGAACCAACAATTTCAGATAGTGCTTTTTGTCTATCCCATAAAACAGGAATACAATCATAAAGAGGACCAATAGAATAATGGGTTAAATCTGAAAGAAGAGGATCTAAAAGAGTTTTCTCACTAGAAAAATCTTCTAAAATTATCTTTAAGGTTTCATAATCTAGAAAATCTTTTTTTGGTTTAAATTCTATTTTTTCTCTAAACTCTTCAAGAATTTCTTCGAGAACTAAATCTCTAGTTGTCTTAAATTCTTTCATCTTACTCTTCAGAATAATGAACTCCAATAATTAAGGGAGTTACTTTACTTAGCCCAACTTTTCTTAAAAACCCTTCTTCATAAAGTTTAAGAGTTAAATCTCGCATTACATCTTTATCTGTAATCTTTTCAGCTAATTCTTCACCAAATTCAGATTTAACAACTTTGTATACAGAACTAGGAAGAACTATATCTACTGGAAAAAGATATTCTTCACTATCAAGACTAACCATTTTACAAAATTCCCCCTCTACAAAGAATAAAGTTGGTAAATCTTCAGCTATTTTTTCAATCTTTTTGAAAGTCATTTTCTTATACCTCCTTCTAATTCTATACTTCCGAAAACGCTAAGCGTTTTCCAAATGGAAAATAATTTCTCTTTCAAAGGTTTACATTCTATTTTTGTTTTCATTTTATTCATGTCTCATTTCACCTAATTTAAAATAAGAATAAAGAGTCTTAGCATCATAATCTAAAGATTTTCTAATCCAAGGAACAACCATTCTTCGAACATCTGTTGAAGTTGCCACTGGACATGGAATCATTCCTTCAGATACCAAAAGATAAGGATGCTTAGTTCCTTCTTTAACTAAAAATCCTAGTTGCCTTGCTATCTTTACTACTTTCTCTAAACTTATTCCGTCTCGTGTTTTTTTTGTCATTTTATTTTTCTCCAATTTATTTATGAATCAAAGCTAAGCTTTGATATAACTGATTAATAATAACACTATAAAAAGGTATTCCATAAAAAATGAAATATATTACAAAAATAACCAATAAATATATAAATAATGGAAAATTATTCCATTTATGGAATTAGATAAAAAAGATTTAAAAATAATAGAAATCCTCAAAGAAAACAGTAAACAAACAACAAGCCAAATTTCTAAAAAATTTAATATTCCAATAACAACAGTTCATAATAGAATTAAAAAATTAGAAAAATTAGGAATAATTAAAAGTTATACTGTTATTTTAGATTATAAAAAATTAAACAAAGGAATCTTAAGTTATATTTTAGTTTCTGTTATGTACACTTTACCAAACGGAAAGAAAATTTCTCAAGAAGAAGTTGCAAAACAAATAAAGAAAATTGGCGCAGAACAAGTTTCAATTGTAACAGGAGGTACAGATTTGGTTGTTAAAGTAAGAGTTAAGGATGTCGAAGAATTAAACGAATTTGTTATAAATCAATTAAGATCAATTGATGGGGTAGATAAAACCCAAACATTAATTGTTTTAAATAATTTTTAATCATTTATTCCTTCTTTTTAGGTTCTTCAAAATTACCATTAACATTATTTACAACAAATCTTTCACACTTATCTCCTTTGTAAACCTCATAGATAACATCCGGAAAATCATCTCTTTCAAAATCAAAAGTAGTTGGATTTGCTGGCCTAGATTTTAAACCCTTAGCAATATAATTTGTATCCAGGCTTCCATTATCAAAATAATAAATGCAATATCCTTTAGGAGTATAAATTCCATTAATTTGATCTAAAGTTCCATTTCCATTTAAATCAGAAAAATTTCCAAAATAATCTTCCTTATTACAATTACTAAATAAAGCCATTAAAGGAATCAAAATTGTTAATAATTTACTTTTCATAGATAAAAAAAGATCTTCAACTATAAATATTTTACTCTGATTTAGAAATATATTTAAACAAAAATACTCTTTTTAAAAGATGGCTGGTAGTTTATTAATTTCTATTTTAGTGATATTAGTATCAAGTTTCTTTATTTATCTTGCAGGAAAGAAATTTGCAGAAAGTTCTTCAAAAATAGGAGATTATTTTAGAATTCCAAGAGATGTTAAAGGGGCCACACTTGATGCAATCTCTAGTTCGCTTCCAGAATTATTAGTGGCATTATTTGCTGTAATTCTCTTCAAACAATTTGAAGTTGGGATAGGAACAATTGCAGGTTCTGCTTTATTTAATTTATTAGTTATTCCAGGGATTTGTGTTTTTTTAGCTCCAGTTGCATTTAAAGTTGGGAAAAAAGTAATTTCCAGAGATGCTTTATTTTATTTAATATCTATTTTTGCATTAATTATATTAATAATCTATTTTAAAAAATGGGGCATAATAATCTCTCTTGTTTTATTAGGAATTTATTTAATTTATGTATTTGAAATAGCAACCCATACAAAAAAACACAGAAAAGAAAATCCAGATAAAAAAGGAAAATCTAAAAAAGGAATAAATATTACAAAAGAATTTATAATTTTCTTTTTGACAATGGCTGTTATTGCATTTTTTGCATATTTATTAACAGATCATTCAATTCAACTTTCTAGTTTTTTAGGAGTTCCTGCAATAATTATTGCTTTTACTGTTACTGCTGCTGCAACATCTCTTCCAGATACAATCATTTCTGCAGCAAATGCAAGAAAAGGAGATATTGATGATGCTACCTCAAATGTTTTTGGATCAAATATTTTTGATATTTTAGTTGGATTAGGACTACCTTTGCTAATATATACTCTAATTAAAGGACCATTAACAATTGCTTTTGACAATTTAGAAATAGTCTTAGGATTATTGGGTGCAACAATTTTAACAATATACTTTTTTATGAATGATGATATTTTATCTAAAAAAGAAGCAGTAATTTTATTATTATTATATGCTTTATTTATAACTTATATCGTTCTTTTATCTATTGGAATTGTTTAATTATTTCACAAATTTCTTAACAATATCCATAACTTCTTTAGCATTAACTTTTCCTTTAAATTCTTTCATCACAATTCCCATATAAGCATTTACATTAAGCCCCGGATATTTTTTAATTAATTTTAATATCTTTTCTTCAACTTCAGAAGAATCCACTTTTTCTTTCTTAAGAATATCTTTGATATTCTTCCCCTTAACAATGTCTATTAAAAAATCTTTAATTTCATTTTCAGTAATTTTTTTACTTGCGACTAAATCTAAAACAGTATTATAATTATCTTCTAAAATCTTATCAATCTCCTCAAGAGTTTTATTTTCTTTTGCAGCAATTTCTTTTGGAAAAATTAAAATTGTCTTAGCAATCAAAGAAAGTTTATTTGGAATTTTTATTAATTCTTTAAATAGCTCTAATTTTTTTTGCTTAAATAAAAGTTTAATCATCTCTTCACTTAAACCTTTTTCTTTTAATTCTCTTTCAATTTCTCCTCTTAATTGAGGAAGATTTTTCTTAACCTTATCAATAAAATCTTTAGATATTTTTAATAAAGGCAAATCTGTCTCAGGATACATTCTTGCACTTCCAGGCAACGGCCTCATATACTCGCTTGAAGCATCAGGCAAAACATTTCTAACTTCCATTTTAGTGGGTTTTCCAATATCTGATAATTGCATTTGTCTTTCAACTTCATTTTCAATTGCTTTCACAAAAACACTCATATCCTGCATTCCTTTCATCTCAACTCTTTTTTCTCCTCTAATAGAAATATTTACATCTTGCCTAATTGTTCCAATACCTCTTTTAACATTGCAACTTCTAAGAATTTCACCAATTTTCAAAGCAACTTCTTTTGCCTGTTCAGGTGTTTTAATATCTGGAGCAGTAACAACTTCTACCATTGGAAATCCCATCCTATCTAATCTATAGATTTCTTTATTTTCTTCTCTTGAAACAATTCTTGCTGCATCCTCTTCTAAAAGAAGTGCAGTAATCCCTACTTTTCCAAAACTTGTTTCAATAAAACCATTTTGAGCAATTAAAACAGTCCTTTGAAAACCAGAAACATTTGATCCATCAATAACTGTTTTTCTCATAATTTGAGTAATCGGCAAAATTTGCATATCCATTAATAATCCTATTTGAATTGCAATTTTCAGTGCATCTTTATTGATTTCATGTGGGGGCTCTTCATCTAACTCCACCAAACAAGTACTATCATGATATCCTTGATAAACAAATTCCTTATCTTGTTCTGATTGATGCTTGGCAGCAATATCAATTTCTCCAGATTCACCTGCAACAGCATGCAATTTCCTTGAAATTTCAAAATCAGGATTATCTTTTCTTAAAATACTTGGACAATCACAAAATAATTTTTTAGAAGAACCTAACTGTTGATGAATTTCTAAACCTGATTTAAATTTAAGTTTTTCATAATCTAAGACCATATTATCCTAAATTCAAAAACCTTTATTAATTATTCTAATTCTAAGCAAACATTTATAATTAAAAAACCACAAATATATTGATGGTGATAAAAGATAATAAGGTCAAAAAATCTGGGATCACACATCCAGGCAATTTACCAATGACCTTTGGGCAAAAGGCAGCAGATAAATTAACAAAATATGCTGGTAGTTGGGGATTTATATTAAGTTTTATAGCTTTCTTAATCCTGTGGATATTCATTAATATTTATGGTTGGATAAATTCTTGGGACCCTTATCCATTTATTCTTTTAAATTTATGTTTATCTTGTATTGCTGCACTCCAAGCACCAATAATTTTAATGAGTCAAAACAGACAAGCTCAAAAGGACAGGCAAAGATCAGAATATGATTATGCTGTTAACAGAAGAGCTGAAAGAGAAATTCAAGAGATTAAAACGCAATTAAATAGGATTGAAAATAGATTTTTGAAGACTTAATTATTCTCCCAACCTCTTACTAATTTCCCATGAAAAGTTTTCTAGCATCTTTTCTTTAATTAAACTCTTATTTTTTATCCATTCTTTATGTCCCAACACCCAACCCAATTTTATCAAAGCCGTTGTGGATAACATCTCTTCTAAAAAAATAATACTCGTATCAATTAATTCTCTTCCAGTAGAATAAACCAAAGGATCTAATCTCCCATAAATAGTTTGAGTAGCACCACAAACAACCAAACCTTTATCTATAACTTCTTTAAGTTTCTTAGTCCAACTTAATCTAGCTTCCTTAGTTGCAACATGTCCCAAACCAACCATTTCAATAACAATACCTTTGTAACCTTTTTGAACATAATAGTCTAAAATATCTGGATTTTGCCCAGGGTAAAATTTCAACAAAGCAACTTTTTCTTCAAAATTTGTATCTACTTTTATTTTATTTTTATTTCGTCTTTGATATTCCGATAAAATTTCAATTCTATCTTTGTAAATTTTAGCAAAAGGTTTATCATTTATAACTTTAAAAGCATCTCTTTTTGAAGTGTGTAATTTAAGAACATTACAACCTCTAAGGGCATAACAAAAATCATCATTAGTAGATGCATGCCCCACAACCATTACTTCAGCAATATCTGAGATAGCAGCAAGAGCAGAACATTGTAAATTCAAATTAGCATCACTCGAAGCCCTATCAATACTTCTCTGAGAATAAGTTAAAACAATGGGTTTATTGACTTTTCCTAAAAAGAAACTCAAAGCACTAGAAGTATAATGCAAAGTATCTGTTCCATGAGTAATGATTATTCCTGAAATATTTAGATCATTTAAATATTTTTCAGCTACTTTTGCAATTTTTTGCCAATCTTTAAAATCTAAATTTTCAGAACCTTTCATAAAAGGAATTTCAACTTTCAAAACATTGACCTTTTCAAAAAGTTCAGGATAAAATTTAAATAAATTTTCAGGAGATGACAACCATTTAACACCCCCTGTTTTAGAATCATATGTAGAAGCAATTGTTCCTCCACAGATTATCATTGCAATATTTGGTTTTTTAGAATCTTTTTTTACAAAGAATTCAGATTTAATTTTTGTTGCTTTCTTCAACAATTTGATTTCCAACACATCTTTTTTATTAAAACCAATATTATATCCAGAATCCAACTTCAACAGCACAATTCCAGAATCAGGACTTTCCAAAAGCACACCTTCATAAATAATTTTACTAAGATGAATTTCAACTAAATCTCCTGCATTAGCATCTGTTTTCATAATTAAAACAATTAAAACACATTTATTAAATTAATTGTTAAAGAAGAAAAAGATAAAAAGAAAGAAAAATAAATTAAAGTTTAAACACAAGGGGTTTGTTTTTTAAATAAATTTCCATAAGCATCAACACAAACATATGAAACAGGATTTGTTGGAATCATATTTGAAGCATTTGCATTTAATGAAGCAATTGTTAAAACATTTTGAATGCTAGTTGCCCCACCAATACCCAAACTTGAAGGAATCCAAACATCTTGAGCTATCAAATCAATTCCATGTTCAGCAGAAATCTTTCCTTGAATTTCACAAACACCATCGGCATTACAAGAATGTGCATTAATAATATTACTTTGAGTTCTAAAATTAAAGATGCCTTGGCCAGTCACACTTGCTTTACTAATAGCAACAGCAGAAAGAATTAAAGCTACAATAGCAATCAATGCAATCACATAAACAATCCAAACATTATTATTTTGTTTTTTAACCATATATCAACACCTCCTTTCAACTTTATGTCAATAAAGTTGCTGACCAAAATCTCTAATTTTGAGTCTCAACAATATTATGTAATAATATTGAACAACCTATTAATAATAATTTATTTAGTAATGAGAAAATATCTAAAATAACTTTAAATCACCTAAAAGCTAAAAAAAGTTCTCTAACAACACCTAAAATAAAAATTAAACTTAACAAAACAATCCACCACCATTTAGCAGGAATAGAATATTCAGGTATTCTATTTCCTTTTTTCTTTGCTTTTCTAATCATTAATAAAACAACCATCGCCATCACTCCTCCTGCCACAACACCCCCAATAGATAAAATAGTGGTAAAAGAAAAAAAATCTATTGTTTCTACAATCAAAAAAATTGCAATCGGAACTATTGCAGCTAAAAACCAAGAAACCCGATTATTATATCTTTCATCAAACTTAAAATTATCAATTAAAGCATTTCCAGAAGCAAGATAAGAAGTAAACATAGTAAAAATACCTAAAAAAACAAAAACAGTTCCCAAATTTAAAGTTGCAATTTCAGGGGTATTTACCCCAAAATAACCTAAAATAACAAGGGTAAAAAGAATATAAAATATTACTGAAATCAAAGTTCCTGTTATTAAAACTTTTTTAAAAAGTTTTTGACTTCCTTTTAAAACAAGTTTGACTTCAGGAATAGCAAGAAAAGACATTAAAGAAAATAAAATAACTCCAAAAGGCAAGAAAACAAAAACAGGATTAAAGGTAGTAAGATTTGGTAAATGAATTTTTCCAACAAACAATATAAAGATAACCCCCAACAATAAAAGAATAATTAATACCCCATATTTTTCAAATTTTTTCAAAGACCTAATACCTCCTTTAATTAAAAAAGCCATTAAAATCCCAACACCCAAACCAAAATAAACACCATAATTTGTTGTTCCAATAAATAAATAACTTAAACTTTCACCCATCCCAAACATATAAGCAACAAGCGCAGCATAAATTCCAAAAACAACTGCAAATTCCATTATGTGTTTCCATTTTTTACTTAAATACTTTTTAGCATATCCAATTAATTGATGGTCTCCTTTTGTTCGTAATGCAATTTCTCCAATATAAAGATTAACAAATAAAATAATTAAACCTAACAATAAAATATACCCTAAAGCCACGACAAATCCAGATTGAGCAGCAACATAAGGTATACCTAAAACACCTGCACCTATACATGTTCCAATTAAAATTGATACTGCAACTAAAAATTTCTTTGTTTCTTTTAACATCTTTCTTTAAGTAAAGCGGGCCTAGGAGGATTCGAACCTCCATAAGACGGGCCGAAACCGCATATGTTATCCATTACATCATAGGCCCACACTATTAATATCTATTTTTCCATTTAAAATATCTTTCCTTTGCTTAAGTGTCGTATGGGGCGGACAAAACCCAAATTCTTTCCAAACAAGATATCTTGTAAACTTCACAGGATTTTTAGATCCAACTAATTTCATCCATTTTTCTAATCTTTCAACTCCGCTTATAGTAATTCTATAAACTTTATTACAATCTTTTGCTTTTGGATAAGAAATAGACATAAAAGATTTAATAGATAATTTACCTAATAAACATACAATTCCTTCGGCAAGAGTTCTAGAAACAGTTACAAAATTAATTAAAGGGTAATAATTATGTTTTCTTTTAAACAGGGTATATCTCTCACAAGATTGATTATTTCTAAAATACAAATTCCCGTCTGTATCAAAAATTCCCCTTAAGAAACCGGCAATAACTTTTAAATTTTTACTCTGTAAAACCTCTTTTGGAACAGAAACAGTTAAAGATTTCTTACCAAAAGGAAATCCAAAATCATTGAATAATGAAGTTACTTTTTTATTATAAATTACAATCCCATAAGTGCCTCTAGAAAAAAATCTCGCATTAAGATTTAAATTTAAACAGTTATTAAATAAAAGGACAACATGGCTATCATAATATTCTTTTTCTTCTAAATGTCCGCTAATATCTATCTCCCCTTTCTTACCTCTTAATCTCATATAACCATCTCCTGCATGAATTCCAAATATCTCTGCTAGTTCTGAGGTGATTTTCATTATATTTGTAATACAAATATCTTTATATACTTTTCTATTCTTAATATATGTATTACAGAAATGTATATAAATTAAGAAAGGTTTTTATATTGATGACTGGAAAAAGTAAAAAAATGAATTATCCAGAAACATATTTGATAAGGATAAGTAAAGAACTTAAAGAAAAATTAAAGAAGAAAGGAACTCAAAAAGTTAGAGAATGTTTAAAAAAAATATAAAAAAGAGGTAAAGATGAAAAGACACCATAAAATAGTTTTAGGAAGTTTTGGTACACTTATTGTTATATTTATGATTGTCTCTGGAATTTTATTAAATGGTTTAATTGTAAAACAACAAGTAAACCATAATGAAGTTATTAACAAAATTGATGAACTTCAAGCAGACACTCAAACAAAATTAAATCAATTAACTTTTAATTTAATAGAAGCTCAAACAAATATAAGAGATTTGAATCTGGAATTTGGAGATATTGGAGAAGAATTTAATTTATTAAAAGCATCTGCAAGTTCAGATTTTTCAGGAATTATTGAAGATGTTGTAAAATCAGTTGTTACAATCAAAACAGATGTTAGTCAAGGAACAGGATTTTTAATAGATAATAGGGGATACGTAATAACAAACGCACATGTACTCTCAGGCGGAACAACATTATTAGTGCAAAATTATGAACAAACTAATTTTGAGACCCAATTTATAGGATATAATGCAGAATTTGATATTGCTTTATTAAAAATATCTGGAGATTTTGAAAAATTAAATTTAGGAAATTCAAATGAAATTCAAATAGGAGAAAAAGTTATTGCAATTGGAAATCCTTTAGGATTACAATTCTCAGTATCTGAAGGAATTATATCTGCAGTCCACCGAGTTGGAGCAAACAATGTGGATGCATATATTCAAACAGACGCTGCTTTAAACCCTGGAAATTCAGGAGGACCTTTAATAAATAAACAAGGAGAGGTTATTGGAATAAATAATTTTAAAATAAGTGGTGGAGAAAGCCTAGGATTTGCATTAGAATCAAATTATATTAAAGAAGTTGTAAATGCAATTTCCCAACAAGAGTTAAATCAAACCTTAATTTAATTAAACTTTCCAGAAGCAAATTCAAGATTATTAATTGCTTTTTCAAGATTCATTTTTATCTTTAATTCATCACCCAAAGTTGATTTCAAAAAAAGATCTTGCATTAAACCTCTTATTTCTTTAATTTCTCCTAAAATTAAACCTTTTCCTTTATCAGTTTTTTCAAATCTATAGACAATATCTTCTATTTTTAAATTACTATAAAGAATAGCACGATTATATAATTTTAATAATTCAATAGAATAATTCTTATCTTTAATCTCCATATATTATAAAATAAAAGTTATTTTATAAGGATTATTGTACTACAAAATAATTTAAACCCTTTTTCATTCTAAATCCTATGACAAAACACAAAGACAATAAGGGAATGACTGTAAAAAAACAAGAAGATTTTAGTGAATGGTTCTCTCAAATTTTAAAAAAAGCAGAAATTGTTGATTTACGATTAGATATAAAAGGATTTATGGTAATCCGTCCTTGGGGAGCAATGATTTTAGAGAACATGTTTCAACTTTATTCTCAAGAGCTTCAAAAAACAGGACATAAACCTACATTTATGCCTTCAGTAGTTCCTGAAGAAAATCTAAAAAAAGAATCAAGCCATATTAAAGGATTTACTCCAGAAGTATTTTGGTTGAAGGAAATAAATAAAGAAAAACTTGCCTTAAGACCCACTAGTGAAGCACTCTATACTCCAATGTTTAAATTATGGATAAATAGTTATCGAGATTTACCTTTGAAATTATATCAGAGAGGTTCTGTATTTAGATTAGATACTAAAGCAACAAGACCATTAATCAGAACAAGAGAAATTTTATGGATAGAAGCACATGATGCTTTTGCAACAAAACAACAAGCAGAAAATCAAGTTAAAGAAGATATTCAAATAACAGAAGAAATCATGCATAAAAATTTTGGGATTCCATTTTTACCAATGAAAAGACCTTCTTGGGATAAATTTCCTGGAGCAGAATATACTATTGGTTCAGATGTTATGATGCCAGATGGAAAATTAATACAACAACCTTCAACACATTTAATGGGACAAAAATTTTCAAAAGCATTTGATGCAAAATTTAAAAATGAAAAAGAACAAGAAGATTATCTCTATACTACAGCCTATGGCCCTGCAATGTCAAGAATTTTAGTTTCAGTCATATCTACACACGGAGATGATCAAGGAATGATTCTTCCATTTTCATTAACACCATTACATGTGATAATAGTTCCAATTTATAACAAAGAAAACAAAACCAAAGTAATAGGTGAATGTGAAAAAATAAACTCTAAAATTCTCTCTATAGGATTAAGATCTGAAATAGATAATTCAGACAAAACACCTGGAGAAAAATTTAATATTTGGGAATTAAAAGGTGTTCCAATGAGAATAGAAATTGGAGAAAAAGAATTGAAAGAAAAAAAAGCAACTTTATTTCTAAGAGACACTAGAAAAAAAGAAAGTTTAAACCTAACTTCTTTATTAAAATTAAAACAAATTGGAGAAGAATATAACAAAAGATTATTAAAAAAAGCAGATAATATGTTTGAAGGAAAAATAATTAATTGCAAAACAAAATCAGAAGTAAAAAAAGCAGTAACAGAAGGGAAAATAGCAAGGATAAATTTTTGTTCAATAGAAACAGGTACAAAATGTGGTGAAATTATTGAAAAAGAAATGAATGCTGATGTTAGAGGAACCTTGGCTAATAAAAAAGAAAAAGCTTCTGGAAATTGTATAATCTGTGGAAAACTCGCAACTCAAATCGCATATATTGGTAGAAGTTATTAATTATACATTAACAAATACAAAAATCTAAGAGAAATCTAACTTAAATTAATTATCTCGGCTTAAAAGAGCATTTAGCTCATCTTCCATTTTGAAAGTTTTCTCTAAAAGAAAACTCAGTTCTTTTTCAACGTCTTTCTTTTCCATTTTTTGGTTTTCCATTTCAGTTTTGAATTCATTTTTCTAAAACAAATTCACAAATTCAAATTCAGAAAACCCTTAAGATCTCAAATTGATTGGCCAGAGAAATACTCCTTAATTCAATTCGAGATCAAAAGAGAGAACCGAATCGAATCAAGCAAATTTATTGATGATAGAAGTTTTCACTAAGATATTACACTTTCTAAAATGTTTCCAACTTAGCTTTACTTCCATAATATATCTAAGAATAACTTATATTTAAATTTTGTTATTTTCTCTTTTCAGGCTTTGCGTATA
>Ga0268277_1000119_pt1 | contig 62365 bp, 67 predicted proteins | sample saktaG_5_FD_190132 | JGI IMG/M metagenome (GOLD analysis project Ga0268277, IMG submission 190132) | Saline water microbial communities from Sakinaw Lake, British Columbia, Canada - sak_2010_1_5_50m | ecosystem: Environmental > Aquatic > Non-marine Saline and Alkaline > Saline ... | reverse complement strand
CTTTAAAATTGTTTGTTTTGCAGTTGTAATCCGCAATGCCAGAGAGGGCCTTGCTTGAAGAGTTAAACGCTATTGAATATCCAACACCTTTTGCGAGCGGGATATCGCCTGCGCTATCCCCTACACCGATAACCTCATGCGGTTTTACCTTAAAACGTTTTAATATATCTTTTAAGATTTTTCCCTTGGCGCCATGGGATATGTTTATCTTAACAGACCCTGTCAATATGCCGTTTCGGGACGCGAGCCTGTTTGACAAGACAAAATCAAAACCCAGCTCATTTTTAATGGTGTCGGCTATATACTGCAGGCCCGTTGATACAGCAATTAGTTTAAAACCTTTATCCTTTAGTTTCCTTAAACACGTTTTAGCGTTTTTTACATATGGTACAGGCTGAAATAAAACGGATATCTCCTCTTCGCGCATGCCCTTCCAGCATTGAGCGTCAAGCTGGCAGAATCGCTTATAGCTTATCTTACCGGCAATAAATCTTTGCTGGTATTTACATGCAATCTCACCCCACATGTTAAGCTTTTCATGTATCATCTGCCATGAGCTTACGTGTTTTGTGATGGTACCATCTATGTCGAATATGATTAGCTTATACATAAAATTATAGTTTTTCCCCGGCGAGCTGGCCGCAGGCAGCCTGTATGTCCTTGCCTTTTGAGGCTCTTAATGTGATATGCTCATGGCGGCCTTTAACCCTGTTTAAGAAAGTTTCCAGCGCTTGCCTGTCAGGGGCCTTGAATTTGAATCCGCGGACCTCACTGTAAGGAATAAGATTTATTTTTGCCCTTAAAATCTTGGCAATACGCGCTAAATCATCGGCATCCGCAGGGTCGTCATTTATACCAGGTATTAATATGTATTCAAGGGTTATAATTCTTTTTGCCTGTTCAACATAATCAGATAAAGCATGTATAACAGTTTTTAATGGAAAACGTTTGTTTATCGGCATTAATTTGTCACGCTTGGCATCTGTTACGGCGTGGAGGGACAATGACAGGTTGACCTGCATCTTAAAATCGCCCAATTTCTTTATGGCAGGCACTATGCCGCAGGTAGAAACAGTTATGCGCCTTGCGCCTATATTAAGGCCATTTTCATCGTTCATTGTCCTTAAGGCCTTTACGAGATTCTCGTAATTATCAAGAGGCTCGCCCATACCCATAAATACGTAATTAGTAATACTCATTTTTAGCGTATCTCGCACATACAGTATTTGATTTAGTATCTCTGATGCGGATAGATTCCTCGCGAAACCCTTGATGCCGCTTGCGCAAAAGGCACATCGAAACCTGCAGCCTGCCTGCGTTGACAGGCATATAGTGTTTCTTGTTTTTGAGGGTATTACAACTGTTTCAATATAAAGCGAATCATCAAGGCAAAACAACAGCTTTATTGTTCCGTCTTTGCTTGTATTTGTTTGAGCGCACTTAGGGCTTGAAACGAAAAACCCGCTTTCAAGTTCATGGACAAGGGTTTTGGGCAGGTTTGTCATGGCGCTGAAATCACCTGCCCCATATTTAAAAAGCCAGCTGATTACCTGCTTTGCGCGGTATTCGGGCTGGCCTTTTTTCGTTAGGATATTCTCAAGGTCTGAAATCGTGTAATTTTTTATATCAAATTTTTTCATAACAAGCTATACCTGGTCGCCTTGTGCCTATAACCATTTTTTACGTTTAAAATAAAATAGCATTGTAAGCGCAACGCTAATCATCACTACCCATGCAAACGCATAGCCGTACGGCCAATTCAGCTCAGGCATATTAAAAGGGGACTTTGCTGTATTAAAGTTCATCCCGTAAAGCCCTGCAATAAATGTTAACGGTATAAAAATGGTTGCTATGATAGTCAATACCTTCATGACCTCATTCATCCTGTTACTTATGCTTGAAAGATATATATCAAGCATGCCTGATGCCATATCCCTTAAGGTTTCGATAGTATCTATTACCTGTATAGTATGATCATAGAGGTCTCTTATATACACAACAGTTGGATCCTTTATAAGCGGGCTTTCATCTTTATGAAAAGAACCTATAACCTCCCTTAACGGCCATACTGACTTACGCAGGTATAACATGTCTTTTTTCATATCCTGTATACCCTTCAGGCATTCAGGACTGGGGTCTCCAACCAGCCCTTCCTCAACAACCTCCACCCTTTCCCCTAAGTGCTCAAGTATCAAGAAATAATTGTCTACAATAGCATCGAGAAGGCTATAAGCAAGATAATCAGGGCCCATTTTTCTTACCTTGCCTTTGGCGCTCCTTAATCTCTCTCTGACTATATCAAAGACATCCCCTTCCTTCTCCTGAAAAGACAGGACATAATTATCACCCAATATAAGGCTTACCTGCTCCACCTGCACCTCATCTCCCTTACCGTTAAGGTAAACCATTTTTATCATGATATAAATATAGCTATCAAAGCTTTCGAATTTGGCGCGTTGATTTGTAAACACAATGTCTTCAAGCGTCAAAGGGTGAAGGCCAAAATGCTTGCCGATTTTTTCTATTATCGCTATGTCATGTATACCGTCAATATTAATCCACGTGACAGTCGGGCTTCCTAAAAACGGGAATGCCTCTTCAGGATTTTCAAGAACCCTTTCGTTTATGCTTGATCCATCATAATCTATTACAGTTATCTTCACTTTTCCAGTATCCCTCTGGCCAACGTGTACAAGCGCTCCCGGAGGAAGCCCGCGTGTTTTTGATGAATCCCTGGTATTTTCTTCCATAGAAACCTCCTATGCATTAGTAAGCTATAATTATTATATATTTTACCGCTGATACATCATTATTGCAATATAATTTGCATGAAATAATATGAAGTGCAGCATATACCATTTATGCCCTTGCTTTCGCAGCGATGGTATTTTTGCATGGAACTAAAATCAAGGCAAAAAAAGCCAAATCGCTGCTCCAGCAAAGCCATGAATGGCACATGCTATGCGCTGTACGCTATTTTATACCGCTTCGATAGTGGAGGGAGGTTTTGTGGCGAGATTATAGGTTACGCTTACAACTCCGGGAACTTCTGATGTAATTTTATCTGCAAGCTTACGAAGCAAGCCATATGGCAAATCTGTTGGGATTGCCTCTCTGGCATCGATACTATCCCAGCAGCGTATTTCAATCTGCTGGCCAAATGCCCTTTTGCCATCACGCATACCCGTTACCCTGTCATTGTGAAGTATTGCCATATATTGAAAGGCTTTAATCTCGGCAAATTCCTGCTCAAGGATAAACGTTGCCTTGCGCACTACCTCAAGCTTTTCATGTGTGACTTCGCCAATTATCCTTGCCGCAAGCGCGGGCCCGGGAAAAGGCGGACGGGAATAGATGCTTTCAGGTAAACCCAATGCCTTTGCAAGCACCCTTACGCTGTCTTTGCGGAGCTGGACAAGCGGTTCTAATATTTTATAGCCAAAACTCTTTTGGGTATCAATTCCAAGCTGCTGGAAAACATTATGCTGTCTTTTAATGCCCGCGACCGTTTCATCTATATCCGTTAAAATAGTGCCTTGTAAAAGAAATTTTGCGGAGCTATCCCTGACAAGAATCCCGAAAACATCCTTATAAAAGGCCTGTGTAATAGCCTCTCTTTTAAGCTCTGGATCCGCAATGCCGCTAAGGGCATTTAAAAACTTATCTCTTGCGTCAACTATTTCGACATGCACGCCTAAGCCCTTAAATAATGATACAATTTTTGCCGGCTCATCCTGCCGCATCAGGCCATTGTCTATAAAATAAGTTTTAAGCCTGGCGCCTATCGCTATATGGCCGAGCATCGTAACAGCAGCGCTGTCAACGCCCCCTGAAAGAGCATTAATGGTTAAGCCGCTTCCGACAGAAGCTGCTATATGCCCTGATTGTTCTTTTATGAATTCATCTGTATTCAAGCTATCAAGTCGTATCTCTTTAAGCGTTTCCATTATTTGCTCCTGGTTTTATTAGCTACGGCTGATTATCTCTATAAGGTGGTATCCGAATTCTGTTTTTACGGGGCCGTGCACCTTTCCTAAATCCTTATGAAAAACAATCTCATCAAACTCAACAACCATCTGCCCGGGCTCGAACTCACCAAGGTCGCCGCCATCTTTGCCTGAAGGGCATTCTGAGTAAAGTGCCGCCACCTTTGCAAACGCCTCACCTGATTCTATCTGCTTCTTTAACTTCTCACATCTGGCTTCATCTGATACCAGTATGTGCCTTGCCCTGGCCTTTGCCATAAAATTTTCTCCTTGGGATGATTTCTATAAAACTTCTGCCTCTATCCTGTCTATAATCTTTTGCGTATCGTCGATAGCTTTGGCTGAGAGCATATTAGATGCCCTTGCCTGCGACACAAGGGATTTTAATGTTGTCAAAAATCTCCTGATAAGCGTAGCGCGTTTCTTCTGCCAAGCTTCTTCAGGCTCGAGTTCTTCACGCTGCCTCATAAGCGCTGTAAGGTCTTTTTTAGCCGCGCTTGAGTCTTTGCCCATTTCAAGCACAGATCGTTTTATCTTGGCGTAATCTTCTTTATCCAGCCCTCTTTTGTTACGGGCAAGGCGCAGGACATCAACAGATTCATAGGTTGGCACTAAGGCCGTATCTGTTTCATCATTATAATCTTTTTTAAGATAAAGGGGGTCTTCCTTTTCCAAAAAACAATATGATCTTAACAATTTAATAGCGGTCTGCTTGCGTATGCCTATCTCTTTAGCTGTGTATGTCTCGAATTTATCATAGCCCCACTCTTTATACAGTTTGTCCTTCCATACGGTATAAAGCGCCTGGCCGAAGCTTATCCAAGAGGTCTTAAAGCCTTTCGCGCTTTCAAGTATGCTGCGCCTTATGCTTTCTCCGTCAAGAGCAGATATTTTATCCTCAATTACACGTATTGACTTTGTCTTTATATTCTGCATATTTTTTGTTTGAACCTGCGATAGGTTATGTTTAGGGGTTAAGCTTATTTAAAACTCTATGATAAACTGCTAATGTATCCTTAGTAACACGCTCCTTTGTGTACTGCGAATCAACCATCTGCCGGCCTGTATAACCTAAACGATTTCTTAATTTGTCATCATCTAAAAGAGTAATAATTTTTGTCGCGATAAGCTCGAAATCTCTTACAGGAACAATGAAGCCGTTTATTCCGTCTTGTATAACCTCGGGCATGCCCCCCATATTTGTAACTATTATAGGTTTTGCCGATGCCATTGCCTCAAGCATTGTAAGTCCAAAAGGCTCACAGCTGCTTGAAGGATACAGGCACACATCGCTTGCCGCGTAAATCTTCTTTATATCGTCAAGAGTATAAGAGTCTATTAATACATTCTTTTCAAGCTTAAAATGTTTTATAAGACTTACCATGTACGCGATATCCTTTTGCTGGGTAGAGCCCCAATCTATTATATTCTTTGAACCGGCAAGCACAAGTATGGCATCGGGGTATCTATGCCTAACTAAGCTCATGGCCTTGATGCTCGTATCGCAGCCCTTCGCGAGGCCTATCCTCGCAGGGTGAAAAATAACCTTCCTGTTCTTAAGTTGGGGGTATTTCTGCAGTATATTGCCCGGTTTTAATCCAGGATGAAATTTGTTTTGGTCTATGCCATGATGAACAACAGTAATCTTTGTATCATCTACGCCTATACCTATAAGCTCTTTCTTGATAAAATGGCTTACTGCTATTATATGATCCCACGCGATATCATTGGTAAGCTCCATAAACAAAAGTTCATCCCACGCGTTATGGGCTGTAAGTATCATGGGTATGTTTCTCGACTTTGCAAGCTGCTGCAGGGTTTCGGCATGAACCTTGCTGAAATAATGCATATTATGCGCATGCACTATATCAGGCTGCATCTCATCGAAGAAAGCGGTGAACTCCCTCTCAACCTCATCTTTTATACCGACCAGGCCTCTTTTGTAAAGCCAGTTAAGATCCATAATCGGCGTACGCACAATCTGCACTTTTTCAAAATCTTGACGGCCATCAACACCCTCTACAGCGCCCGTAAGCAGTGAGACATTATGATACGCTTTGGCTAATTGCGGCAATATTATTGTAAGATGAGTCTCAACGCCCCCTATGATAGGGGGAAATCCCCAGTGAAAATGCGCGATATTTAAAGTATTGTCTTTCATTAGTAGTAATACCTCTTTCCTGTTTGTTTTTCAACTTTACGGTTAAAGGTGTGGAGTTTTTTCGGGCTTAATTTATAATGCGTGCCAAATACGGATATATCAAGCTTTTTTTTGGCTGAAGACGCGATACGAATCTTAACGGTAGTATGATTAAGTTTGATGTGCAGCGCTAACCCCTGCCATGACAATACAAACTGCATATAATTCCATGTATTAGGCAGATTGGGGTTTATGATTAGCTTTTCCTTCACTATATTTATACCGGCAAAACCGAAAATAGCAGTCTGCCACGTACCGCCCAACGAGGCAGCGTGTATACCCTCCGCGGTATTGCCATAGATATTACTGATATCAGCCCTTAACGCAAGGTTAAAAAGTGTGTATGCCCTCTGCATATCGCCTATTTCAGCCGCTATTGCCGCGTGTATTGAAGCGCTTAACGATGAGCTATGGACAGTCCTGGCGATATAATAGTCGTAATTTGTCTTTTTTGTTTTAAGATTAAATACATCACCTAAAAGATATAGCAGCATGAGCACATCGGCCTGCTTGACAAGCTGGCTTAATGCCACGTCCCTGCCTCTCCAGCTTTTTGGTATTACAGGTATCCCGTTTTCATCAGCCTCAGTGAGCCGGACATTTTTAAGCTTAAGATATCCGTCAAATTGCTCGATAAAACCGCCTTTCCTGGATTCTAGCGCTATCTTAGAAGCAATGTTTTTCCACTCGGATATTTCACGGCTCTTAAGATTAATTTTTTGGGATAATACCTTAAAGGCCTTTGGATTTTTTACCTTCAGAGACCCGTAAAGCCTGCATGCTGTCAGAATATTCCACTTGGCCATCATGTTGGTGAAATAATTATTATCTATATTTATATGAAACTCATCGGGCCCTATTATGTTTCGTATCTCATAGGCGTTTCTGGATTTATTATAACTTACTCGCGATGCCCAGAATCTTGCTGTTTCGAGCATTATCTCATAGCCGCACTTATTCATAAAAGCATGGTCACCAGTTGCCACAAAATATTTATAAACAGCGTAAGCGATATCGGCTGTTATATGATGCTCAAATTCATGGGTGTGCACCCTTGTAATCTTACCATCTATGTCCCTTGCCCATGCGGGGGTCTCTTCAGTGCCCTCCGAGGCAGACTCCCATGGGAATTTCGCGCCTTTATAACCCGTCTCTCTCGCGAGCGCACGGGCCTGATTCAAGCGCTTATAGCGGTATAGCAGCATGTTTTTTGCGATATCGGGAAAGACGAAAAGATAAAAGGGAAGCATGAAAATCTCGGAATCCCAGAATATGTGCCCCCTGTAACCCTCGCCGCTTAATGTCCTGGCGCCTATGCTTGAAAAACCTTTATCAGATGGCCCGCATATTATCATATGGTATATATTGAAACGCAGGTTCTGCTGAAGGTTTGCGGTCCCCCCTATTATAACATCCGCTCTTTTCCATATCTTATCCCATGAATCCACATGCGCTTTAAGGACATCAGAGAAGTTCTGCGTGAAAATTTTTCTGAATGCCTTATTGGTATTGGATTTTATAGGATTTATGCTGCTCTGGTAAGGTGTGTGTTTTATATAAAATATCTTTGTAAACGTAATCTGCTGGCCTTTTTTGATCTTAATCTGGAACACATTATCTTTTGCGTATATCTTTTTACCGTCTATCTGGTAATAAAAACCGCTCCAGAACATAATAGTAGATTTTTTGGCAAATGTCTCTATTACGAGATAGCCGGCATTATCATGCTGGCCAAGCTGGCAAACTCTGAAATGTTTTTTCCTGCCCTCACTTATTATAGCGGCATTAGAAACCGAGGTGTCTATATTGGTGTGGACATCAACCTTGCAGTCATCATCAAGCGCGGTAAGAGCGATCTGCATGGCGCCTACGTTTTTATCATGCATCGATATAAATCTTAATGATTCGTATTCATAGCGCCTCTTCTTTCTATCCTGAAAAAGGGTCTTTCGCACCAGCACGCCCTTTTTCATGTTAAGGGCCCTTTTGTGGTCAACTACGTCCATTGCCACTTCGTCAAGCTTTTGGCCCTCAACGGTAAACTTGAAATTTACAGGGTTTGGCAGGTTCACGAGTTCATCGACCTGAGAACCAACCTTATCGTAAAGGCCGCTTATAAAAACGCCTGATGAGGAATCATATGGTATGGACTCCAGTATACCCTTGACGCCCAGATAGCCGTTACCTTGCGAGAATTGAACCTCCCGTAGGGACTGTAAATCCGGCGCCCACTCGGTTTCTTTTATTACCCAATGATCATCAAGGGTATATTGAGAGTATAGGCCTTTCATAACGCAATAACATCCTTTAAGTGTAGTAGGTCAGTAATAATCTTCTTCCTTTTCTCGGCCATCGGCATAACCCGCGTTATCTCTTTGGCCTTTATCCGTGCCTGAGCACTCATCAAATTCAGGGCAGCGGGGGCAGCAATCATCTTTCAATTGGTCATCTTCCAGGCATTTCTCATAACGTATACATGATTCACAGCACACAGAAAAATCCTCCTTATTTTTTAAGCGCGCTTAAGCTTTTTGTAGTTATTCTATAACAACAATTTCTTCATCAATTTCTTCGTAATCTTCAATCCTATCAGCAAGTATCTCTCTTGCTATGTTTTTTCCGTCTTCAGAAACCATAAACTCCACATCCACCAAATCGCTTGGCTTGATCTGATCCACCGACTCCACTGAATCAAGAATGGTATCAGCTGTAATATAATAAACAACGTCCTTTTCTTCGCCTGTCGCGTAATCAAATTCTCTTACCATGATCTGGTCCTGTGCGACACTTAAGACCTCACCGTAAGAATAAAGGAACTGATCTTCATCCTGCGCAACGCTGTTTATCGGTGTTAACGCTAAACAAAAACATAATATCAAAGCAAAACCTGATAAAAGGTATCTCATTTTTTTCTCACCCCCCTTCGTAGTTTAACAGAAATTATAACATGAGCGTGTTGTTTTCGCAAGTAGTATTAAAATCCCTCTTTACCTGCTGATATTGATGATCTTGTACTTCAAAACGCCTGCGGGCACATTAATATTAATCGTGTCACCTTTTTTATGCCCAATAAGCGCCTTGCCCACTGGCGATGTTACAGATATCCTGCCACTTGCAAAATCCGCTTCTGCCTCTGATACAAGCACATAAGTCTCTTCTTCGGCTGTCTCAGCGTCTTTAATCTTTACGGTCGCGCCTATCAACACCTCATCCGACGACATCCTGGATTCATCTATTATCCGCGCGCGCGCAAGTTTATCCTCGATTTCAGATACCTTCTTTTCGTTTAGGCCCTGAGCCTCTTTCGCGGCATCGTATTCGGCATTCTCGCTTATATCGCCAAGAGCGCGGGCCTTACCTATCTCTTCTGAGAGCTGCCGTCTTTTCTTAGTCTTTAAATGCTCTAGTTCTTTTTTTATCTTGTCATATCCTGCTTGTGTTAAATATATTTTATCCATAGTTTTACCTGCCGCGTGTCTTTGATAGTAACCTGAGTATTTCAAGATAAAGCCATACTAATGTAACCATTAAGGCAAATGCCCCATACCATTCCATGTATTTTGGGGCATTAAGCTCTGCCCCTTTTTCAATAAAGTCAAAATCAAGGACAAGGTTTAAGGCAGCTATTATAACTACAAATACGCTGAAACCAATACCCATCGGGCCGCTGCTATGTATAAAACCGATATTAAAACCAAAAAACCCCATGACAATGCTCGCAAGGTACAAAATCGCAATGCCTCCTGTGGCGGCAACAATACCGAGTTTAAAATTTTCAGTTGCCTTTATAAGGCCTGATTTGTAGGCCAAAAGAAGGCAAAGCAGCGTTGATATGGTAAGCCCTACTGCCTGTATCACTATGCCGGGATAACGGGCCTCAAAGAAAGATGATATCGTGCCTAATACAACACCCTGAACAAGGGCATATATCGGGGCTGTAATAGGGGAATATTCCTTTTTAAATATGGTGACAAGCGCTACCACAAAACCTGCAATAACAGATGGGAACAAAAATGGCGCGGCAGCCACAGCCCTGCTCCATACAAAGCTTGCTGAAAAAAGCAGTAATACAATCATAAAAAATGCCTTATTGACGGTTCCTGATACCGTCATCACCCCCGCGCTATCCGTTACTCTGGATTGCCTGAAAATGTCTCCTCTAAGCGCCGGGTTTCCTGATCTTAGCATTTTGGCGACTCCTTGCTTTTTGTGTGAATAAATCTGGCGGCAAGCCATCTTTTTACGCGAAACTGTGTCTTGTATCTTCTTCTGCACATCCCGCTTTTTATAAGTTTCACCTGTTTATCGTCCTATAAACTGTTTTATTCTTAACGTCTATGGTGTCGATTGCGGCTTTGTCGGAGCAGCGATTTGGCTTTTTTTGCCATGATATTAGTCATTTGCAAAAATACCATCGCTGCGAAGATAAAGCCACAATCGACACGAAAGTTCAGCGCGCTGTTGAGATAAAGTGCTTTCTATCAACAAGCTCATCAATGCTCATATTAAAGGCATCTGCTATCTTTATCACCGTCTGGATTGAGGGATATTTTGCCTGGCCCTGCTCTATCTTTGTTATCATATTATAAGAAAGCCCCGAGTACTGGGCAAGCTTCTGCTGTGACCAGCCGGCGCTTTTTCTTAATTCCTTAACCTTTTTTACAAGCATTATCGTTTGCGTTATCTTGCTGTACCAAAATTAGTGGAAGGAGTTGATTTTTCAGGCCTTTCCTTTTCCCGGCTTGGCTTTTCTGTTTCAAGGCCTTTGGCTTCAGAGCGTTCTGACCCTGTTTTCTGAGCACGGTACTGGGCAAGGTTTTTTCTGTAATCTGATTTTACCTTATCCATCTTTTCAACAATAGCCTGTTTTTCTTCCTTGTACGCTTTTCTTAAGGCAAGCTCTTTTACCTTTGCATCGGATAATATCTGGTTCCTGATCTTGCTCTTATTGGCCATGTCTGTTATCTGAGCTATTTCATTTTCCGCACCGCTATATAATGTTTCTATCTTTTTATGCAAACTGTCTTTTGCATCCTGTATCTCAGCCTTAAGAGCGTCTATTTTTTGATTATACGACTCCATCTCAGGGTCATTTGCAAGACGGTCTATCTTTTTTTCTAAACCTTTTATCTTTTTACCGCATTTAGCGCGCGCTGCCTTTAACTTGTTATATTCTGCTTTTGCGGGCCCGCTCTTTGCCTGATAATCCTGCTTAAGTTGCTCTTGACGCCTTTTAGATTCACGTATATACATCTTCTCATCCATGTCCGCCTTACAGGTGATAAGGTCCTGCCTTAACGCAATGTCTGAGGCATTAAATTCTTTTGATAATTCTTTTAGCTTGGTTTTCTGAATCGCTATCTTTGACCCTAGCTCTGACAGATCTTTTTTTGACTTTTCAAGCTCAGGGCTATAATCCTTTCCTGCCGCAGCGTAATGGACAACGCCAAAAATCAAAAGCATCAAAACAATTACCAGCTTCTTAAACATCTTTCCTCCTCCTGTTTATGAACATTTAGAAATATTTTACTATTCTTTCTATATATTTACAAGCTAAATCCACAAAAAATTTAGGATAGGTTTGTAATAATATGCGAGACTCTCACAGCTATTTATCAGGCATGTAGTATTCATATACGATTTTGGCTATCTTTGAGATAAGTTCTCTTGACTTGTAAGAATTGCTGTATTTATGGCCAGTAAGGACACATATTAGGAAATCGCCGTTTGGGGTGAACACAATACCGGCATCATGGCATATACCCTTTTCAAGGCCTGTCTTGTGCGCTACAACGGTTCCTTTGGGAAGTTTCGCAGGTATCCTGTTTCGCGTTTTTTGTTGCTTTAAGATGCGCATACATTCAGATGATACATTCTGATTAATAAGTTTGCCTCTATACATTTTATCTAAAACAAGCGCCATATCATCAGCTGTCGTGTAGTTTTCTATACCCTTATCTCTTGATGTCATATCCATCATAAGCCTTGAAAGCCGTGTCCCCATCAAGTGATTATCCTGAAACCATCTATTAAGGTAGTCAAGGCCAAGCAGGTTTATTAAAATATTCGTTGCCGTATTATCACTTATCGTCATCATAAGCTCCATAATTTCTTTTATGCTGTATTCTTTTCCTGAACGCTGGTTTTTTAGTGTGCCTGAGCCGCCTGTTTTATCCTGCTGCCTAAGCTTTATATTATCCGAAACAGATAATTTACCTTCTTCCCGCGCTGAAAACACAGCCCCCATAATCGGCACTTTGATAATGCTTGCCGCAGGAATCCGCGTGCCTGAATCTATGTCAATACGCCAATTTCTATTATAATCTTTTATTACAACATAGGCCTTACCTTTAAAACCCTCTGTCTGGGCTGCGATTACATCCCTTAAGCTGCCCCAGCGCGCCCTCTCCTTTTTATAGCCAGTGTAAAAATCAAATGCCGTTATTGCCGCTATTGTAATGAGGGCAACACCGGCAGCGCAGAGCAGTTTTTTTCTGTGCCTTATTATTAAATTCATTTTGGTTTTTTTTCGATCAACTGGTTGGAAATTTCATAGCAGAAAATAGCGCTTGCCATAGCTACATTAAGGGATAGTGGTTGGCCTGCCATCTTAAGCGTTATATTCAAGTCTACATGTTTTAAAATGGCCTGCTTTATGCCCTTACCCTCCGAACCGAGCACAATAGCAATAGGAAATGGTGACTCAAAGGAGCTTAAATCATGGCCTCCCTCAACAACAGTAGCTGCTATCCAATAACCTGCATCTTTTGCCTTGATGATAGCATTCAATGTATTGCTTACCATGGCAACAGGCGTAAAGTTTTCGCCACCCGAGGCAACGTGCATGACGGTATCATTTACCTCACAACTTGAATGCCGGGGAACTACTACAGCAAATCCGCCAAAGCAGGCCGTAATCCTTAAAATTGAACCGAGATTGTGCGGGTCACTTATATCATCAAGAAATAAAAGGCACGGCCTTTTGGGGTTGTTTGAGGAAATGAGGTTTTCTAAAGGGGTGTATTCAAACCTTGAGACCTCAGCTATGATTCCCTGAAGCCTGTCAGCGCGCTTTACCCTTGAGAGCTCCTTCTCGCTGACTACGCGATAAGGTATCTGCTTGGCCTTAAAAAGGTGCAGCACTTGCGGGCTGTTAAAATTTTCCTGCACATAGACATTTTTAATTGATTTAGGATTGGCTTTTAAGCGCTCAAGTATTGAATTCTTGCCATATAAGTACGTCTTATTGCTGCTCATCTTTTCGCCACCACCTTGCTTAGGGACGGTTCTCGAGCACGCCTACCTGCCAGTAGGCAGGCCTGCCGGCAGGCAGGCATTGCCGTGCTTAAGAACCGTCCCTAAAAAAATTAGTCCATTTTGGAGAGGGCTTCTTGTATAATCGGCAAAAGGGCCTCCATCTCAGCCTTTGCTACCCTGCCAAGCTTTGCGAATTTAAGGTTATCCTGCTGATCTTTAGATTCCCTTGATATCTGAATCTTTTTCTGGCCATTATTGTAAGAGTAAATGCTTACACTTAATCTCCCATTATCCGTGTCGGTGGATTTTGTAAATAATTGCTGGTCTAAACTGCTGTCATACGGCATTTGCTTCCTCCTTTAAATGAGCGCACAACTTACAGATGTTTAATACAGTATGCGTGATGTAAGTTGTATGCGCGAATTTATCCTGATGATGCGACCAAAGCCTGCCTGCCGGTAGGCAGGCCTGCCTGCCGGTAGGCAGGGGAGCATCAGAAGGATCACGCTATTCTGCTTTAAATGAAATGATAGTTTACGATATTACTCTATGGTTGTCAAGACTAATCAGGTATTAATCAATCATTGCGCTTATAACCTTGCCTTCGCAGCGATGGTATTTTAAATGAGCACACAACTTACAAATGCTTATAATAGTATATTTAATGTAAGTTGTTTGTGCGAATTTATACTGAGAATGCGAAGCATTCGAAGTATCAAGAAAGCTCAAGTATCGGACCCTTCTGATGCTCCCTTTGGTCGCATCATCAGGCTAAATTCGGCCTATACAATTTACCTGCCTGCCGCAGGCAGGTAAATTGTGGCCTCATTTAAAAGCCAAATCGCTGCTTAAGGCAAAGTTATAAGCGCTTAACCTTAATACCTGCTAAATCGTTTTTTCCTTAATCAAGAAGACCTTATCCTTGACGTGGGCCCTAAAAGAGAGTTTTATGCCAACGCGGTCGCCTTTTTCAGCTGACCCTACGGGCTCTTTGTCTTTTTGCATCTGGCTTATTACACAATACTCGGCAGCTGTGTTTTTACCTGTTATCAGTATGTTGTCTCCTATAGAAAGAGGGCCCTTGCACACCAATATATCAGCAACACCTAATTTCGGAAAGAATCTCTTTACCTGGCCTGCATATATCTTTTCGATTCTTGTCGCCAAAGTATTATCAAGGCCACCCGGAGCTCCTGTATAAAAACCGCTGTCAAGGCCCCTGTTATATGTGCCCTCAAGTCTTTTTAGAAGCGCTTTTTTGAGTTTTTCAGTAAAACAGCCGTCATAATAAGCATTGACCGCTTCTCTGTAACAAAGGGTGACATTTTTTACATACTCGGGCGAACGGTTTCTGCCTTCAATCTTAAAGACATCAATACCGGACTCTATCAGCCTACCCATAAAGGGTATTGTGCATAGATCTTTTGGACTTAATATGTAGTTTGGGCCGATCCTGTATTTGGTTTCTCCGTCGCTATCTTCGATGTAAAACATGCGCCTGCACGGCTGTAGACATTCGCCCCTGTTGGCGGATTTATTAAAGGCCTCATGTGATAAAAAACACCTCCCTGAAACACTTACGCACATTGCGCCATGGACAAACGCCTCGATCTGACACGGTATGCGCTCTTTCTTTACCTTTGCAGCGATTTCTTTTATAGCAGCGAGGGGGCATTCTCTTGCAAGGACTATCCTTTTAGCGCCCAACATGGCATAATGCCTAAAGGCCTCTGTATTTGCCACCCCTGCCTGGGTAGATATGTGTATATCGAGATTTAATTTTTTACAGATAGCCAATAATGACATATCCCACAGGATAACCGCATCAACGCCTTGTTTTTTGGCAGAGAGTAATATCTTTTCAGCCTTTTTGATTTCATGATTATAAATTACTACATTTAAAGCAAGGTAGCCCTTTTTGCCATTGCCATGCAGGAATTTCATTATCTTAGAGAGTTCAAGGACATCAAAGTTTTCTGCCCCCTGGCGCATGTTCAAACTCTTTACGCCGAAATAAACGCTGTCAGCGCCTGCAATAACAGCGCTGCGCAAGGCACACCAGTTGCCCGCGGGGGAAGACAGCTCAACTTTTTTATCTGAGATTTTTTTAGCGTTCATAAAAATACCGCAAGCTGGGTTTTGGGAGTCTGCATGCGGCGGTACTTAATATCGTATCTTTGGATTGTTACAGTTATTTCTTGTTTATGTCTTTTAAGTATTCGTAGTATTCGCTGTCTGTGCTTAATATTATTGAAGTGTCTTTATCTATTGTATCTTTGTAGGTTTCAAGCGTCTTAAGGAACCCGTAAAACTCAGGGTCATTGTTGTAGGCATCAGCGTATATCTTTGTGGCCTCCGCGTCTGCCTCACCTTTTTTCTCTTCGGCTATTCTATATGCCTCTGAGCTTATCTGGTCGAGTTCTTTTATTGTCTGGCCTTGTATCTCAGCGCGTCTGCCCTGCCCCTCTGAGCGGTACTGCTCTGCCGCGCGCTTTCTCTCTGATATCATTCTCTCATAGACCCTCTCCTGAACCTCTTTTACATAGTTAATTCTTTTTATGCGCACATCAATAAGTTCTATTCCATACTGAGGCACAATCTGAGATGCCTGCACAAGTATCTGCCTGGTCAGGTTTTCTCTTCCCACGCTTATCCTTTCTATATCATCATCAAAGAACACAAACTCATCGCCTGCAGCAGCTATAACCCCATCTTCCATAAGCCGGTTTGTGTTTCTTACAGCTTCAACAAGATTGTGGCTTGTCACGAAATCACGCGTAGCAGAGTCAATAACATCATCAAGCCTTGCGTGCGCACCTGTCTCATTCGTTACTGATTGTAAGAACCTAAGCGCATCCACTATTTTCCACCTTGCTGTTGTATCAACCCATATATAGCGTTTATCCTTGGTGGGTATCTGGTTTGACTTTCCGTCCCACTGCATAACCCTTTTTTCAAAATAGTTTGCCTGCTGGATGAAAGGCATCTTAAAATGAAGCCCCGCATCTCTCAAGGGGCTTCCTATAGGCTGGCCAAACTGCGTTATAACCACCTGCTGAGTCTCATCTATAGTGTATGCCACGCCGCTGGCAAAAAGGATTACGACAAGCACCGCAGGCACCGCTATTATATATATAAGTTTATTCATATTATTCTTTCTGATCTAATCTTAATAAAGGCAATATGCCTTTTTGGCTTGGGTCAATAATATATTTCTTACCTGCTTTTGGAATTACATCTCTCATTGTCTCAAGAAACATCCTCTTCCTTGTAACATCTTTTGCATCTTTATACGCTAACCATGTAGCCGCAAACCTTGATGCGTCGCCTTTTGCCTGATTGACCCTGTTTAAGGCATAGCCTTCGGCCTCTCTTATTGCCTTTTCCGCGTTACCGCGGGCAGTTGGCACTGCCTTGTTATATGCCTCCCATGCCTGGTTTATGACCTTTTCTTTTTCCTGTTTAGCCTCATTAACCTCGTTAAAAGAAGGCTTCACGGGATCAGGCGGGTTTACGTTCTGTAACATAACCGTAACTATCTGTACTCCGCTATCATAGCTGTCAAGTATCTCCTGAAGTTTTTCCTGCACAGCGATATTGATTTCAACTCTTCTTGTTGTAAGGACCTCGCTTACAGAATAATCGCCTACCACCTGCCTCATCACGGCCTCTGATATATTACGTATGGTATTCCTTGGATCACGTATATTAAAAAGCAGCTTGACTGGGTCTCTTACCTTAAACTGCACTATCCACTCTACTACAAGCACATTTAAATCCCCTGTAAGCATAAGCGATTCTTCAAAAAACTGCTTTGTTGAAAATTTGCTTACAACGCCTGGCTGTGTTGTGCGAAAACCAAATTCTTCCTTGAATATGTATCTTACCTTTACATTATTTACTTTCTCAACGCCAAAGGGTATTTTTATATTCAAACCGGGATTGGTAGTGCGCACATACTTACCAAAGCGCCTTACAACGCCAACCTCATCAGGGCCTACTGAATAAAGTCCTGAGCCGATAAAGATCACCGCAATCAGCGCAGCTGTTATATAAGGGATATATTTTACCATCTCCGGCAGCTTTTTTTTGCCTGCGTTTATTATATCACTTGGGTCTATCGGCCCTTTAAATGGGGAATTCTCAAAATCCATTTTCATTTCCTATTTTTTATAGAATTTTTATCACGCAGTAGGTACCTTACTACATACGCACTACGTTGTCAAGCGATTAATATGCATTATTTCCCTAATCGGCCTTTTAGGTACGCAGAGAACATCTTTTTTATTGAGGTAATATTTTACAGAATCTGTGCATTTTACAACCCTTGACTGCATATCCGGATATCCCAAAGCTATTACTGAATCAGGTTCGAGGTTTTTAGGCAGGCATAAATCTTTTTTTATTTCAACCTTATTGATAGCACCCAGCCAGCAGCTTGCAATGGCCTTTGACTGGGCAAAAAGCATTATATTCTCAGCAGCAGCGCCTATATCCCTTGAGTCAGGGTTGAAAGAATATCTTATGGCCTGTTCATCTCTTTTTACGAGCGATTGTGATACCTTTTTTGCGTTAATCAATATCACTATATAAGCGGTTGGTTCACAGCCTGGCTCGGGTGTTCCTTTTGGCGTGATATAGCCGGCCCACTTAAGATGATTAAACAGTTTTGCACATAAAGGCTTTGATGTTACAACAAGGAATTCCAGCATCTGCAGGTTTGCTGCAGACGGAGCAAGCCTTGCAGCGTTCACCATGCGGCGCAGCATCTTTAAATCAACCTTGCGCTGTTTGAAACTCCTTATCGACCTTCTTTTTAATATTGCTTTGTATGTATCCATAATTATTTAGATATTAATAATGTTGTTCATGCCTTTACTGGAGCAGCGATTTGGCTTTTAAATGAGCGCACGACTTACACCTGCCTGCCGGCAGGCAATCCAAAGCTGATATTTTAACTTATGGTTGGCCTCGCCCGGTGGTCTCGACACTTCCTCGGACATTTCGTCCTCGGTCGCTTCGCTTCGCTCGCAATGACAGCGGGTTACTCTTTGCAAAAACTGAACTATTATGCTGTTCGTGCCTTTACTGGAGCAGCGATTTGGCTTTTTTTGCCTTGATTTCAAATATACTGCAAAAATACCATCGCTGCGAAAGTAAAGGCATGAACAGCATGGTTGAGATTATATATCATTTTTAGGCTTAGACAAATAATACTATTGCAAGACCTGCAAGGGCCTGAACAAGGGCCCATAGCCTAAAAAACATTCTGTATCTGCCAGCGCAATATGCCTGGCATTAACACAAGAATTATGCCTATAGAAAGCCAGATCCAACCTATGGCCTTAATTATCATAAAGACCTCCTGAAAGATAGCCGGTTGAAAAAGCTGCCTGAAGATTAAAGCCCCCTGTGTCGGCATCGATATCGATTATCTCACCGGCAAAGTAAAGCCCCTTAATGATCCTTGATTGCATTGTCTTTGGATCAATGTCTTTTAAGCTCACGCCTCCTCTTGTAACCATGGCCTTTTCAATTCCAGTTGAACCAAATACATCAAATCGCCATGATTTTAAAAGCGAGACTATTTTTTTACGCTCAACGCCTGTGATATGGGCTGCTTTTGTATCTTTGTCGATACCCGCTAGCTGGAGAAACAATCCGATAATCCGCACAGGAAGCATTGTCCTAAGAAGATTAAAAATGGTCTTTTTAGGTACGGCATCTATCTCTCTTAAAAGGCGCAGGTCAAGTTGTTTAAGCTCAAGCGCAGGCTTAAGGTCTATTTCAAGGGCAAGTGCGCCATCTGACTTAAAGATATCAAGCATATCGGCGCTCATCGAAACGACTAAAGGCCCTGATACGCCATTGTCCGTAAATAGCAATTCTCCGATCTCGGATTTTAATACCTTTTTATTGCCAATAAACTTAAGCTGTATGTTCTTTAACGATAGGCCTTCAAGCCCTTTTACATACGCCTGCTTTACCTTTAAAGGCACCAGTGCCGGCCTGAGTGCGGCAATGGCATGGCCTGCTTTTTCAGCAATCCTGTGGCCATCTCCTGTTGAACCTGTAAAACTATAACTAACGCCACCTGTTGCGATGATTACTGCCTCAGCGGATATTTTTTTATTAAACGATAAACATACGCCCTGGGCTTTTCGGTCTCTGATGACAATATCCTTAACCCTTGTATTATATAATATCTCGACGCCTGAAGCTGCTAATTCCTTCTTTAATACAAGGAGCACGCTTGATGCTGAATCAGTACAGGGAAAGATCCTGTCCTGCCTTTCCGTCTTTAACCCTAACCCTCTCTCCTTAAAAAAATCTATCAACTCTTTATTAAAAAAAACCTTAAAGGCATCCCTTAAGAACTGGGCATTTTTTGAAAATCTTAATATAAACTCATCGAATGGCGCAGCGTTTGTAATGTTACAGCGGCCTTTACCGGTAAGAAGAAGTTTTTTGCCTAGTGATGCATTTTTTTCAAGAAGTAGAACCTTGTGTCCAAGCCGGGCGGACCTTATTGCAGCCATCATCCCGGCAGGCCCACCGCCTACAACAATCACATCTGCCATGGCTATGCCTCTTTAGCAGCGATAAGACCTTTAATATCGCTTTCTATCTGTTTGAAATCTCCAGCTCTAAGAAGGGTTTTTTTGAATATGCTATCCCCGAATGCTATTGCGCTTGCACCTGCGTCAAAATAACCTTTAATATTGTCTTTATTGACCCCTCCGCAGGCAAGAAGTTCTATGCTGTTGAAAGGGCCTTTTAAATCCTTAAAATATCGCGGCCCAAAAAGCGCTGCGGGAAATACCTTTACCATGGCTGCGCCTGATTTATGGGCCTGATAAATCTCAGAAGGCGTTAATCCCCCAGGGAAATTTGGTATGGAATTATTTTTACAATAAACGCATACATTTTCTATAAGACAGGGTGAGACTACAAACGTAGCGCCTGAATCAAGAGCAATCTTAAGCATATCCATATCAAGCACAGTACCCGCGCCTATTGCAATTTTACCGCCAGAACGGTTGCGCGCCTTTTTTATTATAGCAGGCGCATCCGGCGTATTCATAGTAATCTCAATCGCCCTTAGGCCCGCTGAAACAGACGTATCTATTATGGGCTCAATTAATTCTTTTTCTATATTGCGAAGTATGCCCAGCAAAGGGCGTTTCCTGAAATCCGATATATGCATAAGACAGTATCCGTTTAATCAGCTGCTACATCTCTTATCTGTTCGTAGAATTTTCTGTAGTCTTCCTTGTCTTTGGTTTTTCTAAAAGCCATGGCTGCTTTAGGATGCTCATTGAACATCCCGGCTATAGCGTATGGTATGATATAACCCCACTCCATCTTATCCCTTAAGGGGATAAACTCTTTTGATATTATATCAAGTATAGGCCTTATGTCAAATTTGGGGTTCTTTAAAAAACCCATCAATAACTCAAGAGGACAATTGCCCGCAGCCCTTCCTATACCGTATATTGTGGCATCCAGGTAGTTTGCATTATGAATAATTCCCTCTATTGTGTTTGAAAATGCCAGCTGCTGGTTGTTGTGCCCATGAAAACCTACTTCTTTTGTCTTTAACTTATTTTTAAATCTCTTAACAAGATCCTCCGTGGACTCCTGATAAAGAGCGCCGAAACTATCAACTATGTAAACAACGTCTGCTTTGGATTCTTTCTCTATCTGGTATAGCGCCTCATCAAGATCAGGGCCCTGGTCTCTTGATATTGCCATTATATTAAACGTAGTCTCATAACCTTTATCCGCAAAATGATTTACCATAACTATCGCTTTATCCACATCTTTTACGTAACAGGCAACGCGCACCATGTCAACGGGGCTGTCTTTTTTAGGCTTTACATCATCAAGATCGACTCGTCCCACGTCAACCATAACAGATATCTTGGTTTTTGATTCAACCCCATCAATAACTTTTTCTATGGTTTCATCTTCGCAGAATTTCCACAGGCCATACTCTGTTTCTGAAAAGAGCCGTTTGGAGTTTTTATATCCCAGCTCAATATAATCAACACCTGATGCTGATATCGCTTTATACACATCTCTTACAAAGTCTAAGCTGAAGTCATGATTGTTTATCAGCCCGCCGTCTCGTATGGTGCAGTCAAGTACCTTTATTTTTTCCCTGAACATTTTCCCTCCGTTTTTATAATAGGACAGGTGTATATAATACCCTTTCTATGAACATCTTTCAAGCAAAAAAAACAGGAACCACCTGGCTCATTGAGGATAATAACTCTTTCGTAAATAATATGCCGCCCATGCCCTTGCCTAAGCAGAGATTTGGCTTTTAAATGAGGCCACAATCTACGGAACGAAGTGAACGTAAATTGTATAGGCCGAATTTAGCCTGATGATGCGACCAAAGGGAGCATCAGAAGGGTCCGATACTTGGACTCATTTAAAATACCATCTCTGCGAAGGCAAGGGCATGGGCGGCATGCTCATATAAGGCAATAGCGTCTTTCAAACGCGACAATACCTGCCTACCGGCAGGTAGGTGTGCTTGAAAGACGCTTTTGGTTATATCTTTGTTACGCTCTTGGCTTGCTCGCCTTTTGGACCCTGTTCTATCTCGAACTCAACATCCTGGCCCTCTTCCAGCGACTTATATCCCTCACCCTGAAGAGCGCTAAAATGTACAAATACATCCTTACCGTCTTCAGGAGTAATGAAACCATAGCCTTTTTGGTTATTAAACCACTTTACTTTACCTTTTGCCATTACTCACTAACCTCCTTTCCCGAAAAATTTAATGCTAGTAAACAATGGCACAGACTCAAAAAACCGCAAGGCTTCGATGTTTCTCTACCTTACGGTCCTAAACACTTCTACTGCCTTATTTACTTTCATCATTAGTTTATTATATAAAACGTTTATTGTCAATAAAAAACTTGAAAAAAGCATTAAAATATTTTATACAGCCATTACAAGCATAATGCCTAACACGATGGGCATCAGGCTCGCAAAACGGATAAGCGTAATCCTGGGCTCAAGCCATATTGAGGCCTTCATAATCAGCCTCTTGGGCCCATATGCTAAAAGAACCAAACTCTTTACAATAGAAAGCATGCCTACAAACGAAGGTATCCATGAAATAGTGCATGCACCCGCAGAAGCAAGTAGCAAGGCGCCTATCAAAAAATTAATTGATACTGCTATGGCAGGCCGCTTGCCTACGCCCCAGAACTTAAGCCATAACTTAACAGTTACAGGGCTTATCAGGACCACTAATCCAATTAGCGCTACTATTAGACCTATTATTTTAATTATTATAGCCATATCTTTTTTAATAAAAAAACGACTCCTTTGCTTTTACAAAAGAATCGCCTTTTTATTATTCCTCAAAACATTCAAGATCAAACTAGAACCTTAATGTAGCGCCCAATGAAAGCGCGGTTTCATCAATAAATCTACCTTCTATATTTGCTGTGAATGAATCGTTTAACAATATATCTCCGCCAACAAATATACCTACATTATCTTCGTTTTCAAAATCATTCTTGTAAGAAAGGCCGTCTATTTTAGTTACTGCCTCACCTGTTGCGTCAGAATATTTTACGCCAACATAGGGTATAATCTGATCTATCTGGTAAGACACAGCAAGGGCCACCTGCCACTGTTCAAGTTCATATTTTGATTGAGTTACAGCGGCATCAGATGTATTATATGATACACCGTCGCGTACAACCTTATCGACCTTAAGATGAGACTGCCTGTATTTGCCGTCAACACCAATTCTTAATGTGCCATTTCCCATGCCTTCAAGCTTTGTCTCATAAAGCATTGCCGTACCGCCAACACCCCATACAAAGTCATAATCTGTTTCCCATTTAATCTTATTTGAATTAATGTTAAACTGTTGTTTCTTTGCCTCAGCAGCACCGAGTATAGCATATGGCATAAAGCGGTCCATAATCAACACGCCTATTTTACCGCCATACAAATAATATTCAGTATCATTGTCCTGCCTTTTCAAATTCTGATCCCATGTAAGATCTACTTCACCCCCTGCTACTACAGCGAACTGCGCAGCTTCATCCTTGTATATGATGCCTTTTTTAAGGGTTGACGGTGTTGCTATGTTTCCCACAGGCGCTGCGTAAGCGGCAGTAACGCTTAGAACAAACCCAAAACAAATAATAATTGCGATTAACTTCTTCATTGCCCTTCCTCCTTTTTTTATTATATTAATTTTAACGCTAGTACCAAATAATGTCAAGTGTTTTTTGAATAAGCTGCGAGTTAAAAGTTATGCCGTTTATGCCCTTGTCGGAGCAGCGATTTGGCTTTTAAATGAGGCCACAATTTACGGAACGAAGTGAACGTAAATTGTATAGGCCGAATTTAGCCTGATGATGCGACCAAAGGGAGCATCAGAAGGGTCCGATACTTGGACTCATTTAAAATACCATCGCTGTGAAGACAAGGGCATAAACGGCATGATACTTGTAAGTAATTATCTCAAATAGCTGCATCTTTAAAAAGAGGCATCTAGTATTGACATGACATCTGCTTCAGACAGCTGCTTAAATGAACCAACAACACCATAATGTTCAATAACGCCCTTTGCCATTTGACTGAATTTATCTTTCTCGTCAATGCCTGCCTCGCGCAGCGTAGCAGGCATACCAAGCGAACTGAAAAACTCCCGCGTCTTATCTATTGCTAGATTTGCTATATCAAAGAGATCATTTCTCGGGCCTATTGACCAGACATTTCTTCCGTAATCAGCAAGCTTTGAAGCAGTCCTGTCGCTTAACACGTGCCTCATCCAATTCGGCACAATTACAGCAAGGCCTGCGCCGTGGCTTATATCATATATAGCGCTTATCTCATGCTCAATACCATGGGATGCCCAGTCTGTCTCCTTACCTATGCCGATAAGATCATTTAATGCAAGTGTACCTGCCCACATAATATTTGCCCGCGCGTCATAATTATCCGGCTCCTGCAGGACTACAGGACCATATTTTATGCACACATCAAGTATCGCCTCAGCTATTCGGTCCTGCACATCACAGGCCTGGGTATGGCTGAAATACTGCTCAAAGACATGCGCCATAATATCAACTACGCCCGCGGCTGTATTAAACTTATCAACCGTATATGTGTACTCGGGGTCAAGTATTGCAAAGACAGGCTTTAATAGAGGACTGCATAGTGCGAGTTTTCGCTGGCCATCCTCTTTTGTAATAACAGCATTTCCGTTGGTCTCAGTGCCTGTGGCAGAAAGTGTAAGCACACAGCCAACAGCAAGCGCTTTTTTAGGCACTGCCTTTTTCGTGAAAAATCCCCAGCAATCACCATCATAAACCGCTCCAGCTGCAATTGCCTTTGAGCAATCTATGACACTCCCGCCGCCTACGCCTAAAACAAGACCTACATTTTCGCGCTTACATATATCAACACCCTCATGTACGCTGGCAAGCCGTGGATTGGGCTTAATACCCGATAGCTCAACATATCTAATATCAGCCTTTTTTATCTCTGCTATTATATCGTCAAATATGCCATTTCGCTTTACGCTTCCTTTGCCTGTTACTATTAATATTTTTTTAAAGCGGCCTCGGATTTCCTGCGACAATGACTTTATCTGGCCTTTTCCAAAATATACAGCAGTCGGTGTGTGGTATTTAAAATTATCCATATCACTTTATCTCCCCTGCCCCTTTAAGCGCAAGCTTCACACAAACAGAGCCTATGATCTCTGATAATATTGTCCCGCCTATGACAACTGCAATTATGATATCAGCAAAACCCGCAAACGCAGGCTCCTGTTTTATTAAAAGCCCTAAACCTACAACTATTCCCCCGTATGGGATAAGCCCTGCTGATGTAAATTTCTTTACATTAGCAGATGAGCCTGCTATAGTCGCCCCGAAAAGGGTGCCTGCTGTCTTTCCGAGTATTCTGAAGACGACAAAAAATATTATCATAACAGACGCTGTGGGTATAACAGCAAAATTAAGCTGCATACCGCTTACTACAAAGAACATCAAAAATATCAGTTCCTCTGTATAGCGTTCCAGGACCTTGAATATCTTATCATGTATGGGATTAAAGTTAACAACCATAATACCCATAGCCATTGTCGCAAGAAGTGCCTCCCATTTTAATGTATTTGTAATGCCGAAGCATACTGCCAAGAGCCCGAATATCACGACTATAAGTACTCCCTCTGTTTCTTTATCAATGAAATGGGATATCGCGTTTAATACAAAACCAAACAAGGCACCAAGGGCAAGTGATCCTGATACCATAATAGAGGGTACGCCAATAGACTCATACAGGCTGAATTTCGTATGAAGGGCAAAGCTGCTGGCTATTACCATCGCAAGGCAGAAGTTTATAATGCCTGTGGCATCATCCAGGGCCGAGACCCCCATAATTGTTGATGTAACATCTCCCTCTGCCTTGTATTCATGTGCAATGGCAAGAGAAGGTGTCGGGTCTGTGGGAGACGCGATACATCCTATTAATACAGCAAATGGAATATAGGTATTAAACCACCCTATGGCAGGGCCTTTTATAAAAAATTGCGCTATTGCCAGGAATCCCAGGGTAACAAATAAAAACGCAGTCTGCGCCTCAAAGATTGTAATCCAGAGTATGCCTTTTCCGAGTTTTTTAAGTTTTACTAAAGAAAGGGTTCCTCCGATTGAAAAGGTTATAAAGCACAGGGCCAGGTTTATTATAAAGTTTGCACTCCTAGCTGCCGCATGCGGCATAAAACCCGTTAAATCAGGGTTTAAAAATATACCCGCTAAGATAAAACCGATGACCCTGGGGAGCTTTACCTTTTGGGCAAGCTCTCCGAAAATAAAACCCACGACAACTATAATCCCTATTGCAAGTATTGGATCCATTCATTGCCTCCTGTTATCGATAATACGGTATAAACGTTATTGCGATCAGTATAAAGACTAATGATACTGCGCTTACAATTGCGCCTATCTTAAACCAGTAGCCAAAACCTATTGTTATGTTTTTCCGCTTTTCCAGGCTTCCTATGGCAATTATGTTTGCTGTCGAACCTATAATGGTCATGTTTCCGCCAAAGCAGGCGCCGAAAAGAAGCGCCCACCAGAGAATACTCTTAAGATGAAGCATAGAGTTGAGGCTTTGTATCACAGGTATGGAACCCGCGACAACAACAACATTATCAAGGGCACTTGATATCAAGGCGCTTCCAAAAAGTATTGTGCTTACTAAGAATATATGGCTATGCGATGCAAAGGCAAGTATCCGCTGGGCAAGTATCTCCGCAACGCCTGTAGCGGATAATATACCTGCCTGGGCAAAAAGAAACATAAAAAAAAGCAAGGTCCACCACTCTACGTCCTTTTCGATGTAATCCCTTGCCTTTTCCCTTCTCCAGACCATGATGATTGCTGATGACAATAGCGGCGCTATAAGAAGTATGGTATTGCGTTCAAGACCAAACAGGACCTCCAGCCTGTGATGCGCGGAGATAAGCAGAAGCGTTGCCCCTGCTATAACAAAACCTATCTTAAGCCTGTTCTCGGTTGGTACTGAAAGCAGCTGGACAAGTATCTCATTCGGGCCGTATTCTTTGATTTTTCCATCAAGCTCCTTAAGCTGTTTCTTAAAAACCACAAACAGTATCCCTGTAAGCACGAAAAGCGATACAATCATCAGGGGAAAGGCATATCTTAAAAAATCCTCAAACGACAGGTTGGCCTTTGCGGCTATCATAATACCTATGGGGTTTCCGATGACAGTGCCCGCTGAGCCTATGTTCGTGGCAAAAACCGAGGCGATGATAAAAGGCACAGGATCAACCTCAAAATAATCACTCAGCTCAAGTATTATCATTACCATAAAAAGTATTGACGATACCTCATCTATGGCGCATGCCAGGAGCCCTGATGTGAATATAAGCGCGATCATAAATCTTTTTGCGCTTATACGCTTCATGATAAGGGCTTTCTGGAGAAGCCATGTAAAAACACCTATCTCTTTTAAAAATCCCACAAGCACCATCATGCCTATTAAAAAGAATATTATCTCCATTGATGAATGGCGCAGGAATTCATCAAGCGTGGCAACCCCGGTAAACAGGATTATGGTGGTACCGAGAAAGGCGAAGCTTAAGCGAAAATGCCAGAAAAGAAGCGTGCCCAGTATCGAAAGGCTGAAAGCGGATAATGTAATAATCTGATTCGCGTTAAACCCCATGCGGAAACCGCAGAAAGCTATGAGGGCTGTCGCGGCTGTCAGAAACAGGCTTTTTTGCGGCAGATATTTTTCTCCTGCCATGTTTTATCCTCTACCTTAAATGTTAACTGCTAAAAATCTCATAAGATCAAAACCTCTTTCGTAGCCAGGGAAAGACTGTATCTCAAGCACATTTATTTTACGCGTATCTCTATCAATTATAATATCAACACCGGCAAAAGAAAGATTAATTGCCTTTGCGGCTTTTGATGATATGGATTTTACAGCATTAATCTCTCCTGCTGATAGCGCCCTGTTTAAAAATAGCCTGTCTTCCATCCTCCCACCCTGAGACCAATTTGTTATAAAGCTACCCACAGGCATGCTTTTAGCGTAAATATACGGTGTTTTTCCGCAAACCGCGTATACGCGAATATCAAACCTTCTGTCTTTACAAACAAGGGGATTAACAGCTCTTTGAAAAATAAACCCCCTGTTTATAAGTGTTGCGATGAACGCGTCCCTGTTTTTGCAGGATATCCTTACAGGCCTCCAATTGTAATCGTAGAGCCTGTTTATAATCTTATTTGATCTAAAACAAAAATTCGTATAAACCCCTGAGGCGTCCGCATACGTTATGCCCTTTCCCATTGCGCCAAACCTGGGTTTAACATACAAAGACCCATACCTGTCAAGCATCTTATCGAACATCTCGGCGGTTTTAACTTTAAGGATATCCGGGGTTTTAATCCCGGCACGTTTCAAGGCATTAAATGTCCGCAATTTATCCCTGTCGATCATACATGATTCAGGGGGATTAATAAACCTCACATCCTTGTTTTTGTATTTTTTATTTATTATCCTGCCTATCTTCTCAAGATAAATGCTGTAATCCCTGCCAAAGCTTATATCGCCATAAATCCTGCTGTCTTTATCATACCTTTCAATATGGCTGTTCCAATGGTTGTATGGAAAAAATAAAAGCACATATACCCTTGCTGATTTTATGTCGGGCAAACGCAGGCTTGTAATATCCTCATATGTTACAAAAACTGTTTCTATGCCTCGTTTACGCAAAAGATGCTTATAGCCGATGAACCTGTCAAGTGAGGGCTCGAAACGGCTTGAGTTCATCATCGGATCACCTATTACGATTAATGTTTTTTTCATGGCTTTTAAAACTCAAAGACCTCAGGGTCTATTATGGCTTTTTTAAGGTAATGCGGCAGGCGTGATAGCTTTTTTACAGAGGCGATCTTTAAAAGCAATGGTAATATTTGGCGGCTATATCTGGCAGAGCTGGATATGGGGGCAAGGCCCGGATAACCAAATATAGAGATATGAGTTATCCCGTCAATTACATAGGTTGGCTTGTTTATAAGTGTAGGGTGGCAGGTTTCTATCGGGTTTGGAAAATCAACCGAAAGGTCTAATATAATACCGAAAGGGTTCATCAGCTTAAGCATGCCTCTGGTTATGATGTATTCCTTATTGTCTCTTTTTTCCTTTGGCCACGAAATTCCATTTACAACTATATCCGCATGCCTGATAAAGTGCTTAGCATGCATGTACTCTTTTTTTCTTATTATCTTTACATCAGCGCCCAGTGAATATGCTATGCGAAGCGCGCCGCTTGAGACAGCACCATAACCTAATACGACAACCTTGCAGTCAGACGGTGATTTTTTAGCTATATGAAATGCCATAAGCATGCCCTGCTCCCCTGACATATCCGTGCACTGAACAAGCCTCTCCCCTGCCCTGTTGACCACAAGCTCCATTGCTATGGCCTTTACATTAGCCCTATCCATCATCTCAACAAACTTAGGATTTTGCTCAGCGTGCAGCATTGAAAAGAGTATATTATTACGCATCATCTTAAATTCTTCAGGAAGGGGTGGCTTAAGCTTAACCACTATATCCTTTGTAAAAATTTTCTGCCTGTCCCTGGTGACAACAGCGCCAGCATCTCTATATTCTTCATCGGCTATACCCATACGGACGCCTAAACATTTTTCAGCAAAGACCCTATACCCTTCCTCTGAGATTCTTTTGACTTCACGTGGAAGCAGTATAGCCCTGACCTCTTTTCCTTTTGCCGATACTTCTTTTGCAATACCTATATCCATAGACACCTTTTTTTTCTACACTAATATTAATTATACTCAATACTTAAATAACAAGCTAAAACCCCCCAAGCACATCGAGTATCCGCTCAAGCTTTGTCTTTTCTTCCTGAGGGGCACCTTCTCGTGGCTGCTGATCAGGCGTACCTGAGGCATCTCCATCTTTATCTTTTTTAAAAATACGGTCCGTAATCTTATCGAGAACCATATAGGTGAGGGCGCGTTTCGTCTTTGAGCCTAAGTAAAATTTCGGCTCATTCATAGGGCCTTTTATTTTAAAATCAAAGACTACATCCCCCTGCTCAGATGAAAAATACTTGTACAAATCTTCCGCTCCCGTAGGCCAGAACCTGTTAAAACTATTGTCCTTTTTTTGCTCTATCTCTAAGCCTGAAAACAATATCTCATTATCAGAGCCTATCTCGGCATTGTCGAAATTAAAAATCAGCCTGCCGCTCGCCTTACCCTTTTTAAATATAAAGGGAGAATATTTATCGTAATACGGCTGGAAATGGGTGAAATCAACATTTTCAATATCAAGCGCATTAGACATGGTAAGCTTTGCTTTTGTGGGGTCATATTCCGTAACCCATGTCAAGACATGGCCGGGCCTTGCATTTATAAGGCCGTGTCCCTGAGATGTCAGGTAATCGATACCTTTAAAATCTCGCTTAAGGTCCAACCTTATTGTACCGTTTATGTTTTCAATGGTTGTGCGATAGCCCTTATTGTCAATATAATAATCTTCAAAAAAAAGCGCGCCATTGTTTATATTAAATACAGGTTCTATCCGCAACAATTGGCTTATACTCTTAACAGGGCCTAAAAGATACGAAACGAGCCCGAGCAGCTTGGTTTTAAGGCCCGGCTTTTCCTTGACCCGCGTATCCTCTAAAACGCTTTCCATTTTCTCAAGATTAAGAATACCACTCCTGTCTCTTTCAAGAAAAACGCGCGCGCTGGAAAGCTCTATATCGCTTAAACGTATTCCCTGCAGTATATTTTTTTCACTGGCCTGCGTGTATTGCGAGTTTATGTTGTCAATCTCTACAAGATAAGGGTCTTTAAAACCTTCGGGATTGCGAAGCTTAAACCCTTTAATCGTAATGGTCTTATCTTGGAGGTTTACCTTGAGGCTATCCAGTTCAATATACTTGGGCAATTGATCTTTAAGTACCTTGTCTATGCTTTTATCAAAGACATCCTGTCTATTAACATATAGGTATACAGACAGGCCAGCCACTGCCAGGACAAAAAAAATAAAAATTATCGCAAAAATTCGCATGCTTATGCTAATTCCTTTATAATGTCTTCCGCAATATCATATGCCGCGCGCGGACGTGATACATATTTAAGATGCCTTCTCATTATCGCAAGGCGCCTTTTGCTTGTCAAAAGGTCTGCGATTTTTTTACCGCCTGTCTCCATATCGTGTATCCTTATGGCAACGCCTGATTCTAAAAGATAATCGGAATTTCTCTGTTCCTGGCCGGGTATGGGGTCTATAATCGCCATCAGCGTCTTGCTTGCCAGGACCTCTGATGTAGTAAGGCCTCCTGGCTTCGATATTACGATATCTGAGGCCGCCATAAGTTCATGCATATTATCTACCATGCCTAATATGGTGACCTTTTTATTCCTTAGACCTTTTGCTATCTGCTTCATCTTTAATTCAAGCAGTTTATTCTTGCCGGCAAGAACTATTATGTGGCAATAATCCTTAACACCCTTAAAAGATTCCAGCAGTTGTTCGTACCCCTGGAGGTTATACCTGCCGCTTATCATAAGGGCGGTCGGCGCCAAAGGCTTTATGCCTAACTTTTCACGCAATTTTTGCTTGTCAAAGCCGGCGGCAAATTGCGGGCTTACGGGTATGCCTGTTATAAGAATATTTTGCTCTTTTATATTGTGCGACCTCAATACCCTTTTCTCGCCTTCGCTCGCGACATAATACTTGTATACATACTTATTGATCCATAGGGCATGCACCGCAAAGTCAGTTACAACACAAAAAAATGGTATATCAAAAAGCTTAAGACTCTTAAGGCTCCCGAGCGCATCCCAGCCTAAGAAATGCGTAAAGACTATCGCGTCCGGCTTAGAATCTTTTACGTATTTTAATAGAGGCGCAAGGTGCATATTGCCTACAGTATGATGAAGGCGCGTAGTGATAGTTGGTTTTTTAAATTTATAGGAACGGTCGTAAAGGTAACCCCACAGCTCGGGTATCCTTTTTACTATCTGAAGATAACTCCCTTTGTAAAGGCCTCTAAAATAAGCCGGCGTATAGTCAAGTATATCTATTGCCTCGGCATCAGCAAGCTGCTTCTCCTGGCAAACCGCCTTGAGCGCCTTGGCTGCCTGCATGTGGCCCGCGCCTGCTGAGGCATAAAGCATAAGCAATTTAGGCTTTTTGTTGTTCTTCATCCTAATCACCTCCTTGATTATTATACAAAAAAAACAACGGATTTAAAAGCTAAATCCGTTAGTTAGGCAAGATTTAAATAATTTAAAAAACATATATATGCCATTTGTGACTTTGCCGGAGCAGCGATTTGGCTTTTAAATGAGGCCACAATTTACGGAACGAAGTGAACGTAAATTGTATAGGCCGAATTTAGCCTAATGATGCGACCAAAGGGAGCATCAGAAGGGTCCGGTGTTTAGATATTCTTGATGCTGTGAAGGCAAGGGCACAAATGGCGCATGTTTATTTCTTAATTACAGAAATCTAAGACATCAAGGCTTATCTTTTTAAACAGATTCTTTAAGAGTATCATCGGAAGGCCTAATATATTGAAATACGAGCCTTTTATGTCATCATATATAAATGACCCGATCCCTTCTATAGAGAAACCGCCCGCCTTGTCATACGGCTTTAGGGCATCGAAGTATCTATCTAAATCCTTGCTATAGAGTTCTTGCGCATACAAAAGGCTGCGTTCTGTCGCGCAGGCATTTTTGCCAGTTTGCGTGTCCATAACGCATATCCCGGAAACAACCTCAAGCCTGTTTCCGCTAAAGGCCTTAAAGAGTTTTTTCGCCTCTATTTCATTTTTAGGCTTTCCAATCAATTGCCCCTTGAGCACGACAAGCGTGTCCGCGGCGATAATAACATTATTTCTATACTTTTTTGCGCATATACGCGCCTTTCGCCTGGCGTTTTCCTTGACATTCCACACGGGTGTGCGGTTTTGAAAATGCACTTCCCGCGCGTTGCTCGTAAAAATCTTATGCTTGATACCGCAGGAGGCTAAAATTTGTGAGCGCCTTTTTGATGCGGATGCTAATACAATCTCTTTTATCATAAGGCCCTTTCAGAAATCGATTTTAAGGTAAGAGGCATTGACCCATGCCCTGTCAATAGAGACAGCAGCCTTGGAATATTCGGAAATAAACAGAAATTCAATTTCCTTCCATGTGTTTCCTTCAAAATCCTGCCAAGCGCCCGTGAGAACAACTATAGTCGCATTGGGAAGTTCTCTTCTTTTTGATTTTCCCGGCTCCCTATACACAGGCACATCAATAATCATGTAAAGTCCGCCTCCTGTATCAACCCTGCCATCTATTAGCGCGGTGTTGTTTTCGCTGCACATTTCATCGAATTTATCCCTCAATTTCCTGTCTGAGCTGTATCTGTTGATACCATCAACCATAGCATCCCATGTTTCTGTTGAGCCTGAACCTGCGGAATAAACAGAGAAAGGCTGAATAAGCGTTAACATGACTGTAAGTATGGATATCTTAAACATTTTTTAGGATTTATCGCGAGGGTTATGATACATCAGGATAATAATAAAGGTTATTGTAAAAAGCGTAAAATTCGCTATTGTAAACCAACGTAGAACAACCTCTTCTGTTATCAATCCATGAGGCAGCATAAAGGCTAATGACGTCCATACACCTATGCCCCACCACAAACTGATATCTTCAGATGATCTTCTCTTAACAACGCGCATAATTAAAGGGATATTCCAAAAAGGCAGGACTATGCCTGCTATTAATGATATCATTGCTAATGCGGTCATGTTTTTTTAATCCCTAAATAGGCGCAACCATGAAAAAGCGCGCTTTTTTTTACAAGGTCTTTAATTGGCACGCAAGTAAAATTATTTCCCTTTACTGTCTTGTGCGTACCCATCCTGTTGTTGTATATTTTACATACATATGATCTATCAGCAAGCCTTTCGAGGTGTTGGCAGGGGTCATTGGATACCCCGCAGCACTGCCCGCATCTTATACATAAAGACTCATATTCTTTTTCCTTGATAGCAAGGTATGATTCGTAGGCAGCGGTCTCCATCAGAAAGCCTCCCAATGGATTACATCCGAAAGTCGCTTTTTCTTGTTTTGGCCCTGCGCCTTAAGCGGATAACCTATAGACACAATACTTGCAAGCCTGGTGCCTGCAGGGCAGTCCAGCATCTTTATAACATCATCCGCATAGGGCTTTTTATCGCCCGCTATCCAGCATGCGCCCAGGCCTGAATCCACGGCCTGAAGCAGGATATTCTCTGTTGCGGCAGAACAGTCCTCAATATAATATTTTGTATCTTCAGACACAACAACAATAGCCGCCTGGGCGTATCTTATAAAAGCACCGTTTGGCGAAATCTCAGCAATTTTCTCAAGCGTCTTTTTGTTCTTTATAACAATAAAACTCCATGGCTCAACCCCCCTGGCTGTTGGGGCCATTCTTCCCGCATCAACAAGCTTCTCACACAGTTCTTTTGATACAGGCTTTTGGCTGTATTCTCTTACGCTGACCCTTGCCCTTACTGCCTCAGAAAACTGCATAGCTTAAGAAGACCTTCTCTTTCTGTCGATTTCATCAAGCATGTTTCTTATATCCCTGTCAGTAGATCTTGCAACCGTATTACATATGTATATAAGCACTGAAAACTGCCAGCAGTCTTCAGGGCCCATGATCAATCCGGTATGCACATCCTCTTTCTTCTGCAGTTTTCCGCGGAAACGGTCTTCCGCTTTTTTAAGGCTGCCTTCGACAAGGTCAAGCGACTCAACTTTGTTGTTGTATTTATAAGACGGGAAGCGTATTCCTCTTACAAATAAAAAATTTGTGACCATTGATTCGGATGTATCAAACGCTTCCTCGAAATCAAAGCCTTCAAAATACGGCAGGTTTTCAGGAAGTATTATAGCTGGTTTTTCCGCGTAAATCTTACCCTTGCGCACGACCGTATCCCCGATATTTAATGAAGATTCCGCAAGGAATATATAAGGCATCTCTGTTGTCGCGAACGTCAGAAGCGGCTGAACCCGCGGCCTTATGATCTCGGTTTTTTTAAGCGCCTTTTCCCATCTGTCCATTATATCCATATCTGCTTATCCTCTTTACGTGAATGTATATTCTATCGAAAATCAGGCATTTGTCAACCCTAAAAGATAAAGATAAAGGTAAAGGTAGAGGTAAAGCTTCCAGCCAAATCTCTGCTTCAGCACAGGCACAAACGGCATGAAACTAGTAGCTGTTACTAATTAATAAATTAAATTGAAAATTTCTGCAAGCTTTTCAATCTTCATATGTTACCTAAATGCACATGCATCAAGCCAGCCTTTTTGCCTATCTGCATAGCGGCCTCCATTGACCCTATTGGTGTATAGCCTATATCCTGAAACTTGTAATCAGGATGGAACCTGCTGATATGCCAGGGTATATTCTTATCAACTCCGGCAATGAATTCCGCTATCTGCTCAAGCTCTTTCCGGGAATCATTAAGGCCGGGTATGAGAAGCGTTGTTATCTCTATCCATATGCCAAGAGATTTCATCCTCTTGATCGTATCAAGTACCGGTTGTAGGCGGGCTTTACATATATCCCTGTAGAACTTTTCGCTAAAAGACTTAAGGTCAATATTCGCGGCATCAAGATGCGGGCTGATTTTTTCAAGCGCTTCCTTACTCATGTAGCCATTGGTGACATAAACATTGTATAACCCTTTTCCCTTGGCCAGCTTGGCAATATCATATGAATACTCAAAAAATATTGTTGGCTCTGTGTAAGTATATGCGATGGAAGCGCATCCTGAGCCGATAGCAGCCTCAACCACATCTTCGGGGGTAAGAGTTTTACCTATAGGAGAACTTGTATGTCCTGCCTGTGATATCTGCCAATTTTGGCAAAATCCACACTTAAAGTTGCAGCCTGTTGTCGCTATGGAAAATGTTTTGGTCTTAGGCATAAAATGGTACAGAGGTTTTTTTTCTATCGGGTCTATATTGGCTGCCACGACCTCTCCATAGGCATACGTATAAAAATTCCCGCCGATATTCTTTCTCTGCCTGCATTGCCCGTAATTACCCTCGGCTATACTGCAGCGGTGGCTACATAAAAAACATTCTACGTTGCCGTTATCTAACTGCCTGAAAAACATCGCCTGATGCTTCATAGATCTTTGTCCTTAAAAATAGCAGAACTGCCTTTTTTACAATAATATTTGTTGACTGTGCTGATAATTTGGCTGCTATTAAAAGCTGGAATGGAGTTCTGTAGTTTAGTGACGTTTTACTGTGGGAAGTTAACGCCTTTAGCCTCTTAATTATAAATATAATTCGTTTTTCATTTTGCATCGCATTGTATGAAAAGGCAACTATGCTAACGATACTTCTGATTACTGTTTGCGCCTTTGCTAAAGCAGAAATTTGGCTTTTTTTGCCTTGATTTGAAATAGATGCAAAAATACCATTTCTGCGAAAGTAAAGGCGTAAACAGTATTTGTTATTTGCTTCTTAGTTGCCTTGTAAGCTTGTCTATCTCGTCCTCAAGTGTAAACAGTGTCTTTTTAGACTCCATTATCTTCAGCCACTTTGAAAGTCTTTGCGAATCAGCCTTGTCCTTATCCATATCATGGCGCAATTTTCTTAGGATAGTTTTTCTACGCTCTTTCTTATCTTTCATCTGAATACCTTTCAGGAACATTCCTCAATCGCACCTGCCTGCCAGTAGGCAGGAGTAGCTGTGCTTGAGAAGCGTTCCTAAGATTATTTTAACTCCTTGTTTGTTGTGAGGGCATAAACATGCTGCAATCATACAGCCATATTTCAAGCAGGTCTTTTACGAAGCAATGGAAAGTTCTTGATCCTGAAGGGTTATGCGCTTGAATATTATCCTGTGGCCGCCGCATTCCGAGCACCATTCTCCTGGCCGGCCTTCTACAATATTACCGCATATCTGGCATTCGTATACTGCTTTCATCAATTCCTCCTTTTAAGCGTTTTCATACATATAACACCTGAAAAGGAAAAATATTCCCTTATTTACTTAAAAACATAGACCTTGCGCACCTTTTCCAGTACCTGCCAGGTGCACTTCAGGCCCTTAGGGAATTTTACCAGATCGCCTTTTTTAATCTCTACTGCTTCTCCTTGTTCGGGCTTTATACCAGCCCTGCCCTCAAATATAAAACACCACTCTTCTTCATCATAAGTCCATTCAAATTGCGATGGTTCACATTCCCATGGGCTCCATTTAGCTATATCAAGCTCTTTTATCTGGGCTTCTGCTGGCTGAGTTATTTCTATCATCTTCATAGATTATCCACTTTAATACTATCGCCTCAGGCCAATATCAGCAACCTTTATCTCTCCGCAATGAGAAGGCCCGTTGTTTTTATAAAACCCTGTCTTGGCAAAGCCCATCGTTACGGTCTTATCAGCAATAACAGCAACCCCTTGAGCTATGCCTGTTGTAGCATCAAGACCTGACGGCACATCTACCGCAATCGTATAAGCTGCGCTGGAATTAATCGACTTTATTACACTTTCATAAACATGACTGGGCCTGCCATGAAAGCCCGTACCAAAAATGGCATCTATTATTATATCCGCTTTAAATGAATCTTTCAAGCTATTAAGCTCTGCGAGGCTTATAATTTCTTGGATTTTAATTTTTCGTCTATTTAGCGCAAGCATGTTATAAAAGGCATCGCCTTTTAATTTGTTTTTACTGCAAAGAAAATACACCTGCACATCAAGGCCTGCGCTTAAAAGATACCTCGCGCATACTAAGCCATCGCCACCATTTTTGCCTTTGCCGCAAAAAACAGCTACTTTAGGCCGGGCATTTGCGTTATGTCGCTTTTTAGCGACAAGTAAAACCTCCTCAGCCGCAGCCCTTCCTGCGCGCTCCATAAGGATTATGCCAGGAATGCCGTATCTGTGTATAGTAATCTGGTCAATTTTGCGCGACTGATTTGCTGTTAATATATGTTCGCTCATCATTAAAATATTGACAGTATTTTATTTAAATCTATTTCACCTAAATCGTTTACAACAATATCTGCTTTCTTAAAAAGATCAGGGTGATTATCCCTGTCTATTCCTACGCATTTTATACCGGCGCGCTTGGCCGCCTCGACCCCAAGAGTGGCATCTTCAAATATAACGCACTCATCAGGGGAACATTTAAGCCTTTGGGCTGCCATTAAAAATACCTGAGGATCGGGTTTTCCTTTTGTAATATCGTTGCCGCTTATCTTTACCTCGAAAAGATATTCAATTTTCGCCTTTTCTAATATCATTAAAAGGTTCTTGCTTGATGATATCACAGCAACCTTTATCTTGTTTTCAAGAAGGGTTTTTATTAATGTTATGGTGCTATCGTAGACCTTAATCCCTTCCTTTTTAAGATATTCAAGATAATATACCTGCTTTTTATCACTTGCTATCTTTATCTCATCATCAGAGAAGTCCGTGAGTATGGCTCGGCAGCCATCAATACGCGGTATGCCGTCAACTTTTTTTTTGTAATCATCAAAGTCAAATGCCTTTCCGTAGTCAGCAAACATCGCCTTCCATGCCTTAAAATGAATGGGCACTGTATCAACTATCACTCCGTCTAAATCAAATATCCCTGCTTTGAATGGCATTTTACACAAACCTTTCTTTTATAAATTTTATATCAATTAAAGACATTCAGGTCTTGCTTTCGCCCCGAACCAAATTTATATGCCAACGTTAGTTAGCAAAATTTGGTTCGGGGCTCCAGCAAAGCCTAAATGTCGTGTGCTTATTTCAAAATAAACTTAAGCCAATGTTCCCAGCCTGTCAATCCGCTGGTCTATGTAAGGATGTGACCTTAGTATATACGGAACAGGGATGCCCTTCTTCTCTTCTGCTTTTAAAACCTCAAGGGCCCTTCTCATACCATCAGAATCATATCCAGCAGCTTTTGTATATTTAACAGCAAGCGAATCTGCCTCGTATTCATCCTGGCGGCTATATCCTAACTGCACAAGGTTAAAGGCCGTTGCGCCTGCATATGCAACATATCCCGCATTTCTTGATTTTTTATCATCCTGGCCGCTTGTATATGCAATAAGCGCTATTGTTGAAAGTAATTGATAACCCAAAGACGCCTGCATCTTTTTTACAATATGCCTCGCGGCAACATGGCCTATCTCGTGGGCCATAACAGCTGCAAGTTCATCGTCATCAAGTTTATCATATAGGCCTCTAAAGATATATACATGCCCGCCCGGTATAGTAAAGGCATTTAGAGTCTTATCCTCGATTAGATAAAATTTATAATCGAGGTCTTGCCTGTCGCAGACAGCGGCAACTCTTTCCCCGATACTTTCAACCCGCTCGATCGATTGCCTATCATCGCTTATCTTGTATTTTTGCGCAATCTGAGCGGCAGAGCTGTTTCCTATGGCTACCTCTGATGCTGTATTTATAAATATTGCTTCATTTCGGCCTGTCGCTGGATTATACGTTGTCGCGCATCCTGCGGAAAATACAACTAATAAAAATAATACGACAGGTTGAATCTTAGAACTCATACACCTTTTCATTTTTTCTTAAGCAGCATAAGCATATTTTTCTTATAAGCCTCGACGCCCGGCTGGTTAAAAGGATTGACCCTTAAAAGATATCCTGAAACACCTACTGCCCGTTGAAAAAAATAAAACAACTGGCCCAGGCAAAATGCGGATCGCTGGCTAACAGTAATGGTCATATTAGGTACACCTCCCTGCATATGCGCCAGGGACGTGCCCTTATATGCCATCTTATTAATATAACTTAAGCCCTTTCCTGAAAGGTAATTCAGGCCGTCAAGGTTATCCTTATTCTTGGGCAGCTTGATGTCTTTGTCTTTTTTATCTATCGCGAGAAAGGTTTCAAAAAGATTTCTTTCACCTTCCTGTATAAGCTGGCCATTGGCATGTAAATCAGTTGAAAATATCGCCGCCATCGGGAATATGCCCTTACCTTCCTTGCCTTCACTTTCCGCGAAGAGCTGCTTCCACCACTCCAACATATATTGCATTGATTGATGAAAACTGCAGCCTATCTCTATGTTTTTTCCGTTTCTGTATAAAAGATTACGTAAGGCCGCGTATTTATAAGCTAAATTTTTTTCTATATCGCACACAGCGCTCTTTTTTTCTATATCAACAGCGCCTTTTATAACTTCCTCTATGTCAATTCCCGCAGCTGCCATTGGTAATAGCCCGACAGGCGTAAGCACTGAAAACCTACCACCTACATTTTCAGGTATATAAAGAGATTTAAAGCCGTTTCTTTTGGCTATCTCAAACAACGCGCCTTTTGATTTTGTAGTTGTGCATATTACGCGCTTTTTTATTTCAGCGCCGCTATAACGCCTTTTCATGAATTCCATTATTATGCGAAATGCCGCGGCAGGCTCTATTGTTGTGCCTGATTTCGATATGACATTTACTGAAAAATCCTTGCCCTTTAATTCACGCAGCACATTGTTCATATAATCAGGGTCTATATTGTTTCCCGCAAAGATTATTTTTGTCTTATTATTTAAACCCATAAACTCTATCGCCGCTCTCGCTCCCAAGTATGACCCGCCTATTCCTATTACAATAAGTACTTCGGAATTTTTGTTCATAGAAGCGGCTATTGCCTTGATCGCTTTAAGAGACGCCCTCTTTGTCTGTGATGGCAGATGCACCCAGCCTAAATAGCCTGAGCCGGCTCCTGAACCCTGCTCCAGCATGCTGTGGGCCTCTTTTATTTCATCTTTTATAAAATCCAACTCTTTTTTTATTATAAATTTATACAGATATTTTGTATCGAGTTTCATGCTCATCCCTTGTTTTTTTTAAGCCCGTTTCTCAAGCAGGGGTACCCCTGCCTACCGGCAGGCAGGCGTGCTTGAGAAACGGGCTTAAAGCATTAAAGTACCTGCGCGGCTATTGAGGCAAGCTCGCTTCTTTCGCTGGTTGTTAATGTAACATGCCCGAACATGGGCTGGTTTTTCATCTTTTCAACGCAATACGTAAGCCCGTTGCTTGATGAATCAAGGTACGGGTTATCTATCTGATAAGGATCTCCTGTAAGGACCATCTTCGCGTAATTGCCTGTCCTTGTAATAACCGTCTTTATCTCGTGGGGGGTAAGGTTTTGCGCTTCATCTATTATAATAAACTGTTTTGGTATGCTCCTTCCCCGCATATACGTTAATGCCTCAAGCTGTAACAGGCCTGTATCAAGAATATCTTCGACAGTCTTAAATTTAACACGCTGTTTTTTATGGTGCATTGACAGGATAAATTCAAGGTTATCAAAAATAGGCTCCATCCAGTTTTCAAGCTTTTCTTCCTTGGTGCCCGGTAAATAACCTATATCGCGGCCCAATGGCATAATCGGCCTTGAGATAAGCATTTTGTCGTATGTAGCATCCTGAAACACCTTTTTTAGGCCGGCTGCCAAAGCAAGCAGTGTTTTTCCTGTTCCGGCAGTGCCCACCAGGGTTACGAGCCGCACGCTGTCATCGCAAAGCAACTCCTGCGCCATGACTTGTTCTTTATTGCGCGGCTTAACGCTCCATATCTCTTTTCCACCGTATTTTATCTGCTGGAATTTTTTCTTTTCGTGGCTATAGCGCGCCAATGCCGTGTGCTTTTCGTTTTCCGAATCAGACAGCAGGGCAAACTCGTTTGGCATAAAGTCCGCGGGCACATCCTCGCCTGTTGATTTGTGCTCATAAAAATCATCTATCTTTTCTTTTGTTGTCTTTATCTTCCGCCAGCCCGTATAGAGCCTGTCAAAATCAATCTTTTCTTTTTCAAAATCCATTGCCTTGATGCCGATAGCATCGGCCTTTACCCTGGCATTTATATCTTTTGAAACAAATATCACTTTTTTTTCTTGTTGCTGCAGGACATACGCGGTCATTAATATTCTGTTATCGACCACATCTGATGATAACCCTAATTCCTTAATAGCCTGGGACAGGTCGATATTGGCAATGATCCTGATTAGGCCGCCGCCTTCTGTGGCAACGCCGTTACCGAGCTTGCCTTTTCTTCTGAAATTATCAAGGCGCCTTATGGCCTCGCGCGCGTTGCGGCCTTTTTCATCATGGTCTTTTTTGAACGCATCAAGTTCTTCAATTACCTCAATAGGCAGAATAACCTCGTTATCGGTAAAAGCAAGAAGCGCGGCGGAATTATGCAGGAGCACATTCGTGTCCAATACAAATATTTTTTTCATTTACCTTTTTTATCCTTTCGCTTAAGTTAAAACTCAACCTTGGGCACCGACTTCGCGGCAGCCTCTGCCTCGAAATATTCTGCGGCTCGATCAAGCCCTCTTAAGCGGGCGAAGATGCCTCCGGCAATAGTACGTATATAACTATTAAAAACCTGAACTGTACGATTATATCTGTTTCTTTCAACAGCTATACGATTCTCTGTCCCTTCCAGCTGTGCCTGCAAAGTCAGGAAGTTCTGGTTTGCCTTTAAATCAGGGTAATTCTCCGCGACTAAGAGTAATCTCGATATGGCGCCTTCCATGCCTTCTGCTGCCTTTATCTTATCAGCCCTGGTTGCTGCACCTGCCCATTGACTGCGTAGCTGTGTTACTTCTGTAAAAAGATTTTTCTCGTGACTTGCATAGCCTTTTACCGTATTCATAAGGTTCGGTATCAGGTCATTGCGCCTTTGGAGCTGATTATCAACCTGACTCCATGCCGCTGTAACAGACTCATCAAGTATTGCCACCCGATTCAAACCTCCGATAAGCCAGCCTGCCAGCATAATAACTATAACACCAACAACAATCAATACTATCCATATCTTTTTCATGTTCGCTCCTCCCGTAATTTAAGACGCTTACCATCCTCCGGAAGCGCCGCCGCCTCCGGAAAAACCTCCGCCAAAACCACCGAATCCGCCGCTAAAACCTCCTCTAGAGCCCCCTGCGCCTGTCCCATACCAGTAACCGCCCCTCTTTCTTCCTGTGGGTCCAAGCAGGAAGAAAAATAAAAGCCCTGAACGCATACCAAAAATCAATATAAATAAAATGACATACACAAGCATTGCAAGTGGTGACATTTGACGCCCCTCTGACGGCCTTACAACGGACAATCTTTCATTAAGGTCTAAAGATACATTATATTCCTTGGCAATAAGATCTGCAACTGACAGCACTGCCAAAAGAAGGCCTTTTTCGTACTGGCCCTGCTTAAATTCAGGGATTATTGTCTGGCTTATTATATTGCTCGCAATAGCATCAGGTATAGCGCCTTCCAGGCCATAGCCTGTTTCTATTCTAACAGCCCTGTCATTTATTGCAACAAGTAAAAGGAGGCCGTTGTCTTTTTCTTTTTGGCCTATACCCCATCTTTGGAAAAGCTCAACTGCGTACTGCTCAATTTCAAGCGGCTTTGTGGTGTTGACTATAACCAGGGCAATCTGTGCCGTGGTCTTGGTCTCTATCTGCCTGCAGATAGAATCTATTTCCTGCGCTGTCTGCGCACTTAGTATATCTGCATAATCATTTACATAACCTTTAGAAGAAGGGTATACTACATCTTGGGCAGCGCAGGGCAGGCAAACTCCCAAAAAAAATATACATATTAAAATAATGCACAGGAATGTTTCTCGAGCACGAATACTCCTGCCTAGCCGGCAGGCAGGCGTGCTTAAGAAACGTTTCTTTGATGTATTGAATAGATTTTTCATTATCTGAGTTGGTCAGCTATGTTGCCAAGTTTTTCAAGTTGTTCTATGTATTGAAAAAGTGCGCTTTCCAGGTTCTGGCCGCTTATCTTGCCATCATTTCGCGTATCAGAAAGTATAGCAAGCAATATATCGGTATCTACGCCAAAGGCATCACCCAATGCCTTTATATTTTCTTTTTTAGTTTTCAAAGGGGTAATGCCTTTAATCCTTAACAGCCCTCTAAAGACTGGAAATAATGAAGCAAAAGACTCTTTTATCAGGGCCTCTATGCCCTTTTTCCTTAAGCCAATCTCAAGGTATGCCTGGCGCATCCTTATAAGCTTGCCTTTAATCTGCTCCTCACATACAAAACGTAGATTAACGGGGTCAATATTAATATCCGCTAATACATCTTCACCGTAAACAATAACATGGTTTTCCTTCATCTCCATAAATTCAATAGGGAAAGTATCCAATGATGTCATTATATGTGCCCTAGTAAGAAAAAGCGGCGTATTTATTCTGTGCCTTATACCCTCATTCACTATCTGCAGGCTTTTCTTAAGTTCAGAGGCTCCAATGTTTTTAAAGACAATCGCGCTGTTTACATCAGATGAGCCTTTTACATAGTCACCGCATGTGGCACTGCCATATATAAAAACTGAAATAATAGACTCGCCGTGTACAAACAAAAATTTTTCCATATAGGGCTTTATTTTTTTGCCTGCATCAGGATTCAGCTTGTCCAAATTTTTTAACTCTACCATTAGCATCCCCTTATCTTTTCCCGTTAATTTCATGTAAGAGTATTATATAACAATGATATATACACAGCAAGGTTAATTTTAATACGGTGACAATTAACCAGCAGAGATACCATATATGCCGTTTTACGGCCTTGCCTTAAGCAGCGATTTGGCTTTTAAATGAGGCCACAATTTACGGAACGAAGTGAACGTAAATTGTATAGGCCGAATTTAGCCTGATGATGCGACCAAAGGGAGCATCAGAAGGGTCCGATACTTGAACTTCCTTGATACTTCGCCCCGTACCAAATTTATATGCCAAAGTTAATCTGCAAACTTTGGTTAAGGCAGGAGTTCCCTGCGAAAAATATTATCAAGGCCTAAGATGCATGCAGGGTCAAGCTGCTTTTTAAGTACCGCCATTTCCATGACACCATGTTTACCATAGAGCATCTCAAGGTACTTATGTTTTATCTTTCCGATACCATGCTCCGCTGTAGGAGTGCCGCCTAATGAGCATGCCCGTTCAACGAGCCTGTCATAAATCGCGATAGCCCGTTCATGCTCTTTTGCATCTTTTGGCAGGATATTAACATGCAGATGTGCCTGGCCTATATGGCCGAACATAAGGTATCGTAATCCTGTCCCTGTTATAGTTGTATTATAAAACTTTATCATCTCCGGCAGATTTTCATACTTTACTGCAATATCGGTGCCAACCTTTGAGAGGTTATGCCTTTTTAGATATTCGTTTACCATATCAGGTAAATCATGCCTTATATCAGCAAGATGCTGCCTTTCGTTGTCTGTCTGGGCAAACCATGTCTCATCCAGCAGGCCATTGCATTCGGTAATAAGATCAGCCCATGAACTCATAGTGTTATCGCCTGCTTTCAGCTTGAGCTCCTGTTGAAAATATATAGCCCCTTCCGCTGTGCCTGGTATGATACTATGTTTTTCTCTAAGAAGATTTAATGCATTAAGATCAAAATACTCGATGGACATGGCATCTAATATTGACCCTGAGGCTATGCTATTTTTTCTTGCCTGGTATGCAAAATCAAGGGCATCTTGCGGCCTTTTAAAAAACGCGTAGCAATCCATAAAACCCTCAGGCTTTTTTATGAGCCTGAGAGTCGCGCCCAGGATAACACCGAGTGTCCCTTCCTGCCCGATAAAAAGATCAATTGCATCCATGTCATCTTTTACATAATAACCGGCAGCATTTTTTACACAGGGCATTTTATATTCGGGCAGCTTCAAACAGATGCTCTTTCCTGATAAGGTGATGAGGTCAATGTTTCTTTTTTTTGCGAAAATACCGCCTCTTTTTAATTCTATTATTTCGCCGCCTGATAAAAGGATCCTTAAGCCTGTCACGTAATCTCTTGTGGTACCATATTTAAAGCTCCTTGCGCCGGAAGCAGATGTCGAAATATTGCCCATTATAAACGAGGTTTTTTCTGTGGGGTCAGGCGGGTAAAAATAGCCTTCACTTTCTACTTTTAGCAGCAAGTCTTTTAATGCCGCTCCCGGGCCGATGGTGATTTCGGCAACGCCGCCTGTTAAGGGGGTAATATTTCCTATGGAGCTTAGCTTTTCAAGGGACAAGATTTTTCCGCCAAATGGCACGCGCGCCCCAGCAACACCGGTGCCTGCACCGGTAATCGTCAGGGGGGTTTTAGCTAATGCGCATTCTGATACTGTCTCTACTGCCTCTTCTTCTGTCTGAGGCATAATTACAGACTCGCAGAAACCGCCTTTTATATTGGAGTAGTCTTCGAGAAATGATTGGATTAATTCGGGGTCGCGTTTGATAAGCATATGTGGGGTCGTGTACTTACTGTGATCCTTCTCCGCCTACGGCGGATCAGGATTAATTCGCCCCGTAACAAATTTTGCTGATTAACGTTTGCATATAAATTTGGTTCGGGGTCATTGTGATCCTTCTCCGCCTACGGCGGATCAGGATTAATTCGCCCCGTAACAAATTTTGCTGATTAACGTTTGCATATAAATTTGGTTCGGGGTCATTAAAAAAAGGGCCCATCGGAAAAGATAAACTTATCACCAACAGGCCCTTCTCGGTGGGCTAAGCTATTTTCATTACGAAATAAATATATCATATTTTCAAAAATAATGCAAGAAAAAAATAAAAATAATTCATTATTTTATAAGCATATACCTTTAAATGCCGCCACCTATGGTTTTGCCTTAAGCAGCGATGGTATTCCGGATTTTGATTATTTAGATTTTTTAATTCTACTTATAGGGGATTGACAATATGGGAATAAAAAGGTATTATTGTATTGGAGGATAAAATGAAAATAATATTCAGAATTCTGATTATCGCAATAGCGGTAACAGCATTAGGCATGCCATCTATGGCAAGCGATCCAGGGACATCAAAATCAAGGCCCAATGTATCCGGTGGTTATGATTTTTATGATACCTTGGGCGCAAAAACCGGTTCTTCCTCAAAACGCCCTGATGGGGGATATGATTATTTCGACCAGCACGGCAACAAGACAGGCAGCCTTATGCAGGATGAGGATACAGGTGCTTATGAATACCGCGATGCTGAAAACATTGACAGAGGCTCTCTTACGGCTGATCCGTATGGAGGGTATCGCTTCAAGACAAAAGGCGAAGAAACTATTACAGCTGAGCAGGCAAACATAAGAAGAAATTACGGGTATACAAACCCTTATGGAAGTAGCGTTGAAACCTTGTCACCTGATATTATTAGAGGGATTGACAAAACAGATCAAACCTTAATTGATAATACAGGATTAGGAACTGCTTCACCCTCTGAAAGCGGTTTATCAAATTCCGCCACAGAAACTCAAGCCTATTCACCAACAAGCACAGGAGATGGCTTGTCAACTGTAACGAGCGCGGATTAAAAAGATACTCTTTATTTGCCGCGCTCAACACCCTGCCTGCCCGTTACAACCTTAGCCCCTTCATATATAGCCAGGCCTTTGCCAATATTAGACCATGTCTTGCTGGACTTGGCATATGAAGTGTGCACACAAAAAGATAACAAGAAAATTGCCTTCGCCCCGAACCAAATTCTGAAATTTGGTTCGGGGTTCGGCAATAACCTAATACAATTTTCGAAGTGGTATGGTGTTTATACTTTCCTATACCATAAAAAAAATACTGCCGGGAATAGAACGATAAATCGTTTCATATCAGCTTACCTCCACTATAAAGACTATTCATACTTAATATCATCTAGATACAATACAGCCCCATCAGGATTGGAGTTTTTATCCGTCATCCAGTAAAAACCACCACTTATGCAAGAAAGGTCTTTACCCTTAAGATCTATTACATATTCCTTCCAGTCTTTTGTAAGCACTATAGGCGATATCTCGGCCTTGGCGGAGTCAGGATATTGCCCCGTAATACTCCCTATGCCAAATCTGACTATTGTCTCTCCACCTTTTTCTCCGCGTGCCCAAAAACTTAACTTCTTAGCGCCGGTAATGTCAAACCCGCCCTCTACATCACCCCAATTATTAACTGGGTTCTGCCAGTAAACACCAACCCATCCTGCTCCCTGCGGGGTCTTTCCTGTGTACCTAAAGCGCAGGCAATCTTTACCTGAATGAGGATTTTTCTCCCAAATAATTCTTCTTATTGCGTCGTAGTCACCCAGCCAACCTGACGGGTTATAGTGGTTTCTGAAATCATTATCATCGCTAAAAACATAAAACGTACGAAACATACGATACGGTAAATCTCCTTTCCACTCCCTCCACCCTGCCATGTCTTCCGCGCTAATCGCAACAGGGGTTTCCGGAGACATGGATTTATTTATTGTGGTCTGGCTGCCTTCCTCTACCAAAACTTCTTTTCCAAAAACAGACTGAATGCCGACACCTTTTACATGCACACGGCCTTCATATACCTTTAAAACAGTCTGGTCATCACTAGCCTGCGTCTCAAAGCTTGTGCCTAAAGCGCCGCATACAGCCGTAGGCGTTCTTACTTCAAACTTACTTCCTGAATCAAGCTCCTTAAGATCCGACAACAGCCTTCCCTGCTTAAGATCTATGTTTTTGTCGCCTGCACGGGCTATCCGCTTAAACTCTACGGATGTGTCTTCTGATGCTGATATTATATTTTTCATATCCTTACCGAATTTTATATCAACACTCGAACCCTTTGCGGTTTTAAGGGAATCACCATCAGAGATCTCGGAATCAATAGAAAGGACAGACCATTGCCCATCGATTGCCCGCTTATGGCTGACATAACCTGCTATATAAAACGCCTCGTTTTTTTGAACAATACCCCGGCCAGTCGGCTGCAAGGCATTTTGATGATAAAAATAAACGCCCATTGCGCACGCGGCCGCAATTATAGCTAAAATTACTATCGTCTTAAACATATCCACCCATATTATTATTCGTATTTTATCTCATCGAGATAAACAACGAAACCATCCCGATTATCCATTCTGCTCGCGGCAAACACAAAACCACCGCTTATATAAAACAACTCCGCATCTGTTAAGTCTATTGTATACTCATTCCATTCATTTGTTAAGGCAACAGGCCCCATGCCAACGGTATCGGAGTCGGGGAACTGCCCTGTAATGCCGCCTATCTTAAACTCCAGCATCTCTCCGCCTTTTGCACCGCGGGCCATGATGGAAAGCTTGCTTGCCTTAGAAAGGTTAAATCCGCCATCCTTAGACCCCCAGTTATTTTCCGGGTTCTGCCAGAATACTCCTACCCAGCCTGAGCCCTGAACGGGCTCCCCTGTGTAATTTATCTCTATGCACGTATCGCCCGCGTAAGGCAAATCGCTGCATGCCGGGTTTATTTTTACAGCTCCGTAATCCCCCATCCATCCGGATGGAACAAAATGGTTTTTCTTTGCATTATTATCAGCGTAGACATAAAAAGGCATCTCTTCCTCAGCCTTTGGCATAAAGGCAAGAACAGGGCTTGCCCCCAGCACCGTTATTACTGATAGTAAAATCACTATATTCAATATCTTCATAGGTTTACCCTTTCTATTTATTCTATTTACTGATGTTTAATGATATCAAATTTATACGAAATAATCAAGGCAAAGGCATAAACGACATACATAGATATCTATCCTCTAATGATAAATAGAGCTTAATCATCCTGATCTTTACGTACTGAGCCGGAGCGGGAAAGCTCCCATCTGTCAAGATATTTTTCCTGAAACGCCTGCATATAAAGATATATGCCAGGGGTGACAAAAAGTGTTACTACCTGAGCAAATAAAAGCCCACCCATTACAATAAGGCCGAGCGGCCTGCGTGAAGCGCCGTCCGCGCCAAAACCCAGCGCGATAGGCAGAGCCCCCATTATGGTAGACGCCCCTGTCATGAGAATTGGCCTGAATCTTACAAGACATGCATTGTATATAGCGTCCATACTGCTTTTTGCGCCTTCCCGCAGGTTCTGCTCAGCGAAGTCAATCATTATAATACCGTTCTTAGACACAATACCGAGAAGCATAAACATGCCTATATAAGCATAAAGAGATAGCTCTGACCTGAACACTAAAAGTGTTAAAAGCCCGCCAAATGCCGCGACAGGAAGCGTGGTTAATATTGTAAAAGGATGTATATAGCTTTCATAAAGGATACCAAGCACAACATACATCAAAAAGATAGCCACTATGATAAGCGCTGCCATGCTGCTTACAGCATCCTGGAATTCCTGCGCCTCCCCCTGAAAAGACCCTGTTGCCCCTGGCGGAAGTATTCCTGATGCTGCCTCTTCAAGCGCCTTTGTGGCATTGCCTAAAGGCACATTATTCAAAAGGTTAAACGATAACGTTGCTGAATTGAGCTGGTTATAGTGCGGAACAGACTGCGGCCCTACAACCTGTTCCATATCAATAATGGAGCTTAGTGGAACAAGCTTGCCGGTGGATTTTGATCTTATATATATCGTGTTAAGATTTACAGGGTCACGCTGATATTTTTTTTCAAGTTCTATAATAACCCAATACTGGTCTATATCTGTTTTATAAAGCGTCACCTTACCCTGCGCGTAGGCAAGGCTCAAACCGTAAGCTATATCTTCAGCAGTAATTCCAAGCGTTGATGCCCTGTCTCTCATTAGCATAATATTAAGCTGGGGCATATCAAGTTTTACGCTGTTTTGTATATCAGTAAAACCTTTAAGGCTATGCATCTTTTGTTCGATCTGCATAGCCGCGTCATATAGCGCCTCTCTGTCCTGACCGCTCATAACATAGGAATACTTGCATCCTGTCGCGGTGCTTTCGCCTCCTGCTGTTATTGTAAGCGCGGGTATTGGCGTTAAGAAAACAAGGCCATCACTTATCTTATAAAATTGCGGCCTTAGCTGGCTGACTACTTTGTCAATAGGAAGCCTTCCCTTTGCGCCCATGGGCTTAAGTATCGCGTAAAATATACCTGTTGACTGGTCAGCGCCTGTCTGCAGGCCTGTAACAGTTACGGACCTTTCAACGCTCTCATGTGCCTCTATTACCGAATTAACTTTATCCTGAAAAAGGGCCATACTCTCTGAAGATGTGCCTAAGGGTGCCTGCATAAAACCCATTATAGCGCCGCTGTCACCTTCAGGGATAAATGTCTTTGGAAGAAGCTGCATAAGCCATAAAGTGCCGGCAATACATACAGCCCACATTATAACCGATATATATTTGCGCTCAAGAACCCATTTAAGGGCTATAGCATAATTATCTTTAAGCCTTTTTTCATATTTATCTGAAAATATCTGGACTCTTGTCCGCTTCTCGTCCTTTCCATCTATTGCCTGTTTTGCCTTTAGCATGCGCGCGCACATCATAGGCGTTAATGTTAAGGCTATAAGGGTAGAAAGCGCTATGGCTGCTACAACTGTCAAAGAAAATTCCCTAAACATCCTTCCGACAACGCCGCCCATAAATACAAGCGGTATAAAAACTATAATAAGCGCTATGCTTGTCGAGATAACAGTGCCTGTTATTTCGCTCATGCTCTTTACAGCGGCCTTAAATGGTTTTAATCCTGACTCAACGTGCCTTACTGTGTTTTCAAGCACAACAATAGCGTCATCTACAAGAAAACCCACGGACAGCGTAAGCCCCATCAGCGACAAATTGTCAAGGCTGAAACCTGCCAGAAACATAAGCGCAAATGTCCCTATTATAGTAATGGGAAGCGTAATACTTGGAATCACCGTATCAGAAAGCCTGCCTAAGAAAAGAAATATTATCATTATTACAAGCATGATAGCTATAATAATTGTATTTTTTACATCCTTTACCGATTCCACGATAGATTCAGACTGGTCATACATGATCTCTATGTTTACAGAACCAGGTATCTCTTCTCTTAATTCCCCCACTACCTGTTTTATGCGTTTCGACAATTCCACTGTATTGGCGCCGCTCTCCTTTGTAATAGCCACATACACATTAGTGTCCTTCCACCCTTCCCCTACAGCAAATGTCATTACCCTTACAACATCACTTTTAGAACTGTCGACACAGGTTGCGATATTCCCTAAATAGATAGGCGCGTTATTTCGATAGGCTATAATAAGTTTTTTATAATCATCGGCTCGGAAAAGCTGAGCCTTGGGCTCTATTGAAAAAGTATGATATGTGCCATCTAAGCTTCCTGCTGGTATGATTACAGTACCTGTTTTTATGGCATTTGCTATCTCATCTATCCCTATGTCCATTGACGCGAGCTTATTAGGGTCAACCTGTACGCGAACAGCTGACTGGGCACCCCATACATCAACCTTTGAAACACCCTGTATCATGGTTAGCCTTTGAGCTATCGTTGTGTTCCCGTAATCATACAACTGTCCGGATGTAAGCGTATCTGATGTGACAACTATGTGCACAATCGGTTTATCGGACGGGTTTGTTTTTTGATAATCAGGCGGCTGAGGCAGGTCGCTGGGCAGGTTTGCCATTGCCCTTTGTATCGCTGCCTGCACATCAGGGGCCGCGAGGTCAACATTTACGCTTAGTTCAAAACTAAGCGTAATCTGACATTGGCTTTCTGTATTCTGAGATATAATACTCTGCAAGCCGGGTATCTGCATGCACTCTTTTTCAAGAGGATTTGCTACAGTGGATGCCACCATAACAGGGCTTGCGCCCGGGTATGAGACAGTTATTGTTATAACAGGATATTCAACAGCAGGCAGGTCGCTTACAGGGAGATTTAAATAAGCCGCTGCCCCGAAAAGCAACAGGGTTATCATGACAAGGGTTGTCATGATCGGTTTCTTTATAAATACTTCAGAAAATATCATTTCTTTTTACTGGCCTTTTCAGAGGCAGCTGAGGGCGCCATCTCCACAACAGGCACACCGGGATAAAGCCCGAGCATGCCGCTTGTGACAGCCTTTTCTCCGGCCTTAACACCATCTTCTGCCATTACATAATCGCCTTGTGTTATGCCAATTGTAATATTTCTCAGATCCGCCTTGTTGTCATCTGTAAGGACAAAAAGATAATGGCCATTCTGGCCTATCTTTACAGCGGCAGAAGGCACAAGCAAGGCATCCTTTTGTGTGCTCAGGATAAGTCTTATTGTAAAAAATTGCCCTGGCCATAATTTTCTTTCGGGATTATCGACAGAGGCGCGCATATATATAGTTCCTGTCATATCATCAACAGTATTATCGATGAATATAAGCTTACCGTCATAAGAATCCTTATCACCTTCAGGCCTGATCTGGACTTTTAAAGTCCCTGTTGACATCGCGTCGCGAAGCCTTGAAAGATATTTTTCTGAAAGCGTAAAATCAACATTAAGCGGATCGATTGTCTTTATATTAACAAGGACGGGCCCGTTATCCGCAATTACTATATTACCGGGATCATGCAGGCTTTTTGATGTCACACCGTTTAATGGGGATGTTATGTAGCAATACCCCAAATTTATCTTGGCCAATTCCAGCTGTGCCCTGTCAAGGTCAACCTTGGCCTGTGCTGAAACAAGGTCCGTCTGCATTGACTCAAAATCCTGTTTTGATATAAGGTCTTTTTCTACAAGCCGCTTGTTTCTTTCCAATATATCCATATTAAGTTTAAGCTCAGCTAAGCTCTGGGCAAGGGATGCCTGCGCTTTATCCACTTGAGCTTTATATTCGCTTGGGTCTATTGTATATAAAGGATCCCCTGTGGACACATAATCGCCGTTCTTAAAATGCACGCCTTGTATTTTGCCATTTACCTGTGCCTGTATATCAACATCCTGTATCGCGGAAAAAGTCCCGAATGATTCAATGTATATAGGCACATCCTTTTGTATAACAAGCTCTGTTTGTACTGGCCGCGGTGGAAGAGGCATATGTTTTGGCTTGAACACACACCCTTTTACCATGATGAACAAAGCAAGCGCAACTGCGCATAAGATAATTCGTCTCTGAAAACGCTTGTCCTGAAAAAGTTTTTTATATGCATCAGGGTTTTTGTAGTTGAAGTTTTTTATATCAGAGATAAGCCCTTTATAGTTATAATTTTTGATACGCCCAACTTGGCCTTTATAGTCATAGACAAGGACTTTCTTTGGCACTGCCTTAAAATTAAACTCTTTAATCTTCTTTAACACGCCTTTAAGGTTAACTACTTTCATATATTATCACTCCTTTTCATTCAGTACTTAAAGTGCCTGTAGCGTGTGCCAGCTCGGCAACTGCAATAAATAGGCCTTTTTCTGAGTCAATAAGCTTTGCCCTGGCATCTGAAAGCGAGCTTTGTGCCTGCAAAAGATCAAGCATGCTTTTTAACCCTTCGGAATACCCTTCAAGGGCAAGGTCATGCGATGCCATAGAGCTCTCAAGATATGCCTTGCTGAACTCAAGTTTTTTTACAGCGGTATTGTAGTTGTAATATTTTGTCCACACATCGGCGCTTGCCTGGAGTTCAAGTTGTCTTAAGTTTTCAAACTCTGCCTCTGATTCTGCCTCCGCCTCCAGCTTTTTATTGATATTATTAAAACCATCGAATATATCCCAGTTCAGACTCAGATACCCGCCATAAGCATAATCATCATCACGCGAATTGCTGGCATTGTAATATTTATACCAGTCATGCTCATATGTACCACCCAGATTCACCGTCGGCCATAGATAGGATGCCGCCTCTTTTACCAATTCCTGCTTCTGGAGCAAGGTTGAGCGCGCTGATGCTATATCAGGCCTGTCTGAAAGCGCCTGATCTATCATCTCTCTTATATCTATCTCCTGTATATCCGACGGGAGTTCTTTATCAGGCCTTTCTATCTCAAAGGCAGTGTCAGCACTAAAACCTACTACAGTAGCGAGATTAGCTTTAGCTGTTTTTAGTGACCCTTTGGCATCCTCTAAATCATAAAGTGAGCTATTGTAACTTGCCTCTGCCTGCAGCTGATCGAGTTTTGATACAATACCCACCTGAAATTTTATCCTCGCGGCATCAAGGGTCTCTTTAGCGTCAAGGGCATCCGCCTGGGCAGCCTCAAGCATTGAATAGGCGCTAAAAAGTTCATAATAAGCTGTCTGAACATTAAGTATTAAATCCTGCAAAGCCTGGTTGAATGCAAAGCCTGAAGACAGCATGCCCCGGTATGCCGCTTCTATCGCGGCATCCCTTCCGCCAAAATCAAACAACAAAAGCTCTGCCCTGCCCGAAGGACCGTATCTCAGCTGGTTTTCTTTGCCTACCGCGCCTGCATTTGCAACTGATTTTTCGCGAGTTCCGTCAGCGCCGATTGTCACCTGCGGAAACAGGCCGCTTTTCTTCTGGCCAAGGACTGCACTTTTTGACCGCACATCCTGCCATGCTCGCGACGTTACAGGGCTGTTATTGAAAGCTATATCAAGTAGTTGGGGCAATGCAAGGGGTTCCTTGGCAGCCGGGGTTCTTGAACGTATGCCAGTCCACACCTTGTCATCCGATGAGAGATTGTTCACCTTTTTAGGCGGGGCCCACTGCTCATAAGGCACTGAAGGGGCATTGATATTTTTACACCCTGCCAGCAGCACCAAAACCACTGCAGGTATTAAAATCCTCTTAGGAACGCTTCTCAAGCACGCCTGCCTGCCGGTCAGGCAGGAGTACTCGTGCTTGAGAAGCGTTCCTAAGCCTGTGCTAATTTTTTGCCGCATCGGAATGCCTTTTCAAGATAAGATTTATTATCTTTTGCGTCATTCTTAGATTCTAATCCAGTGAAGTAAGACTGGTAAAGAAAGTCTATATCAAGAACCTTAAAAAAAACATCAACTATCTCTCTTGAATTCCTGAAAAACTTATTAGTATTATAACTGCTTACGCACAAAAACGCACCTTTTTTTTCTTTGCGCCTTTTCTTTTTTAATACATATTTTTCCACCCAAAGAGGCTGGCATCGGTCAATCATTGCCTTGAGCTGCGCTGTAATCGAGCCAAAATAAACCGGCGACGATATAATCACTCCATCGGCTTTATCTATTTTTTTCATAAGCGCCGGCATATCATCCTTAACAAAACACTTACCCTTTTTAAGGCATGCGTCAGAGCCGCGGCACGGTTTAATGTCAAGTGCGGGCAATATTATTTTTTCAGTTTCAGCACCCTTAGAGCGGGCGCCTATTAGGGCGTGGTCAAGCAGGGTCTCAGAGTTGCCATGCCTGCGGGGGCTTGCTGATATTCCAATAATCTTCATACTAATCCTTGCGCCTTAAGACATGGAGCATCTGGCTGTGTATCTTGGAGTTTGAGGCCACCACCTGTCTCATGAATGGGTTAAACGCGTTTCCTTTAAAATCAGTAACCGTTCCCCCCGCCTCTTCGACAATCAATACCCCCGCGGCTGTATCCCAAGGATGAAGTTCCATCTCCCAAAAACCGTCAAAGCGCCCTGCCGCGACATAACAAAGGTCTAATGACGCCGAGCCGGGCCTCCTTATAGCCTGTGCCTTCATCATAAAGGATACAAAATAACCAATATTTTTTCTCATAGCCTTTCCAAGCTTATAGGGAAATCCTGTTGAAAGAAGCGACTCTCCTATCGCGTTAACCTTTGAAACCTGTATCCTTTTCTTGTTAAGGTGCGCGCCGCAGCCTCTGGCAGCAGAGTAAAGCTCATTTCTCATAGGGCCATAAACAGCACCGGCAATAATTTTATTTTCTTTCATAAGGGCTATGGAAACAGCAAAAAAGTTAAATCCGTGGGCGTAATTCGTAGTGCCGTCAAGCGGGTCTATAATCCATTTATACCGCGAGCGGGGCTTATCAAAAAGGCCTGATTCTTCCGAAAGAATAGAGTGCTCAGGGTATTTATCGCGTATACAGCTGATTATAAGGGCCTCGCTTTCTTTATCCATCTCTGTCACGAGATTCTTTCTGCCCTTATATGATATACTGTGCTTTTTGCTTAAGTTTTTTCTTAATAGCGTTCCGGCTGCTTTTGCCGCGGCTTCAGCTAAATTTTTAAACTCTATGTTTTTTTTCATGCCTTATTCAAAAGCTCGGTTCAATGCAGAAAACTTTGTACTTCTTAAAACCCTTAAGCGCGCCCGCTATAAAACTTAGGTTTGTCAGATACCTCATCTTTGCCCATATAAAAAAGTGTTTTTTAGGCTTCATAAACCAGCACCAGTAGAAAAACTTATAGGCAGACCACAATGATAAAAATAACATAAGAAGTGTAAATACAGCTAAACCTATATTGTTGGGGTTTGCTGTAATACCAGCCAACCCCAACAGAAACATTACAGATGCTATGTGCATAATCTGAAAACTCCCCAGATAAATAAATCCTTTAACAGGAAATGGCACAGAAAAAAGGGGCGTTTTAGGGTATCTTCCTATAAACTGAAAAACAATCTCAAACTTTTTTGACGCATGCTTATGTATGAGGGCGGGATGGGCCATAGCGTACGAATACCACACTTTTTTAAGAGCACTGAAACTTGATCGGTGCATATGCTCTATCCTGGCCTCAGGGGCAAAATATAACCTCCAGCCCTTCTTTTCAATCTGCAGGCACATGTCGATATCTTCACCCGTAGGGTGCGGCCAGAACTTAGCGCCCGCATCTTCTAAAGCTTTTTTTCTATACGCGACATTTGCTGTAACAAAAAAATAGGCCCTGTGGCCTGCTATCTGAGTGGGGCTTTTATCTGAAAGCGGAGGAAAATAACCTTCTTCTATGAACCCGTAGCGCGGCGAAACCATATTGAATTTAAAATGTTCGCAGTATGCCTCTGTAAGGTTATCCTTATCAACTCTTAGGGTATATATCTCGCCTCCGACCGCGCCTATCTTAGGGTCTTTTGCAAACTTGCTTAGAATAATATTAACCCAGTCCTTGCAAGGCGCGCAATCGCCGTCAGTAAAGAATACATACTCTCCTTTTACATGCTTAAGCGCCTCGTTTCTGGCAAAGCCGGCGGATGTGGACTTATGGGCATTTACAAGCCTTATGAAACTATATTTTTCATGCCATGACTTTACTATATTTAAGGTATTATCCTTTGAGCCGCCGTCGGCAATCACTATCTCCCATGATTCGTGCGGATAGTCAATCGCCAAGAGGTATTGGAAGGTCTTGTCTATTGTTCTTTCAAAATTCTTTACAGGAACTATTATTGAGACGAATGGTTTATTCCTCATATTTTCCTGTTATCAGGGTGATAAAACATATCCTTTTATTCAATGTCTTCATAGGCAACCTCTCTTATGTTCTCAAGCTTGCCAAAACAGACGAGTTTATCGCTTGGATGTATTCTGAAATCAGCCACAGGGTTGACTACATGCTCATCTCCCCTATCGATTGAGAGCACCAATATATCATGGCTGCGAAGATTGGATTCTGACAGGCTTTTCCCGGCAAGAGGATTCTTATCCGTTATCTCAATCTGCGATATGCCGTAACCCTCGGCATCTAAGAGAAATTCTTCAAACTTCACTTTCTGGATAAACTTCTTATCAACCATCTTCTGCTGGACCTTGCTTATAAGAAATTTTGCAAGCCTGCTTGAATGAAACAGTTTATATACAATAAAAAGAACCAAAAGCACAATGGTTAAATTTACATACCGGACCATAAAATCAGGCACTATTTTATCAAGAAAAGGAAATATATGGGCAGCGGGCTTATTAGGATTTATGGTTGTAACCAGGGTAGCTATCAATGTGACAAAACCCGCCCGGCCAAGTATCATAAGCACTGATACTATCTTGCGCCTTTGCCTATGCATCGCCACAAGCTCCGCCTCTTTGGTTGTAAAGCCGGTGCCTGTAAAAGCTGATACGGACTGAAAGTGCGCCTGCTCGGAGTCAAGGCCTGTAAGCTCAAAGGCAGCAGCACCTATCTTTACAACGAAATAAGATATAACAAGAACTACAATAAATACAAAACCACTCATACTAAACTCCTATTATATGTTAAGAATGCTTGGTGAAAAAAAGGGTTGTCATAAGACAACCCTTTTTTTCATGCGCTGCGTTTATAATTATAAACCGAACTATTTCTTTGTTGTGCTTTGTGTGTCGCTAGGTATCTCTACCATTGATGGCTTTATTACCGACTTATATTCAGGATTGTGCAATGTAGCCGCATCGCCAAGGCCTGATACTGTTCTTGCGAAGGCGTTCGCGACACCCTTTAGCAGCCCTACGGTAAGCCCAAGAAAAGGATTATCCGAATCTTTTGTAACAGCTGCTATTGCTTTCGGTATCTCTGTCCAGCCGAGCAAAACATTGCCCTGAACGGTCTGTATCTTGTCCTTTTCTACTACCTGAGCCTTGGACTTTGCCTGAACATTTGACGCTGCCATAACAGGCACAGACAATGCGCTCAGCATAACACATACAATCAATACGTATAATGCCAGTTTCTTCATTACCTTCTCCTCCTTAATTTTTATTATAATAGCATAAATAAAATATCTAAGCAAGAAAAAATTATATGTTTTTGATGTTTTCCGCGAAGGCTATTCTTTCAGAGGCAGGCGGATGATCATAAAAAAATATCTTTGTAAGCCACCCCGGTGACGGGTCTGACATGTTCTGTTCTGAGAGTTTCTCCATAAGCCGCGAAAGTACATGCGGATTTCCTGTTAAAGATATGGCATCCTTATCGGCCTGAGCTTCATACCTTCTTGATACAAAGTTGCCAAGGGGCAACATTATAAAATTATACATGATAAATATAGCGGCAATAAAAGGAAATGCCATAACGCTGTCTTTAGCTGAAATAACACCATGTGAGAGCAGGATTGAAAGGCCCAGATCAATCAAATACAAGGCAAGCGCTGTAAGAGCAAAATTTAAAAAGCTAAGCTTCCAAAAGTGCTGGTGTTTATGATGTGAAAGTTCATGTGCCATAGTGAGCTCTATCTCTGCCTGGCTGTACCCATCCAACATGGTGTCTGAAAGTAATATTCTTTTGCTTTTCCCAACACCGCATACTGCCGCGTTTGCCTTGGATGTTTTAGCGCCTAAGCCAATATTATAGATATCAAGTATTTTTACCCCTGCCTTTTGGGCCAATGCCTTAAGCCTCTCTGTAAGGGCTGAATCTGACATCTTTGTAAGCTTATAAAACATCGGTATGACAAGTATTGGAAAAACTTTGGCAAGGACAACACTTACAAAAAAATACGCGATACTCGCGTAAAGCCACCAGAGCGATGGAGAATTCCTCAGAAAGAAATAAAACACCAAAAACATTACTAGAAACAATGTGCCGCTTAATAATAGCCCTTTAATATAATCCATTGCCCAGGAGAAAAAACTCTGCCTTGATAATCCAAATCTATGCTCTATCCAGAAAGAGCTCGTGTAATTTAAGGGAAATAAAATAAGCTCAAAAAGGCACCCTACTATCATTATGAATACGATAGCCAAAAGATAGGGGTTTTGGGATACAGAAAAAGAAAGCCGTGCTGCCGATTCCGACCCTCCGCTAATAATAAGGCCTGAAAAGAATACAACGCTTAGGGTAATAGAATATAGGGATAGAATGTGCTTTGATGATGAATAAGATTTTGCCCGGCTTGTTGGCTTATCCATCACTTTTTCTCCCTGAAGAAATCTTCGGGTTTAAGCGTTTTTAAGCGTTCCTTAAAAGACACTATCTCGCCTTCTGTTATCGGCTTTTCAATAACAGGGCATTTCTCAAAGACCTTATCTCCCGCGAATATAGGCGCTGATGACCTTATTGCCAGCGCTATCGCGTCACTCGGCCTGGCATCTATAATGTATGATTTTTCCGCGTGTTTTATATATATTTCAGCGAGAAATGTGCCATTTATAAGATCTGTGACTACAATCTTATCTACAGCAGCTTCCATGGCCTTTAATATATTCCACATAAGGTCATGTGTAAGAGGCCTTGGGAAAAATTCTTTCCGCAGCGCCGCTGATATTGCCATACCTTCAGCAGGGCCTATCCATATAGGCACAAGCCTTGTGCCTGGCATCTCTTCCAAAGTCACCATATACTGGATCGTTTCAGGTACGATTGTTAATGAATATATATCTACCCTTTTCATTTTATCAGTTTATACCCAGTCTTTTTAACGCATGCTCACTCCTGCGCCAATTTTTAAGCACCTTAACGAGGACAGTCAAGAATATCTTTTCCCCAAAGCGCTCCTCAAGCTCTTTTCTGCTAAGCGTTGATATCTCTTTTATCATAGACCCCTTCTGGCCTATCAAAATGCCTTTCTGGGAATCACGCTCAACATAGATAACAGCGCTAATATCCAATATACCGTTTTCTGATCGCTTTGAAAAATTTTCTACTACAACAGCCAGGGAGTGCGGCACCTCTTCTTTTGTAAGAGAGAGCGCTTTTTCCCGTATAATTTCGGATGATATAAACACATCATCTTTATCCGTAATCTCGCCATTATTGTATAGCTTAACCCCTTCGGGTATCATATCTATTACGGATTTCTGAAGGAGCTCCAGGTTTTCATGCCTTAAAGCTGATATGGGGATAAAATCTTTAAAGGGATACTCATCCTTTAACCTGTCAATTATCGGCAGTATCTTTGATTTACTGACTGCGTCTATCTTGTTTATGGCGACTATAGTGGGCTTTTGGGCCTCTTTTATCCTTTCGACTATAATGTAATCCGCCTCGGAAAGGCCGGAGGATGCATCTGTAATAAAAACAACCGCGTCCGCGCCTAACATGGAGTTGGATGCCTTGTTCACCATAATCCTTCCAAGCAAAAGATGGGGCTTATGTATGCCGGGGGTATCAACAAATATAACCTGGCCTTCATCTGTTGTTACTATGCCCTGTATGCTGTCCCTGGTGGTCTCGGGCTTGCTTGAGACAATAGCAATCTTCTTATCTAAAAAGGAGTTTATAAGGGTGGATTTTCCGGCATTTGGCTTTCCTATGATAGCAACAAACCCGGTTTTATAATGAGAGGTCACTTCTTACCATATCTTTCTTGCTGCATAAAAAAGTATATAAGCATCGCAAGGAACCTCACTAAGACGATGCTCTAAGTCAATCGGTTTCTTTTTTTTAGGAACGGTTCTCAAGAATTAAACTTTGTAAACCTTGTCCCCTGATCGGACTCTTTTCTTTGCCAGAAAACCCGCTTCCTGGCCCTTTGTCGCGTTATCTATGGGCTTATTATCCATCTGAAGAGACGCTATTTTCTGCTTAAAGTCTGTTGTATGCCCTATAATACGTATGGTGTCGCCTGAAGAAATCGAAGCTTCCAGCTTAATAACGCCGGCCTTGCAATGCCCGAAATAGTGACTTATCTCTCCTATGAACTCACCCTTGGGCTCTTCAACCTTGCTTGTTGCCTTAGCTGCCTTTTTCTTAAACAGACCAAACAGCATCATAGCCGCCTCCTTTTTTTCTTCTTAGGAACGGTTCTCAAGCACGAGTACTCGT
>Ga0268277_1000116_pt1 | contig 62789 bp, 52 predicted proteins | sample saktaG_5_FD_190132 | JGI IMG/M metagenome (GOLD analysis project Ga0268277, IMG submission 190132) | Saline water microbial communities from Sakinaw Lake, British Columbia, Canada - sak_2010_1_5_50m | ecosystem: Environmental > Aquatic > Non-marine Saline and Alkaline > Saline ... | reverse complement strand
GGAACTTTGGGATGAACTTTGGACAAAGTATCTTGAAATCCATAAGCAGTTACGGTTTTCTAGATTGAGAGTTTCCTATGCATGGACTTAATGTTTCCCGTCACTTTGGGACAAAGCCAAAATATAATTATGATTAAACGAAAGCTGTTATCGGATTTAAATGCTCATCTCTCTCAAAAGGACTTTTACAACTGTCTTCTTTGAGTAAAAAATAGTTGACGTCAGTCAATCGCACGAGACTTAAGAGGATATATCACTACTTTTGTAAAAATTTCTTGACAAATATGTATTTTTTGTGCATATATATGCATATGAATTAGGAGGCATACTATGAGAACAACAATAAATATAGAAAATAAATTGATCAATAAGGCCTCAAAATTGACAGGCATTAAAGAGAAAACAACTCTGGTCAAACTTGGACTAAAAGCTTTGATTGCAAGAGAAAGCAGTAAGAGACTTGCTAAGTTAGGGGGATCTGAGAAGAAACTCGAAATGATTCCTCGCAGGCGAACAGCAGAACAGTAAGATGGTTCTTGTTGACACTTCAGTATGGGTATCACATCTACGTAAGGAAAATACTATTCTTGTGAAATTATTAAGTGACGGCGAGGTTGTTTGTCACCCATTCATTGTTGGTGAACTAGCCTGCGGAAATCTCAAGAACAGATCTGAAATACTTTCACTCCTTCAGGAACTTCCTATGAGTGTCCAAGCAGAACATGAAGAAGTTTTGCAATTCATAGAGAGTAATCGTCTTATGGGGCAAGGTTTAGGCTATATTGATGTTCATTTACTTGCATCAGCAGTCTTGACAGATACTCTATTATGGACGTTTGATAAAAAATTGGATAAAGTCTCAAAAAAATTGGGGATATGTCTTCCTGAGAAATAGTCATATAAAAAATCAACTAGTCCGATTATTTTGTTTCTTGACTTATTAATTTCTCGTATTAAAATATAATTATGATTAAACGAAAGCTGTTATCGGATTTAAATGCTCATCTCTCTCAAAAAGAGATCACATTTATAATTGGTCCCAGGCAGGCCGGAAAAACGACTTTAATGCTCCTTTTAAAGGATTATCTTGATAAAAAGGGAGCAAAAACTCTTTTTATGAACCTGGATATTGAATCGGATAAACAATTCTTTACATCTCAATCCAGTTTGATTCAGAAGATTAAACTGGAAATAGGCAGCCAAAGGGGATATGTTTTCATTGATGAGATCCAGAGAAAAGAAAATGCAGGAATTTTTTTAAAAGGCATATATGATATGAGACTTCCTTATAAGTTTATTGTTTCTGGTTCGGGAAGCGTGGAGTTGAAAGAAAGAATACACGAGTCACTCGTGGGAAGAAAAAGAATTTTTGAACTATCTACTTTATCCTTTGAGGAATTTGTCAATTTTAAAACTAATAACAAATATGAGAATAAGCTCAGGGAATTTTTCTCTGTGGATAAAGAAAAAACCATCTATCTTTTAAAGGAATACTTAAATTTTGGCGGATACCCCCGAGTCGTTCTGGAAGAGCTTCTCGAAGAGAAAAAAAGGATAATGGATGAAATCTATCAAAGCTATTTAGAGAGGGATATTTCCTATCTATTAAGAATAAAAAAGACAGAGGAATTCACCAATTTAGTCAGAATCTCAGCCTCTCAAATTGGAAATCTTTTTAATGCTTCTGAGATCTCCCGAACCCTGGGAATTTCTCAAAAAACAGTGAAAGACTATTTCTGGTATCTCCAGAAGACTTTCATCATCCATAGGGTTACTCCTTATTTTAAAAATATCCGAAAAGAAATCACTAAATCTCCCGTTTTTTATTTCTATGACCTGGGGCTTAGAAATTATGCTGCAGGGACTTTCGGAAACATGGTCAGTCCTCAGGAAATGGGAATGGCATTCGAAAATTTTGTTTTCAATATGATGAGAGCAAAATTTCTAAATACTTCTACAAAGATTCATTTTTGGCGCACCAAAGACGGCGCAGAAGTGGACTTTATCATTGACTCAGGAAGAGAGCAGTTTCCGGTAGAGGTCAAATACAGAGACTTGAGGAGGCCTGAGATGTCGCGGTCTTTTCGAAGTTTTGTTGAAAAGTATCGGCCGGAAAGGGCATTTATCGTTAATTTAGGGCTTGATAAGGAATTAGCTATGGAGGGTATGAAAATTCGTTTTATTCCCTTTTTTAAAATATTCGAGGAGGTTTGAGTATTATGCTCACAATGACAAGGGAAATGATTGAGATATAGGTTAAAGGATTAAGAAAGAATTAATTCAAGAAACGATAAAAGAAATAAAAAAATTAGTGGACAGAATATAGGCTTATTTAAGGTGACATAAGCAGCGCTTTCATACATACAGTGAGCATTTTATGAGAAAAAGAAGATTTACTGCCTGGATTTTTATTTTGGCGGTTATTGTATCCGCCATAATACTTTTTTCGCTTACCCTCCCCCGGAAAGTTGTTGTTCCTAACCAACTAAAAAATGATATGCCTGCGGGAGAAATTTATGGGGAGATGGAAATCGGGCAGACTTTTGAGACTAAAGCTAATAATCTGTCTGCCATTGAGGTGCTGTTGGCTACTTATAACAGAAAGAATGCAGGAGAATTCATTTTTCATTTGAAGAGCGGTATGAATAGCAAAAAAGATATTTACAGCTTCAAAGCTGATATGAGCAAAGTTGAGGATAATAAATTCTTTCGCTTTACTTTTCCTAAAATTAAAAAATCTAAGAAAAAAAAATACTTTTTTTATTTAGAATCACCTCAGTCTGGGCCCGGCAATGCTGTCACCATTTGGTCCAGTTCAAAGGATTTATATAAAGAAGGTGAGAAAATTGTCAACGGAGTAGCTGCCCCAGGCGATTTAGTCTTTAAGACAGAATATGAGCAAGGATTGAGGCTGAGTGCTGGCGCTTTCCTGGCGAGGATGATTAAGTTTACGAATTTCTTTATACACATTTTTCACAATAAAGTTTTCTATATTCTTCTATCCATAATTGTATTCATTTGGGTTTTTATTACCTTGATTAAAAAATTTGACATCCTTAATAAAAAGGGAGGATTTATTCTAACATATTGTATTGTATTTGCACTTGTATTTATTTGGATCCTTGTGCGGTTTTCCAGGAAAATAGATGTATTTAATCAACCAAAAAATAACACTACAGTCGGAGAGATATATGGAAAGACAAAGATAGGCCAGACTTTCGCAGCCCAGTATAATAACCTCACTGCGATTGAAGTCCTGCTGGCTACTTATAACAGAAAGAATACAGGAGAATTTATTTTTCATTTGCAAGAAGAACTGGGAAGCAAGGAAGATTTGTTTAATTACAAAGGAGATATAAGCAAGCTAAAAGACAATAAATATTTTCTTTTTCGCTTTCCTGAGATAAAAACCTCAAAGGCAAAGGAATTTTATTTTTACCTTGAGGCACCTCAGTCTGGGCCCGGCAATGCTGTAACCATCTGGTCCAATTCGGAGGATTTATACAGAGAGGGGGAGAAAATGGTTGATGGTGGCAGTGCACAAGGTGACCTTGTTTTTAAGACACTATATGATCTGGGGCTCAGGGGCAATTTGGCTGCGTTTTTGAATGAAATCACCCAAAATAAGCCTTCGCCTTTGAATAAAAAATCATTCTACATCGCCTTGATTCTATTGTTTGTGTTTAGCTGCGCACTGCTTATAACAGCTTTGGTTAAATTTTTTTGTCATGAAAGGGATTGACAAATATGGAGTGAAGGTATACAAAATTGTTAACCATCATTAAATATTATGAATAATGCTGATCGTCTGAAGATTCTTTCCGATACCGGAAGGACGGTTTTTTCATTGAAAAATCTTCAGTTCTTATGGGGATGTCATCATGGCGAGGCAAAAATATATGCCAAGAGGATGGCGGATAAGGGCCTCATTAAAAGAATAGCCAGAGGATATTATGCTCTGAACGAAAATTTCCGGCTGTTTGAACTGGCAAATGTTATGATCTCTCCTTCTTATGTTTCTTTGTTTTCCTCTCTTTTTCATTTTGGAGTTTCTTTCCAGGCAAGTTCCATCATCGCCTCTGTGGGTCTTTTGAGTTATGAAAGGAAGGCTGCAGGAAGGACATTTAAATACTTTGCCATGAAGGAGCCGCTTTTTTTCAACCTGGAAGGGATAAACCTCAAAGAAAATTTGGCTGTTGCTGGTCCGGAGAGAGGCATCCTGGACTGCCTCTATTTTAATCTGCTTCCCAGTGTCGATAATATCGATAGAGTGAACAGGGGAATGCTGTGGAAAACGGCAGTATACTATCCGGAGAGCGTAAGGAAAAAACTCAAAAAATTTTTAGAAAAACTATGACTAAAAAAGGCTTCGACAAAGAGCGTCATAAACAGATTTTGTTGAGGCTCCTTGTTGATATTTATAAAGAGTTCGGGGGGAGATTGGGTTTTAAGGGAGGAACATGTGCCTATCTTTTCTATGATCTTCCCAGGATTTCTCTTGACCTTGATTTTGATATGTTGGATAAATTTGAAAATAAAGACATAGATGCTTTAAAAACCCTTTTCACAAAGAAGACAGAAATAAAAGATTTCAGGGATAAAAAATTTACCCTGTTTTTTCTACTGGATTATGAAAAAAACACTCCCAACATAAAGGTTGAACTTAATAAAAGACTCTGGAAAAACAACCGTTATAAAAATATCTTGTTTTTAGGGATACAGATAAAGATTGCCGATGAAGCGACCCTGTTAACCAACAAGATTGTGGCTTTGACGGACAGAAAAGCACCGGTAGCCCGGGACCTTTTTGATGTATGCTATTTTTTAAAACTTGGGTATCCCTTGACTGAGGAATTGATCAAAGAGAGAACAGGGAAAGGCAAGGAGGAATACTTGGGGGGCCTTGCGCGGTTTATCGAGAAGAATTTTTCTGAGAAAAATATTCTTTACGGGCTGGGAGAGATTCTGGAAGAAAAGCAGAAAGAATGGGTCAGAAAAGAGCTCATAAAAGAAACGGTGGAAGATATAAAAAAGAGATTAAAATAGTCATTTGCAGGCTAACTTAAAATCTACGTAATGCAAAGAAGCTGGGTTCTTATTTTTCTGCTGAGTGTTGGCGTGGTGTTGAACTTTGTGATGCCGCCTTTTCAAATTATAACAGCTTTGATTAAATTTTTTTGTCATGAAAATGTTTACGTGAACAGGCGTTAATTTTACAGGATTGAAAAATGCTTTTTAGAAACTCTCGTATTCGATGGCATTTCTTGTTTTTCGCTGCAGTCTATTTAGTAATATTCTGCCTTTTCTATTACAGGTATGTCCCTCTTGTAACACCTTTTCAGATAATACTTATTCCGATTTTATTTATTCTTTTTGTTTTAACAATGACAAACGTTCAATGGGGGATTCTGTTTTTTATCTTTGCCTTTCCATTAATAAATAATCTGCCCTATTTTTTTGGAATTTACGGCCATATTCCGCATGCTCCTACTGCTTTAGTATTATTTTTGGCTTTTTTTGCAGGGTGGTTAGTTCATTCTGTTTTTTCTAAATCAGAGATTTCTTTTGAACATCCAATTTTTAAGCCCTTAATTTTATTATCACTGCTTATTTTTGTATCCGGAATTATTACTTTCCTCAGATATGCAAACTTTTATCCTTTTCTAAGTGATTACGTATACGAGCTCATTACTAACACGAATGGAGTCACTGCGGGGGGAGCCATAATGAGTTCGGTGTTTTTCTCCCTGAATTACTTAACAGGATTTGCTTTCTTTTTTATTCTTTTGAACACGGTTAAAGAAAGGGAATTTATAAGAAAAATATTGGTAGTTTTATTGATAAGCACTTCTATTTCTATTGCTTTTGGTTTCTTCCAGCATTACAAAGATATAGAAATTGCAAATAACCCTATCAGTTTTACTCAAGGATTTATAAATGGGACATTTAAAGATGCTATGTCTTTCGGCGGGTATCTAGCTGTTTTGATTCCAGTGATATTATCGATGATTTTTTTCTTTAAGGGAATAGTTAGAGTTTTTTCCTTTTTAGTATTCATATCTGCAGTATTTATCCTTCCTAATACCGGTTCAAGAAGCGGCCTGGCAGCTTTGTGTTTATCTCTTGTGTTTTTTCTTGTTTTTTATTTAATAAGCCTGAAAAAACAAGAATCTTTCTCTTTAAAGAAAATAGTGAGTTTGGGTGCAGCTTTTTTACTTATAGCTGCTGTTATTATATCGATTCTATTATTTTCAAAAGGTTCTATAGTGTATAAAAGATTAGATGAATTGTGGGTGTCATATAAAGAGGGCGGATTGGAGAAAGCATTAGCTGAACGAAGTGCAAGCCAATGGAAAATGGCAGCCAAAATGATTAAGGACTATCCATTTACAGGACTAGGAATCGGAGCGTTTATAATTGAGCTTCCTAATTATGCAGAGACAGATCAAATTCCTCTAAGAACCACAGATTCTGCAGAAAACTATTTTCTTCAAGTTGGATCAGAATTGGGAATAATAGGGCTGTTTTTCGCGTTGTGGATTTTTTGGTTAATTTTCAAACAGATAAAAAAAGGATTTGATAAATATTTATCTCTGGACAGATGGAAGTACATTCAGATCGGATTTTCCTGCGGGATAATTTCTATGTTCATGATTTTCTTTGTACATACTTATATTGGAAGTTATGAAATTAAGTATACTTTCTGGCTCTTGGTTGGATCACTTTTTATTATGAATAGAGGAGAAACTGAGCCTGAAATCAGAATTCATTTAAGTAAAAATTTTAAAATTTTTAGCCTGGTATTGATTCTAATTTTTGGTGGGCTGCATTTATGGAATTCAACCCACTCTTTATCTTTGAAAAACCGAACACAACTGCTCGATTTAAAGCAAAATTTCGGTCTCTATCGATTGGAGAAAACCCAGGATGGAAGGGAATTCAGATGGACGCGAGGGTATGGTGGATTGACCATTAAAATTGAAAAACCGGTAGTTGAGATTCCAATGCTTGCTTCTCATCCGGATATAAAGAAGAATCCACTCAGAGTCAAAATCTATTTGATAAAAAATTTCTTTAAAGAGAAGAGAATGTTAGATGAGGTTGTTTTGACAGAAAACTCATGGAAAACTTATGAATATTATGTTCCAGAGGAAGTCAATCGTCAGGCTATTTTGCTGTTCAAAGTTAGCAGAACCTGGAATCCTCTGAAAACATTTGGAACTCCTGATCCAAGGAATTTGGGGATAGCTGTAGGGGAGATAAATTTTAAAACACTAAATCATTAATCTAATAACACAAGAAAGATAAAAACTGCTCCCAAAGCAATGCCCGTTAAGGACTTTTGCAGGGAGCATTTTTTTTATAAAAAACCCAATCCACGATTATTTCTTTATTAACCTGATAAAAATATCAGGCCAGGTATCTGTTGCTCTATGAAAGGTCAGGCGTACGGCTTCTCCTCCCTTTACAGGCTTGATATAAATTTCGTAATCACTCATAGAGCGATCAGGAAAAGGACTGGCGGCAAAAACGATGTATTTCCCATCGGTTGACCATCTTGGGAAATAGCAGTGGGGACGTCCGGGAATTGAGTCCTCAAAAACAGTTTTACGATTCCCATCTGGAGTGCCGATATATATGTTGTGGATACCGCCGTAGACCCAGACTAAATTCAGGCTGTCAGGACTGTACTGCGGCATGCAGCCGCGGGAATAGATAGAATGACTGCTTCCGTCCAGCTTTACTATGTGGACACTCCATGGATTTGGATAGTCAGAACTGAAAGAGAGCCACTCGCCATCGGGAGAAATTGATGGATGCCTCAACCCTTTAGCCTTAAACTCAGGAAGCTTGGCAGGAATGATTTCTTCTGGTTTCTGTTTTTCTATATCATAAAGCATAATGGAGTTCCCTGATTCTTTTTGAATAACGTAAACAATCTTTGAGCTGTCCTCAGTGATATCAAATGAAAAACCATCTGCTACAACCAGTTGGGAATCTGATCCATCAGGACGCATCCGGTAAATATCATCATTTCGTTGATAGTAAATCCATTTGCCATTTTTAGACCAAACAGGGTGTTCGTTTCTTTCCCGGTCATTTGTAAGGCGCGCTTTTTTAGTGCCGTCAGCTTTCATCTTGTAAATTTCCCAGGTGCCGTGTCTTGAGGTAGACCAGACAATGGTTCCAGGGATCTTCCCCCTGATTGATGCCAGAGCTTTCATTTCCTTAAGGGTAGGTGTAGTCTGAAAACTGCCTTGAAGAAATAGGGGAATGAACAACAAAACAGCAGTATTCAAAACAAGATATGTCATTAATTTATTTATTCTTTGATTATTCATGAGATTGCACGTATCGATTATTTATCTGGCAGTGACAATATAGACATATTTAATGTATTTTTATTGGTCATCGTATGCGGCTTTATTCAACCAGGCTATGCCCAAAAAACAAAAATTAATTACGAGAAGAACTTCAAGGACTTCTGTAGATAACAGAAATTCTGGATATTTTAAATAAAGCCACCCGAACATATCTCGAAGTATAGAAGCCCAAACAAGCCCTATAACTAAACCTGGAAGAAGGATTCTACCAAGGCTTAAAAGATTTTTCCGGGCTAAAGCCGCTATTAGAAACACAAAAATGATAGTTCCTACACTAAACCATAAAGGTTTCCGCAAGGGATTGGCAGCTTCTAGCCCGCTGAAAACCTTTAATATAACAATCAGATTAACACACAAGCCTAATGCGACAAATGAAGTGATTATCCATAAAACCATTGAAAATGTACGAAGAGTTCCTTTGATTTCACTCTGGCCTCGTAAAAAGGAAGATGAGGGAAAATTTTTCTTGATTTGTTCTCCATTAGAAATAAAAATAAGTGTTCCTAAAAATCCTAACAGTAATGTTCCCAGGCTAAATAGAATTGGCGACTGAAAAGCCCAATTAAGCCCCTGGAATCTGTTTAACAAGCCTTGAATAATAACATTCATTCCTGCTCCGAATAAAAAACCGTATATAGCAAGCGCCAAATATTTAGTGAACCAAGCAGAAATTATAATCTCAAAAGCCAAGATTCCAAAAATAAAAAACGTTACGATTAGAAGTGCAGTCCAGGGGAAGAACTCTATGTTCCTTGCTTTATAAAAGACTGCTACCCAGCATATTATAAGATTACCAAGAAAAAAAATAATTCTAAACTTGGAAGGAGATAAAAGATATCGATTTTTATTATAAACAGCACTCATTTTAAGAAAATTACTTTTATTAATCTTTTGTTAATTATAATGATGATAATTAATTTTTTCAAATAAAAAAACATTGCAATAACTTAACAAATATGTTAAATAAATAGTATGAAATGGGAAGAATTTGTTAAAAAGATGGGTAATTTAGCTGTTATTGATACAGAGAATCTTCTTGTAGGTAAGGGAGACGATAATTCTGTAAAGGTGCAGATAAGCCGCTGGCTAAAAGCAGGACGTCTGATTCAGCTTAAACGAGGCATTTATGTTTTTGCCGAACAATATGCAAGGATTAATGCTTTTGAGCCTTATATTGCGTGGGTTTTAAAGAATCCTTCCTATATCAGTTTGGAGAAAGCATTGGAATACTATGATTTAATTCCGGAAGCAGTGCCTGTATATTGTTCAGTCACTACTAAAAGAGCAGGGGAATTTACTTCTGAGGTGGGGACTTTTTCATATAGGCATATTAAAAAAGAGCTTTTTTGGGGATATAAATCAATTACTTTAAATAAGCAAACCGGTTTTATTGCGCATTCGGAAAAGGCGCTTCTTGATTTAATATATTTAAAACATATAAAACCAATATTAGGATATCTAGAAGAATTACGATTACAGAATGTGGAAAAGTTGAATATCGATACATTATTTGAATATGCACAGAGATTTGAAAAACCTAAAATTCTACGCTCTGCAGAAGTGATTAAAGAGTATATCCTTTCTTATAAGAGAGAGGAGAAAACGTTATGAAGGATTATTTGTTAGAGCTAACTGCATCTAAAAGAGGCTTTAATGCAAAATTGAATAGTATGCGAGAATATCTTCAAGCGTATATCTTGAAAATATTTCATGATCAAGGGCTGTTCCGAACTACAGCTTTCTTGGGGGGAAGCGCCTTGCGATTTTTACATGGACTTCCGCGTTTTTCAGAAGATTTAGATTTTTCACTTACAGTAAACAAAACCTATTCATTTGTTGATATCATCAAGAAAGTTGAGAAGGAATTTGAGTCGATGGGCTATAAGATTTCTATTAAATATAATGATGAGAAGATAGTTTATTATGCTTTCGTGAAGTTTGAAGGCTTGATGTATGAAGCAGGAATTTCGAATCTTCCTGATCAGAAGTTTGCAATTAAGATTGAGATTGATACCAATCCTCCTGAAGGAGCTGTAACAGAGACAAGAGTAGTCAATAAATATTTCCCTATTGCCTTTTTATCGTATGAACTTACGTCACTGTTTTCAGGAAAATTACATGCTTTGTTAAGCAGAAAGTATACAAAGGGAAGAGATTTCTTTGATTTGGGATGGTATATTTCACGTTGGAAAGACATCTGTCCTAACATTTCAATGCTTCATAATGCACTCGAGCAAACCGATTATAAAGGTGAATTGCCATTAGAGGATAATTGGAGGAAGTATATTTATGCGGTAGTAGAAAAAGAGGATTGGAAGAAAGTTAAGGAAGATGTAGAAAACTTTCTCGAAAACCCTTCGGATTTGGATATTTTTACAAAGGAAAATGTACTTAATCTTGTTAGAGGAACATAATCGAGAACTAAAAACTTTATGTCACACCAGAGGTGAGATAAAGGGTTAGAAATGAAGATTGTCGATCACTTTTATGAAAGGTTTATTTTAGGTGCTCCTGTTATAATTGTACGAATTAGGACTATTTATACACGCGAAGGAATATTTGGACTGGTTAAATATATTATAAGGAGATTTTATCGAAAGATACTTTATGTATTAGATACTGATATAGTTGGAAGGCTTCAATTCAAAGATTGGCGAAAAAATATTGAAAAAAGATATCTTAATAAACAATATATAGAAGACATTAGTTATACTGTGGGCGATGATGTAAAATTCTCAATAATTTTTCCCGTCTGGAACAAACCACAAGCTATAATTCATAAGGCATTATCCTCTGTAGTAAATCAATATTATAAAAACTGGGAGCTTTGCATTTCAGATGGCTCCACCGAAAATGTTGAGGAAACAAGAGAATTTCTAAAAGAGTTTCAGAAAGAAAATCCTGATAAAGTTAAACTAAATTTTCTCAAGAATCCTTCAGAGATAAATTTAATTGAAAATTCAAATAGTGCAATTTCGATGGCAGAGGGAGAGTTCTGTATTTTTTTGGACTGCGATGACGAGATTTCTCTTAACTGTCTGCTTGAACTAGCAGTTGCAGTTAAACAAAACCCGGAAGTCGATTTCAGTTATAGTGATTTTGATAAGATAGATTTGGAGGGAAATAGATTCAATCCGTCTTTTTGGCCGGATTGGTCCCCTCATACAATTCTTTCTCAAATGTACACAACTCATGTAACTTGTTATCGGACAGAACTGCTAAAAAAGCTTGGCGGGCTTAGGAAAGGAACTGAGGGAGCTCAGGATTGGGATTTGGTCTTAAGACTAAGTGAGCAAACTAACAAAATTGTTCATATTCCAAAGATTCTATATCATTGGAGGGTTTATAAAGGATCAACTGCGCGAGAAAATAGTGGTGCAAAGAATTGGGCGTATGAAGCACAGAAGAAGGTTTTAACAGATTGGACTAAAAGAAATAACCTGAATGCTGAAGTTATAGAAGGTGCCTTCCAGGGCTCCTGGAGAATTAAATACAGCATAAAAAATTCTCCTAGGGTATCAATAATAATTCCTTTTCGTGATAAGGTAATCTATTTAGAAAAATGTGTGAAAAGTATCTTAGAAAAGACAATATATGATAACTATGAAATTGTCCTTATAAACAATCGATCTATAAAGAAAAGTACTTTTGCATATTTGAAAACTGTATCAAAAATGGAAAAGATTAAAGTGTTGGATTACGAAGAAGCATTCCATTTTGGGAAATTAAATAACTGGGCTGTAGAACATGTTGATTGTGAATATGTTTTACTCTTAAATAATGATGTAGAAGTAATAAATGACGAGTGGTTAAATGCAATGCTTGAGTATGCTCAATTACAGGAGGTTGGGGAAGTTGGGGCAAAACTTCTTTATCCAGATGGAAAAATTCAGCATGCTGGAATTGGCGTTGGGTTGGGAGGAGCAGCAGCCCATCCTCACAGAATGCTCAGTGGCGATGGTTTTGGGTTTCAAGGTTGGTTGGTGAATCCTCGTAATGTAATAGCTGTAACAGCAGCCTGTATGATGATTAAACGTAATTTGTTTTTAGAAATAGGGGGTTTTGATCCACAGTTTGATCCGGCATATCAAGATGTTGATTTTGGCATAAGGCTTTATGAAAAGGGATATTGGAATATTTATACTCCTTATGCCAGGCTCTGTCATTATGAATCAGTGACACGCTTTGCCAGTGATTATACTGATACACTCACAAAAGATGCAGAAAACGCTGTAAAGCTGAGGAAAAAGTGGCCTCAATATGTTGGTGTTGACTTCGGGGCAGATCCTTTTTATAGCCCAAACCTTTCTTATGACCATGAAGATATGCGTTTCAGAACATTCTGGTACCCAGAAGATTGGGGGAAACGAGTGGGTTTAATTTATGATTTTAAAAAAAATAATAGCTCTTAACCATTTTAAATTGAGAAGAGCTGGATTTCGCATTTTATAGACATGAATGACTTTTTTTGCTACTATTTTGTCTGGTTAATTGAGATTGTTTCAGGATTGAATAGAAAATGAAACTTATCGTACAAATCCCTTGTTACAATGAGGCAAATTATTTGCCATTGACCCTGAAAGATATCCCTAAGGAAATAGAAGGAATAGATATAATTGAAATCCTCGTTATAGATGATGGCAGTTCTGATGGCACGGCAGAAATAGCAGAAAAAAATGGAGTACACCATGTTGAGCGTTTCAACAAACACAGAGGACTGGCAGCTGCCTTTTCTGCTGGACTCGAAGCCTGCCTGCTTAATGGAGCAGATATCATTGTAAACACGGATGCAGATAATCAGTACAATGGTGCTGATATACCCAAGCTTATTAACCCTATTTTAAAGGGAGAAGCTGATATTGTCATTGGTGACCGTCAGACTCAAAACGTACCTCATTTTTCATGGGTAAAAAAGAAATTACAAAAGTGGGGAAGTTCTATTATTAAAGTCCTATCAAAAACGAATATTCCGGATGCCCCGAGTGGATTTCGTGCTGTAAGTCGAGAAGCCGCCTTTAAACTCAATATTCTTTCAGATTTCTCGTATACATTGGAAACACTTATTCAAGCTGGAAATATAGGCCTTGAAGTAAAAAGTGTTCCCATAAGAACTAACGAAAAGATAAGAGATTCCAGGCTGTTTAATAATATGTTCTCTTTTCTAAAACAGTCAGGTTCTACTATTCTTCGAACTTATACAATGCATAAGCCCTTAAAGATATTTTTAATTTTTGCTGTGATATTTTTTATTTTAGGATTTATTTTAGGTGTTAGATTTTTATATTTTTTCTACGCTGTACATTCCCAGGGTCATATTCAATCGCTGATATTGAGTGCGATTTTGTTGATTGCAAGTTTTCTATTAGCAGTTGTTGCAATTTTATCTGATCTGATTGCTTCGAATCGAAAACTTATCGAAGAAACTTTACGGCGAATTAGAAGGATAGAAAGCAAGTAAGCTGATAATAGTTTTAATTGATTAATGATTGATAGAGGTTTTTATGACAAAAGTTATTATTTTAGGAGCCGGGCTGTCAGGATTAAGTGCGGCTTATCATTTAAAAGAAAATTATGAAATATTCGATAAAGAAGAAAAGATCGGAGGCTTGTGTCGCTCAATAAAAATAGGCGATTTTATTTTTGATTACGGTCCTCATATTCTTTTTCCAAAGGATGAATACATTGCTAAACTAATCAGAAGACTTTTAAATAGAAATTTTCATCATCAACGAAGAGAAGCTTGGATTTATCACAAACTTTATGATATTTATACACGTTTTCCTTTCCAATCGCACCTTTACGGTTTACCTATCTCAGTTGTAAAAGAATGTATTTTAGGCTTTTTTAATGCACTAAAGAACCCGGATAAAGAGCCTGAGGATTATGAAGAATGGATTATTTGGAATTTTGGAGAAGGTATCGCCAAATATCTAATGATTCCATATGCAAAGAAAATATGGACTATGCATCCAAGCAAGATGAGCTTCGAATGGGTTTGGAATAGAGTCCCTCGACTTTCTTTAGAAGAATTATTAGAGGGAGCACTTCATGATAATCCAAAATTGTTTGGATTTAATGCTGAATTTTGGTATCCGTTTCACGGTGGTATCGAAGCCCTTCCGCTTGCTTTTCTTTCGGAAGTTAAAAATGTAAGCTTGGAAATGGAAGTACGCAAGGTTTATTTAAGTAAAAAATGTGTTGAATTTAACAATAATAAGAAAGTCTTTTTTGAAAAACTTATTTCTACTCTACCTCTTCCTGAAATTATCAAATATATTGATGATGTTCCAAATGAAGTAAAAAAAGCTTCTCAGGAACTAGAAAATAATTCTGTTTACTGTGTAAACTTAGGAATAGAGCGGGAAAGGATAAGTCCTTACCACTATGTCTATTTCTATGAGTCTGATTTTTTGTTTCATCGGATCAGTTATCCAATGAATTTCTCAAAACATACAGTTCCCAAAGGATGCAGTTCAATTTCTACTGAAACTTCTTATTCCAAATATAAGAAGATTAGCAAGGAAAACATAATAGAAAGAGTTGTTGAGGATTTAATAAAAGCAAAAATTCTGTTTCCAGACGATAAAATTGTCGTTTCAGATGCTGCAGATCTTAGATATGCTTATGTCATATATGACAAGAACCACAGAAAAAACGTAAATAAAATACATGATTTTTTGCGCAAAAACAACATTTTCCCTTGCGGCAGATTTGGTGAATGGGAATATTTTAACATGGATCACAGTATCGCTAGTGGGAAAAGAATCGCCGAAGAAATTAACACCATTTATAGTAAAGGAATTCTTTAAATTGAACCCGATTTCTATTTTAGGGGCAGGGCCAACTGGTTTAAGCACTGGCTATTATTTAAGAAAAAATTATTCAATTTTGGAAAAGAACAATGAAGTTGGTGGAGGTTGCCGTACAGAAAAAATAAATGGATTTAGTTTTGATCATGGGGGACATATTTTTTATCCAAAAAAAAAAGAGATACAAGCACTAATAAATAAACTCGTAAAAGATAATTTAAAGTGTATGCCAAGAGAAGCCTGGGTGTATTCAAAAGACATCTATACACGGTATCCATTTCAAGCAAATCTATATGGTCATTCTATTCAAGTTGTTAAAGAATGCCTTTTGGGATTAATGAAGGCAAAATTAAAATTCGGAGAGAAACCTAATAACTTTACTGATTTTGAGGATTTTATATATAAGGTTTTTGGAGACGGGATTGCAAAACACTTCATGATCCCAATTAATTTGAAACAATGGGCAGCGCCTTTAAATGAAATGACATTAGAATGGATGGGAAAATTTATTCCACTGCCTACATTAGAAGAAGTTTTGGATGGAAGCTTGAAAATGTCGCCCCGCTGCATGGGAATCAATGCGAATTTCGTCTATCCTCAAAAAGGAGGGATTCAATCTATCTTCGACTCTTTCATTCCCTTCCTACAGAACCTTCATATAAAGTCTGAAGTAACTTCTGTTTCATTAAAAAATAAATCCTTTGAAATAAATGGACAGAAAAAATGCTTCTATGAAAAGCTCGTTTCAACTCTTTCTTTACCAGAGTTGATTCGAATTATTAAATCTATTCCTCCGGAAATTAGATTGGCATCTGAAAAATTAAGATGGACATCGCTTTTTGTGGTCAATATAGGAATTGATCGGCCTGCAATTTCAAATAAACATCGTGTATATTACCCGGAGGAAAAATATATTTTTCACAAACTTGGCTACTATCAGAATCAATCTCCATATATGGTTCCAAATGGTAAAAGTGCGGTTAGCGCAGAAATATCTTTTTCTAAAAATAGGCTTATCAGTGAAGACACATTAATTGAAAGAACTATAAAAGATTTAATAAAAGCCAAAGTACTTTATCCGGATGATAAAATTGTATTAACTCATATCATAACTATTCCTTATGCATATGCAATTTATGACCATCAGAGAAAGAAGGCCGTCTCATTTATAAAACAATTTTTGGAAAAGAATGATATTTATCTTTGTGGAAGATATGCTCAATGGGAATATCAAAATATGGAACAGAACATTCTTGCAGGAAAAGCAATGGCTGAAAAATTGAATGCAGAGATTGAATAAAAAAAATAGAATCATAAAAGGAGCTATTTTGCTTAAATCTCGCGCCAGAATCTGTTTTCTATTCGAGAAAGATAGCAGGAGAAGTAATCACGAGTAAATATGTAAACTTTTTTCATTAGAAAGAATTACTGAATTTCAGCTTTTGCTTTATAGAGATGTCTATGAGATCAATTAATAGAATATTTCCAAGAATATTAATAAGACAATTTTATAGATACCTCACGGATCGCATGATGACAGAAATCGACGAAAATGATTTGAAACAATCTGCGGTTGTTTTCTCACCGCACCCAGATGATGAGACACTTGGTTGCGGTGGTATCATTATTTGCAAAAAGAGAGAAGGAGCAAATGTAAAAATAGTCTTTATGTGTGATGGCTCTGGATCTCACTTGAGTCTTTTCACGGCAAGTAAATTGAAGGCTGTACGTACACAAGAAGCATTAGCAGCAGCTCAAATGCTTGGGGTTGAGAAAAGGGATGTCACCTTTCTTGGATTTAAAGATAAAGAATTAATAAAACACCAGAATGTAGCTATCAACAGAGTAATAGAAATCGTTGAACGCTACAAACCTTGCCAAATCTACATTCCATATTATAGAGACGTACTAGCAGATCATATTGTTACAAACAGGATTGTAACATCTGCACTTCAAATTTGTAGATCAAAGGCAATCATCTATGAATATCCCATATGGTTCTGGCGTCACTGGCCTTGGGTAAGTATACCAATCAGTTTTCGTAGAGAAACTCTGTATCGCTTGGCATATAGTCTTGTTGAAGGCCTGGGTTTGCGATTACTGCGGGATTTTGGATGCTTCGTTTCCATCAAAGCAATTTTAGAACTTAAACGTGCAGCTTTAGATCAACATAGATCGCAGATGAAAGGGCTCATATATGATCCAAATTGGCTGACCTTAGGGGATGTATCGAATGGAGAGTGGCTGGAATGCTTTTTTCAAGACCGGGAAATTTTTCGTCGATACAGGCTTTGGACTTAAATGAAAGCCTTAATTTGCCGGGTAATATCTTAGTTGAGGCAACAGTACGCTTATGGTAAGATTTACTCGTGAGGCAGTGAGGTTAAAAAAATAGTTGACGTAAGTCATTCACTATTAAGTCACATAATTTCTGTGGATTCAGGTCCTTTTATTGTTGCCAGAAAGATATACACTATAAGAGATATCAAAGATTCCTAAAAATTTTGATGATATTATCTACTGACTTATCAATGCTGAACCTTGAACCAAATGAAGCAATTAATTTAGATTGCCACTTTCTATGGCATGCCCAAGCAATCCCATGAGCTAAATCTAGGCTACTTCCGACGGGAACAAGGATACCATTTAAATCTTTATTTATTACCCTGCTTGCAATACCAACAGAGGTAGCAATAATAGGTTTGCCACAACACATAGCCTCAATAACGTTCAAGCCATACTCCTCATGATGAGAAGGAGAGCAAAATAAGTCGCAAGCATTTAACCAATATTGTACTTCATTGTGTGGCTTTGAACCCACCAACAGTACATTCTCAGAAAGACCTTGCTTTTTTATTTTCTTTTCTATCTTAGTTCTTAATGGACCATCTCCAACTATTACTAGACACAGGTTTTCTTCCTTGTAGATTTTTCTGAAAGCATCTATCAACAAATCAAAACCTTTCTCAGGTGATAATCTACCTAATGCCATAACGATTTTTTTATCCTTCGGCAAATTTAGCTTGGAACGTTGGTACATCATGTCTAAAGGTTTAAATATATTTATATCAATTCCATTGAAAGTGAGTTCTGTTTTTTGATAAGGAACTCCAAAGAGCCTATTTAAAGCTTTTTTCATAGAACTGGTTAAAACTAATACTTTATCTACTCGCTTGACTGTATAATTTATAAAAAGTTTTTCTAAATTTATCTTCCCATATCCAATGCTTTTTTGTCCATGGATAACAAGTACTACCTTTTTATTTAATTTTTTTGCTAATCTTAATGCAATATATGTATCCGGAAATACCCAATGAGTAAAGAAAATATCGCACTCTGTAGCAACTCTATATATTAAATCCTTATTTTTAATAATGCTTCTATGAAGTGTAATAAACTCTATCCATTTGATATATTTAGGAAAAGACAGAAATCTCGGTCGAAGGATTTTAAAATTTCCCTGCGATTCTTTAAAAGGAATCTTTTTAATGCCTGAAAATGTGCTAAAAAAATCCATGAATGGAAAAATTGGCAGCGGTGCAACTACAGATACATCGACTTTTTTTGACATAGCAGCTGCTGTTTCCTTTATAAATATTCCATATGTAGACCTAACTTGATTTGGAAATATATGGCTAAAAAACAATATTTTCATGAAAATTATATATAGATTATAAAAGTAGTTGACAGTTCGATCTATCTCCTAATCTAACAGCTATTACACAGCGATTACAAATAAAATCTGAGGGGCAATGACCATATATTTTTTTACGAATATTCTGATATTCCTTCGAATTCCATATACTATGAATAGAGGATTTATTAAGATTTCCAAGCAAAACTTCTCTATGCCAATCGTAGCAACATAAAACTACATCACCATTAAAATGGACTGCCATATATCGGAGAGGATAATCAAATATACATCCTACAATTCTACCCTTATTTTTTGCTTTCCAAACAACATAATTGTTATCAGGAAGTGATTCAGCCCTATCATTACTTTGTTGAATTTCAATGGGAACTCCTTTGCCTTCCCAATATTTTAGAGCTTCCAGAAATTCTGCCCTTGGAAGTAAATTTTGTAAGATTGCTATTCTAACCTTTACGTTTTTATTTACTGATAAAAAATAGTTAATTCTATCTAGAGTTTTATAGAAGTGCAGCCCTACCATATTTTTTTCATAGGTCTCTTTGTATAATCCATGAACACTGAAGCAAATTCGATCTAATCCAGAATTAGCTAATCTTTTTGCGCGCTCTTTGTCTAGAAGAGAGCCATTGCTAATGATGGAGATATAGGAAGATGGACATTTTTCTCTAATGTATTCTATCTTTTTCTCTAATTCAGAATCTATAAGGGGTTCATTTAAAAACTCAGGTGAGATTTCTTTAATTCCATATTGGCTGCATTCGTGGATTATTTTGTAAAAAAGCGAATCAGTCATCTTCCCCTGAGGGATACTTTTTCTATAACTCTGATAGCGTAGGGGACATACGACACAGCGAGCATTGCATCTCGATTGAGTCTGGATAAATAGTCCCTTTGGAAATGAGCCAAGGCGTATGGATGAATATATTTTGGGGCTGATTTTCATTGCCGAAAGTTTAGCGTTAAATAAAATTTTCCGTAGACGGTTTTTCTGTAAAAAATAATCTTTGATCCTTATAAAATTCTTCATTAATTTTGTTCCTCTCAATTCTTCTTAGCCATTATAACAATTAATGGAAACAAAAATGCTAACTGTTTATTCTTTACTGGATAACGATTCCTTAAATAATGATGCGCCTCCCAATAAATAAAGAATTGTAAAATATATTACTATACTAACAGCAATCACAATAAAAAAATTAATTAAAGAATTGAAATAAATTATAAAAAGTCCCATAGACAAGCCTGCAATTAAAGCTTTCAATGAAAATTTAGCTGAAGGTAATGTTAGACTTACTCTCTTAGCAAAGACAATAATTTGAAAAATTATCATAACAACCTGAGCGATAACAGTTGCCAGAGAAGCTCCTAAGATACCTTGACTAGGGATAAGAAGAAAATTTAAAACTATATTAAATGCTGTGCCAATTCCTATTGAGATAGCCAAGGCTTTCTGTTGACGGCAAGCCACCAAAGAGTAACCATAATTAGCTGCTAATAATGCTATCATTGCACTCCAGATCAAAATCTGAAAAGCAACTTTACTATCAGAAAATGCTGACCCAAACAAAATTACCATGATAGGACGACTGAGAATAGTGCCACCTATGGCCATGGGGATAGCAATTACTATTGATATACTGAGAGTCTTTTTCAAAAGCTTACTAACCTCGAATGGCCTTTCTCGATAAAGCTTAGAAAATCTAGGGTAGACAGCTTCCATTAATACGGTGCTAAGCGTTATTATACCCATAATAACCCGATAGGCAGCATTATAAATTCCTACTTCTTTCTCTCCCCGATAGAAGCCGAGCATCAGAGTGTCTAAATTATAATAAATCTGCAGAAAAAAAAGTATAGTTATAGCAGGAATAGCACTACGAAGAAATTTCCAATTATCTTTTATCGATATATATAACTTAGGCAAGCCCCATTGGTGAATGTAATTCTTTAAGAGATATAAACTGAAAACCACATAACTTATGGTAAAAATGATAGGTATTATCAGTATCTGACCGGGGCTTTTAACGAGTAATATAATTAAGGCAAGATAAAAAGTAATTTGAATAAGATCGCTGACTGCGACAATCTTCATTTGTTCAACACCCCTAAAGACCCAAGCAAGGTTTAATCCTATAGGAATCAGAACAAAACTAAACAAGATTAATATATTTTTTGTTGCTGTTGAGGTAGTGAAAAATGGTGCAAAAGTTAGCAGGATCGTCATGGAAACAATAATGAGAACCAGTCGAATTGTAAATATTTTGCCCACTATTTGATCCTTGTTTTTAGACGCCATTGCAATCTCTCTGGTACCAGATGCTTCTAAGCCACAATCAATGAAAAGAATAAAATAGGCCAATACAGCTTGGGCAAGGGAAAGTTGGCCTAATCCAAGGGGACCAAGCACCCGTGCTAGATAAAGAGATGCGGTCAAACGCATGATTATCTTTACAGCAGTGCCAGCAAAAAGCCAGGAAAAATTACTAAATAACTTGGTTCTTATTGCACGAATAATTATCCTCTTCATATTTATATATTCCGATTAATCTGGTCACTGATTCCAAATTTATATGGCCACTTGTCGGAGCAAAGCTGTGTTGGATTTTCATTATACCTTCATGCGGCCTGAATAAGTCAAGGAAGATTTGCATTTTCTCATCGATTCTCCTTTCAATTCCAGTCTATAGGCATTATGAATGACTCTATCCATTATAGGCTGTTGAAGTATGAGTTTCTCCTTATTGATTTTATCCAAGTCTTCATTTTTGATCCAAAAGGTAGCGAGCCTCATTTTTTCGGCTAACTTGGCCAATAGGCTTTTAATGGATAGAAACAGGAAAAATATAAGAAAAAGTGGTAATATAAAAAAGCCTTCAAGGCACCTTAAACAAGGCTACTTTTTTCCAAACAATGGGAGAAGGCTCGGAACAAGGATTCTAACTTGCTATGAAAACTAATAAGAGAAGATATTCAATTTGTTTTTTTGGTACCTACGAAAGTTCATTTCCGCGCACAATTACCTTAAAAGAAGCAAGCCGACTAAAAAAGATTAGAGTTATTGAATGTCATGTACCTTTTTGGGAATATGTGAGAGAAAAGACAGAATATTTTTCTTTAGAATCAATGATAAAAATTTTTTTTAAATTGTTTTTTGCATATACTTCCTTAGCGATTCAATATATGAAATTAGAAAATCATGATGCTGTTATTGTTGGTTACAATGGTTACTTTGATATGCCGTTGGCTAAATTATTAACTAAGATCAAGAAAAAACCTTTGATTTTTACACCTGTGTTCCCTTTATATGAGACACTGGTAGAAGATAGAAAATATATAAATAAGACCTCGATTAAATCTAAAATCATTCATCTTATTGATAAGACAAGCTGTCGTTTGGCAGATTTTATCATTATAGAAACAAATAGCTATATCGATTATTACTGTGAAGCATTCAAAATTCCCAGGGATAAATATTTTAAGATACCTCTAGGAGCTGATGAAACAAATTTTTTCCCACGGGAACAAAAAGTTAAAAAAGAAGACTCAAACTGTCTAAAACTTCTATTTTATGGAAAATTCATACCACTTCAAGGAATATCTTATATAATAAAAGCTGCCAAGATTTTGGAAAAAAATAAAGAAGTCGAGTTTGAAATTATAGGTTCGGGTCAATTATCCAATAATATTAGAAATTTGACTGAGAAATTGGACATCAAGAATGTTAAATTCATAGACTGGGTAAATTATAGGGAATTGCCTGAGCATATCCTGGCCGCAGATGTCTGTTTGGGTATCTTTGGCGATAGCCCTAAAGCCCAAAGAGGGATTCCCATTAAAGTTTACGAAGCATTGGCTATGAAAAAGCCAGTAATAACAGGAGATACTCCTGCAGCAAGAGAAGTCTTTACACATAAAGTTAATGCTATTTTATGCGAAATAGGCAATCCTGAAGCTCTCGCGGAATCTATTATTTTACTCAAAGAAAATAATGAATTAAGAATGAATATAGCAGAAGCAGGATTTAAATTATATCAAGAACTTTTTTCATCAAAACAAATAGCTGACCGATTTGAAATAGCTTTGGAGAAATGCCTTCATAAAATAAAAGGAAAATAAGATGCTAATTTCTGTAATAATTCCGGCCTATAATGCAAAATCAACAATAATAAAAACACTTACATTCTTACATCAACAGGATTATAACGACGAAATAGAAATAATTGTGGTTAATAGTTCTCAGGATAATATAAAAGAAATTATCCAGAGTAAATTCCCTGATGTAAATGTTATTCAATTAGAAAAAAGGGCATTTACGGGAGATGCTAAAAATGTTGGGCTGAAAAAAGCCAGAGGAAATATCATTGCATTCATAGACTCGGATTGTATTGCTGAAAAAAATTGGCTTTCTACAATAAAGAAACTGTATACACAAGGGCATAAACTCGTTGGGGGCTCAATCGGGAATATGAATCCTGGAAATATAGTTAGCAAAGCAGAGTATTTTCTTGAATTGATTCAGCTTTCTCCTGGGAGTCGAGCAAGATATGTTTCGCTCATCTCAACTGCCAATTGTTTTTTCGCAAGAGACATATTTGATAAACATGGAAATTTCCCTACGATTCGTAAAGGCGTCGACATGCTTTTCTCCTATAATCTGATAGAAAAAAAGGAAAAGATACTATTTTCTCCTGAAATGAAAATTTATCATGCTTGCACTACAAATTTTTTAAAATATCTAAAAAAACAAATATTACACGGAGAATATTCAATATTAGCTCGAAAAGAAGCTGGAATGCCTGGATCTTTTCTATCGAATAATTTAATTTTTATTCCATTTTTACCTTTCATAAGGACTTTTTTTATTTTAAAACATATCATATTATTAGATGTTAACTTAATAAAAGACTTGCTTCAGAGCTTGCCGGTATTTTTAATTGGAACTTTGGCCTGGTCATTTGGATGTGCAAAAAGTATAGTAAAATAAAAAATATGCCTAAGGAATAATTCAAATGAATAATTTAAAATCAAAGCAGGCAACAAGTATTCATTTTGAACTTCAAGATGAGCACAAGTCTTCATTTGGGAAGTATAAGAATTTAACCATAGGGGAAAAAGGCATTTTTTCTCTTTTAAAATATGAGCTTATCATTTCATTATTTGGGAACTTTCCTGGAGCTGCCGGATATTTTTTAAGAAGCAAATTTTATAATTCATTGTTAAAAAAGGTAGGAAAAGGAGTTATCTGGGGCAGGAATGTTACATTAAGACATCCTCATAAGATTGAAATAGGGAGTGGTGTTGCTATTAATGATTTTGTTGTCCTTGATGCTTATGGAGGAAAAGAAAGCCATATCAAAATCGGAGATGAAACACTTATCAGTAGAAATGCGGTTTTAAACAGTAAAGGTGGCTCCATTGAAATTGGAAAGGTGACAAACTTGGGAATGATGAGTACAATATTTTCAAGAGATTGCAGGGTTCGTATTGGAAATAATGTATTAATCTCAGCTTACTGCTATTTCATGGGAGGGGGAAGCCATTCTATAGAACGGACCGATATTCCGATTTCCGAGCAGGGAGCTGAATGTAAGGGAATAGATATAGGTGATAATGTATGGTTCGGAGCAGGAGTGAAAGTTCTTGACGGATGTTCAATCGGAAGGGATAGTGTTATTGGGGCAAATTCTTTTGTTAATCACGACATCCCAGAATTTGCTGTTGCAGCCGGTTCTCCTGCTAGAATTATTAAGATGAGAAAATAAATTGAATCGGTAAAGATTTTATGAGTTTAAAATGGAAAAACGAAAAGTTAAATGATTAGTAAATTAAAAGAGATTTATAGATTTAAATACTTAGCTTATAATCTTGTTTCAAGAGATTTAAAGGTAAAATATAAAGGTTCAATTTTAGGTTTTTTCTGGTCTTTGTTAAATCCGTTAGTAATGTTGATTGTCTATACTCTAGCATTTAAATATATAATTAGAATAAGAGTCCCAAATTTCCCTATTTTTTTCTTATGTGCTTTCTTGCCTTGGAGTTTCCTTAGCTCTTCACTTTCTATGTCAGTAAGTTCAATCAAAGACAATGCAAATTTAGTAAAAAAAGTTTACTTTTCAAGGGAAATCCTTCCTCTCTCAATAGTATTATCTAATTTAATTCAATTTCTACTGACCTTTATCATCCTTATTCCAGCCCTTCTATTTTTCAAAATAAAGCTAGGTATTCCTCTCGCTGCCTTGCCGCTTATTATCCTTTTTCAAACTGCCTTTACAATTGGATTAGCATATATTGTTTCGTCCCTGAATGTCTTTTATAGCGATGTAAAACATTTGCTGGAAATTTTTTTACAGGTATGGTTTTGGTTAACACCCATTATTTATCCCGCCAACTTTGTTCCGGAAAGATATCAATTCTTATACAGATTGAACCCGGCTCTATTATTTGTTGAAAGTTATCGAGATTCACTCTTGTATAATAAAATGCCTTCTATATCTTCATTTATAGCACTTTTTATTATTGGATTTGTCGTACTTACAATCGGACATCTAGTTTTTACTCTTTATAACAAGAGATTTGCGGAAGAGATCTGATGGATATTATTTCAATAAGAAACGTTTCCAAGAAATTCAGATTATATCATGAAAAAAACTTTAATATAAAATATGCGGCATTGAACTTCATAACAAGAAAAAAAACATCCTACTATGATGAATTCTGGGCATTAAAAAATATTAACCTGAATATAACAAAAGGTGAAACAATTGGCATAATCGGAGAAAACGGCTCTGGAAAAAGCACATTACTAAAAATCATTACTGGAATCTTGTATCCGGATGAAGGTGAAATATCTAAAAAGGGAAAAATTGCAGCTCTTATTGAAGTTGGAGCTGGCTTTCACTATGAATTATCAGGAAGAGAAAATATTTATATAAATGCATCTATTTTAGGATTTTCAAAAAAAGAAATTGACGCCAATTTGGAAAAGATCATTGCATTTTCAGGATTAAAACAGTTTATAGATAATCCAATAAAGACATATTCATCAGGGATGTATCTCAGATTAGGTTTTTCGATAGCAATCCATGTTAACCCGGATATCCTGCTTGTAGATGAAGTATTGGCAGTTGGAGATGAAAATTTTCAGAAAAAATGTTTGCAGAAAATTGACAGGTTTCGCAGTCAAGGAAAAACAATTGTCCTTGTTTCCCATGATCTTTCAACCATTGAAAAAATTTGTGATCGTGTTGTCCTTTTAGATAACGGCATGATGCTTTCGGATGGAAATCCTGTTGATGTAATCTCACAGTATCATAAGATCCTTTATGAAAAGGAAAAAACAATATCGATTCCAGAACAAGGAGAACCTTCTAAAGAAGAAACTCCTCAAGTAGATGAGATAAGGAGATGGGGAAGTAAAGAAGTTGAAATAAATAGGATTGAATTTTTAAATGAAAAAGACACTTCACAAGATACAGTTAAAACCGGGGATTTTATAAAGGTAAGAATTCATTATTTTGCAAAGAAAAGAATTAAAAATCCTGTCTTCGGAGTAGCTTTTTATAGAGAAGATGGAATTCATTTAAACGGACCAAACACAAAAACAAGCGACTATCATATTGCTTCAATCGAAGGGAAAGGATTCATTGATTATATAATACATTCACTTCCTTTTCAGCCAGGTATTTATTTCATAACAGTGGCTATTGTAGATTTTTTATGTTTGTTTGATTATGACCATTGGCATAGATGTTTTATGTTAAATATTATTGAAAATGAAAAAATAAAGGAAAAAAACGGAGTTATACATATCTCTGCTGAATGGAGACATCATGGACAAGGATAAACTGTTAGATAAACCATTTGACCAATATCAGCGGTACAGAGTTGTAACAGAGATTTTACAGATTATTAAGAAGCAAACTGGGAAAAAACATATAAAAATTCTGGATGTAGGTGGCTACTTTAAAAACAGTAACGGACAGGATGTGTTTCCAATTAAAGAGTTTTTACCTGAATATGAAATTTTTGTTCTTGATATTGCTGATTCTTTATTGCCGCATTATATTCAAGGTAATGCAACAAATATGCCTTTCCTTAAAAATACATTTGATGTGGTCAATTGCCAGGATGTATTAGAGCATATTCCGGCAAAAGAAAGAACAAGATTTCTAGGCTCTCTCTTAGAAACAACAAAGGATTTTATGATACTTGGGGCCCCTTTTAAAACAGAAAACAGTATACTTGCTGAGAAAATATTGTTTGAGTTTATACTGAAAACACTAAAAGGCAGACACAAAGAATTGGAAGAGCATATTTTAAATGGTCTCCCTGAATATAAAGATGTTAAATCAATTTTAGTAAAGAAAAAAGTTAAATATTGTGAATTCCCAAGTGGATATTTGAATAACTGGCTTCTTATGATGATCGTAAAACACTATATTCTGGCCCTGCCTGATTCGCAACAACTGTCTACTTTGATTGACAGATTCTACAATATGCATTTTTATGAAAGTGATCAGAGACACCCAGCCTATAGGCATATGTTTGTAATCAGTAAGCTTAAAAATAATGACTATATGCTGAAAAAAATTTCAGATAAATTTAGATATTATCAGGAAAAATATAAATATCTGACAGTGGAAAAATCTAACATCTCCAGTCTACAGACACTTTTAAGTTTGGAAGCATTAAAAGATAAAAATAAATTGGAGGTGTTAAATTCGCAAATTGAGGTGTTAAATTCGCAAATTGAGGTGTTAAAGAAAGATAATCACGATCAAAATATTCATATCCAGAATTTTAAGAGGGAAACCCAAGAAAAAAAACAACTTATCCAGAGCCAGAAAGAAGAGATATACAACAAGGAAGTTCACATCAGAAATATTGAAACAAACATGGAGATGATTTTAAACTCCAAAGTCTGGCGCCTCGCCGATTTTTTTAGAAAAATATTTTATATGAAAATATTAAAAATATTTCCCGTTTTGCAACGATCAATATTAACGATAACAAGAGAAGGCTTTCGTTCGTTTTGGCAAAAGGTCAAAAATAAAGAATTGATGAGATCCAAGGATTTGTATGATATATGGATTGAAAAAAAATCTTTAACCAAGGAAAAAGAAAGTAGTATTCGGGAAGAAATCGAACAATTCTCATACAAGCCAAAATTCAGCATCATTTTGCCTGTGTACAATGTGGATAAAATCTGGCTGGAGAGAGCCATAAATTCTGTCTTTGATCAGCTATATGAAAACTGGGAGCTTTGTTTGGTTGATGATGCGTCTACAAAAAAACATATAAAAAACATACTTTTGAAATATGAGAACAATAAAAAGGTTAAACTTAAGTTTCTTGAAGAAAATAGAGGGATTTCAGGAGCATCAAACGAAGCTTTATCTTTGGCGACCGGAGAGTTTGTTGGCTTTTTAGATCATGATGATGAACTATCCATAGATGCCCTTTATGAAAACGTCAAGTTTCTGAATAAATACCCGGAAGCGGATCTTATCTACAGTGACGAGGATAAGATTAATCCGCAAGGAAGAAGAATAGAGCCTTATTTTAAACCTGACTGGTCTCCGGATTTGTTATTATCCTACAATTACATATGCCATTTCTCAGTCTACCGAAAAATAATTATTGATAAAATTAAAAGATTTAGGAGCGGATATGAAGGAAGTCAAGATTATGACTTGATTTTGAGGGTAACAGAAAAAACAGATAAAATCTTCCATATTCCAAAAATCCTATACCATTGGAGACAGATAAAAGGCTCAACATCGACAGCACATAAAGAAAAAGTCACTCATATTAACAATTCGATAAAAGTATTACAACAAGCTTTACAGAGACGAGGAATTGATGGAACTGTGGAAAAGGGGATTAATTTTAATCAGTTTGAAAGTTACAGAGTAAAAAGAAGATTAAAACAAAAACCGTTAATTTCAATCATTATACCAATGAAAGATAAGATTTCTTTTCTTAAGAGAAATCTTAAAAGCATCGAAGAAAAAACTGATTATGAGAATTATGAGATAATCATTGTGGATAATAACAGCAAAGAAAAACAAACTCTTGAGTATCTTGAGAGTATCAAGAAGAAAAAGCATATCAGAATATTGCAGTTTAAAAGTGATTTTAATTTTTCAAAAATCAACAATTTTGCCGTAAGTAAAGCAAAAGGTAAACACATCCTTTTTTTAAATAATGATATTGAAGTGATTTGCAAAGGATGGCTCAAAGCGATGCTTGAACACTCGATGCGAAAAGAAGTTGGTGCAGTTGGAGCGAAACTGATCTTTCCCAACAATACAATTCAGCATGCAGGGACGGTTTTGGGATTGGGAGGTTTGGCAGGGCACTCTCATAAACATTTTCCTGCAGAGAGTAATGGTTATTTTGGAGCTCTGAATACAATTCGTAACTACAGCGCCATTACAGCAGCATGTATGATGACCCGAAAAGAAGTATTTGAAGAAGTAGGAAGATTTGATGAAATAAAATTATCTGTTGCATTCAATGATGTGGATCTATGCTTGAAAATCAGAAAAAAAGGCTATCTTATTGTTTATACACCTTATGCAGCCCTATATCATTATGAATCTAAAAGCAGAGGTTATGATTTAAATCCCAATGAAATTTTATTCATGAAAAACAAATGGGGAAATATCTTGTTATCAGATCCCTATTATAATCCTAATCTAACACTCGATAGTGAAGACTTCAGAATAAAAATCAATTAAAATGGCATGCGATTTATCAGTAGTTATAATTAATTGGAACACAAAAAATTTATTGTATCAATGTATTAAATCAATAAAAACTCATACAAAAAAAATCTCTTTTGAGGTAATTGTAGTTGATAATTTTTCTTCGGATGGAAGTCCTGAAATGGTTGAAGAAAACTTTCCAGAGGTTATACTTATAAAGAACAAAAATAACAAGGGATATGGAAGAGCAGGCAATCAAGGATTAGCAACAGCTCAAGGGAAATATGTCTTAGTTTTAAACAGTGATGTAGTTATAAAAGAAGATTGCTTGGATGAGATGTTTGATTTTATGGAAAAGAATCCTGCTATTGGAGCATCCTCTTGTAAGTTGATTTTTCCGGATGGAACGCTTCAACATTCCTGCAGAGAATTTCCTAGATTTAAAACATTTTTTCTAATGCTGATTGGAGTAAGATTTCTCTTCCCAAAAATAAAAATATTTCGAGAATATTTAATGTTGGATTGGGACCACTCGGAAATAAAAGAAATTGACCAGATAATGGGAAGTTTTATGTTTATAAGAAGAAATGTTATAAGGGAAGTTAGAGGATTTGATGAAAGATTTTGGATGTATTTTGAAGAAGTAGATTTGTGTTTAAGGATTAAGGAAGCAGGCTGGAAAATAGTCCACTATCCTTATGTCTCGGCTGTTCATTTCTTATCCAAAAGCGCAGAACAATGGGGGAACATTAAGAAAATACATGAATTCCAAAAAAGTTCATTAAAATACTTTAAAAAAAATGGGAAATTTTATGAATATTATATCTTGTTGGCTGTAAACAAAATAAAATATTTATTTTTTACACCAATTTTAAAGCTCATAAAAAAATGCCAGAGAAAATAATTTATAGAAAGAACGGTTTAAAATATTAAGAGTGGAAAAAGGTAAAGCAAGCTTCATCATTGTTAATTGGAATGGTCAAGAGACTATTGTTGAGTGTCTCGATTCGATATTTTCCCAAACTTATAAAAACAATGAAATTATATTTATTGATAACAATTCCTCTGATGATTCGTTGGAACTGGTCAAAAAAAATTATACTGTCGATAAATTAATAATTTTAGACAGAAATTATGGATATGCAGAAGCTAATAATATTGGATTCAAACATGCAGCAGGAGAGTATATAGCTTTAGTAAATAATGATACTGTCTTAGAAAATGATTGGCTGGAGAAAACTGTAGCTGTTTTCCGGAAATGTGAGTATAAAAATTTAGGGAGCGTTGCTACAAAAATAATAAATTATTACAACAAGAATTTAATTGACAGTGCAGGTGTTGAGTATTATGGCTTTGGAGCTTGTTGGGACTATAAAAATTTGCTCCAAGATTCTCCAGAGGTTAATCAAAGAAAAGAGGTGTTTGGAGCATGCGCAAGTGCTGCTCTTTATAGGAAAAAAATAATTGATGAAGTTGGTTTATTCGATCCAAATTATTTCATTTATTTTGAAGACACCGAATTAGCATTTAGACTCAGGCTTTTTGGTTATAATTGTATCTATGAGCCCAAGGCAGTTTCTTATCATTATGGTTCTAGAAGACGAGATAAAAGCAATAAGTTCTATATAGATTTCGGGAGAAGAAATATAGAATTTTTGTTTATCAAAAATATGCAGGGAACTCTATTCACTAAATATTTTCTAAGTCATTATATTTATGAATTAGTTCTTTTCTTTTTTTTCTTATTTATTGGAAAAGGAATCTCTTTTATAAAGGCAAAAATTGGGGTCCTTAATAATCTCGGTTATTTATTGAAAGAGAGAAAAAATTTAAGATTAACTTTAATGAAATTAAACAAGTTTAAGGACATAAATAAAGTAGAACGATATTTTTTACTTTATACCTTAAGGGGTTTATTTAACAAAATCAAAAAAGCCATATGGACATATAAAATATATATGAACTTAGATTAGATAAATGACTGCTTTAAAACGTATTTTATTCTTGAATAGGTCTTTCTATCCGGATGTAGAATCAACTGGTCAATTATTAACAGAACTTTGTGAAGAACTTGAGAATGACTTTGAAATTCATGTAATTTGTGGGAATCCTCTTTATAAAAAAGTTAAAAATAGGGGTATAATTAATAAATCACTTTATAGAAATATAATAATATGGAGAATAAATAACACAAGATTTCCAAAAAAGTATTTATTTGCCCGAATTATTAACTTAATTTCTTATTTTATACCATGTTTTATTAGAATATTTTTCTTTAAAAACATTGCATGTGTTATCGCAGAAACAGATCCTCCTTTACTTGGGATAATAGCTTGTTTATATAGTAAAATTCGGAATTCTTGCTTTATTTACTATGTTCAGGATCTTTGGCCAAATGTAGGGATCGTAAATGGGCAATTAACTAACCGGTTAATCATAAAAATATTAAAGAGGGCAAATAAATTTCTTTACGACAATTCAAGTAAAATAATTGTCCCTGGAAGAGATATGAAAATACGATTGGTTGAGGAAAATAATATTCCAACACATAAAATTGAAGTTGTAGAAAACTGGGCCGATCCTGGTCAAATTTTCCCAATTAAACGAAAAGACAATATTTTTTTAAAGCAAAGTTTTTTTAAAAATAAATTTGTGGTGATGTACTCTGGAAATATTGGCTTATCCCAGGACCTTGAAAATATTATTTATTTGGCGGATTCATTAAAAGAAATTGATAATATTTTGTTTGTTTTAATTGGAGAAGGAGCTTATAAAGATAAACTAATCAATTTGTCTGCTTCTAAAGGGTTGAAGAATATAAAATTCATGACTTATCAAGACAAAGAAAATTTAAAATTTACCTTGAGTGCTGCCCATGTTCACTTAATCCCAATGAAGAAGGGGATGAGAGGATACATTGTTCCAAGTAAAGTATATGGTATCATGGCAGCAGGAAAACCATTTATTGCGGCTGTGGATGAAGAGAGTGAAATATATAAAATGACGTACAAATTTAAATGTGGTATTAACGTTAAACCTTCTAATATCGAAGAATTAAAAAAAAGCGTGCTTTGGGCTTATAATAATAAAGATAAAATAGAAAAAATGGGAAAAAACGGAAAAAATGCCTTAGAGAAGTATTATTCAAAGAAAATATGCACCCAAAAATTTAAAAAAGTGATCGAAAATGCAATTTAATACATGATGGGAATGAAAGAAATCATAATAAAAAATAGATGCGTTGGTTCCGGAATAAAATATATAGGCTGGAGTGGACGCGGTTGGGTTGATGGAGGTCCAATTGGTGCAGGTCCAATTTACTGCAAAGCTCCATCATGGGAAAGTTACGGCAAGGAAATTGGAATCAACATGATGAGAATGGGCTTCTCGATGAAACATTTTCTTCCTGATGATTTAAATGACAGCTACTCTTTATCTGAATATGTAATAAAGGGAATGGAAAATGTTGAAGTTTCATGGGCTAAAAGTGAACACACAAGCTATTCCTATTGTATAAAAAGATGTCATGATTTGAGTTGGAAAATCCTTATTTGTGTTAATCCTTCATTAAGTAGTAATCGGAAGCCATCTTTGATAACTCGATCATCCGATTTTCTTATAATCTGGGAAAAATTTTGTTTTTACTTAGCTAAAATAATAGAAGAAAATTGGCCCGGAATGGCTAATTTTTTTGAAATAACAAACGAGCCTGATATAGGTTATTTTGATGGTGAAACCTCTCTTCCTGGTTATAAAGGGACTCGTAAAGGAATTACTCCTTTTCAATATTGCCTCTTACTTCAGAATGCATATAAAGGTATAAAAAAAGCAGTACCTAACGCTAAAATCATTGGCCCTGGCCTTGCAAGTTGGGACCAAAAATGGATTAAAGAAATTCTTATGCAGAGTGGTTCCTATTTAAATGGGATATCTTATCACAATGTAATGGGGAATTTTCGAGATATGGAAACATTAAAAGAGGCAAGAGAATTGCTGTTGCAGTATGTGCCTCAATCTTCAGATATTATTTTCAACAGTGAATGGGCATGGTGGCCAAACCATGATACTGATAATCTAGAGGTTGCTCTTAGAATAGCTCAAATTTTATATTACCAAGCGGTTGGTAATGTTTATGGTTCTTTTTACCTTGGACCTTCGCAGCCAATGGAATTTAAAAAAGGATTAGGAGTGTTAAAATTTTATTCAAATAATCCTAATTTGGTTGAAAGAACTTTAACTTTTTTCGTTTTTCGTTTAATGGTGAGAGGAGTTTTAGAAGGAAAGCAGTTAGAATTAATTAACCCTTTTAAAAAGTTGAAAATATTAGCTCTTTTTAGAAATCAACAGGAGCTTGTAATTACTTTAATTAATCCGAGCAAGAAGGAATTTAGAGATATTTCTATCATTATTGATGAGAGTATAAATTTAAAAGAAAAAGCTTCTTTAAAAATATATCAATTCGATCATAATCATCTTGACGATTGTAGGGAATCTGACTACAAGATATTAAATGCATTTGATGTTAAAGCTAAAAGTATAATTCAGTTTGTAATTTCAATTTCTAATCCAAAATGAGAATTCTCGAAAAATTGGTAAAGAAAATTCCCAACAGAGTTATCCGTCTTCTTAAAAAACCGCTAATGATTGGAACACACCATCTAATGTTTAGTATATCGCCCGTGCGAACTCGATTACAACCAAGGAAATTTCAGCTTAGCATTTCCACCAGGACTGGCACAGCCTCAATTGCAGGATTATTTCAAGCCCGATACAGAGCAAGGCATGAACCAGAAGATATATATACAAGTGAAAAAATAATAGATTACATTAAAGGTTATATCAATGAAAGACAGATGATTTCTTTCATTAAAAAGAGGGACAAATGTTTATGGCTAGAAGTTGAATCTTCCCATTTTTTATATTTTTTTATAGATATATTGCTAAAAAAATTTGATTTTTTATCGAAAATAGATAAAAAGTTTCTTAAGAAAAAGTTCGATTTATATTGTAAAGATTTAATGAAAATATATTATCCTGAATTAATAAAAATTGATTATGGGATAAGAAAAGATTGAATTAAAAATTTTATTTTGTTAGTCTGATTTTCCCAAGATATTTTGCTGTTTATAGAAGAAAGAGTTTTTAATGGCATACTATATTTTATGTATTATCATTTGGCCAATATGTTTATTTTTAGACCTTTTTCTTAAAATTAAACGCCCCTTTGAGAAAAATAATTCAATACGTATACTAAATTATCATAGTATTAGTTCTAACATTAAAGATGAAAGTTTTAGTTATGTATCAGTTTCTCTCAAGGTTTTTTCTGCCCAGATGAAATTTTTATATGATAATAATTTTAATATAATTGATCTGGATGATTTCCTTGAAATAAAAAAAAATAAGCAACAAATTCCCCCAAAAATGATCATTTTGACATTTGATGATGGATATGCAAACAATTATATTAATGCCTTTCCAATAATTTCAAAATATTCATTTAAAGCTGTCATTTCTGTAATAACTGAATATATAGATAAAAATATTCCTTTTCCATGGATTAACCAATTCTTATTGGAAGATGGAGAAGATAAAAAATTGATATTACCTCTATCAAAGAAACAATTAAAAACTATGAACGATTATGGCATTTCCATCGCATCTCATACCAGGAGTCACAGATCTTTTAGCCGACTGGATAAACGAGATGTGATGAAGGAGATCATGGAATCAAAGAAAAATCTTGAGGATATATTAGGTAAAAAGGTGAAATATTTTACCTATCCTTATGGTTCTTGGGGAGATTATGATAAGGAGGACAAAAGAATTGTTAAATCGGCTGGCTATGAAACTGCTTTATCTACTAAAGTCGGTACCAATAATATTGAAAGTGATATCTATGAATTGCGTAGGATTCCTATTTATAATATTGATGGTATATCGAACTTTAAAAGAAAAATTAATGGCGCGTATGATTTTACTGGATTTTTTCAATTAATTAGTTTTAAACTGAAGAAAATAATTAACCAATAATCTTAAAATGAGCCCAGTACTGAAAGATAGAAACAAACAGAAGCGATATATAAAAAACTACTTTGATGAATACTCAAGGGAATATCATGAAGATCATTATATCAAGAAAAAGCCTCCAAGTATATATCCTGTCTTAGCTATCCGTTTAAGATATATGACAAATATGCTGTCAGATTTTAAAAAGAATGGGAAAATAATCGACATTGGCTGTGGAACCGGTGAAATGCTTCAAGTTCTTAAAAAACATAAATTCCTTACCTATGGGCTAGATTATTCCTTTAGGATGTTACATGAGATTTCTAAAGAAACAGTTAATCAGCAGTTACCACTAATAAATTGTGACATAGAAAATCTTCCTTTTAGAGATGAAAGTTTTGATGGGGTGATCTGTGCCGGAGTTATTGAATATTTGAATGAAAATCAGAAAGCACTTAGGGAAATATCAAGAATTCTGAAACCAGGAGGTTTAGTAATAATTTCTCTTTCAAATAGATTATCACCTGCACGTCTATTTGAACCTTTAGCTCATAATTTGATTGGTCAGAAGATAAAAGGGTGGATAAAAAAAAATATACTTAAAAAGCAGACTCTACTCTATCCTCCCTTCAGAACACACATACCTTTTCTTTTTAATCGTATTGCAGAGAAGGAGCGATTGATATTAAGTGAATTTAACTATTATCATTTTTCTCCTTTACCCTGGCCTATCAATCGATTAGTCTCTAATTTTTATGTCTCGGTAGGGCTCAAGATGGAAAAATTATCAAGAACTAGGTTTGGATTTCTAGGCAGAGGGTATATTGCTAAGTATCAAAAGCAGTGACCATGGGGGAGTACATTCCAGTCGAAAAAAGTGTAGCTATTAGACTGTTCCAATCCTTCTGCAATTAATTTCTTTACAACTACTGTAAAATGGGATATCAATCGATGGCTAAAAAGAATAGGGTCGGGCGATAATGAACTAAAGATGATTTCTGATATGAAGAACTCAGCATCAAAATATAAAAATCTATTTGCTTTTCTTTTTTTTGTTCTGCTGGCAATAATAGCAATTGGAGCCAATCCGCTAGCTAAGGAAACTGTAGGTCCTTTCGATCTTTTAGTGTCAAGTCATGGCTATTCATCTGTTGTCCCTTCCAATATAAAGGTTCGTTGTCGTGAACGCTCAGACATATTAGATGCAAGGTTTCCAGGATTGATCAAACTTAAGAATGAATTTTACTACGATCTCAAAAATTTTAATAAAAAAAAGCTAGATTTAGTTGGCAACTTGTATGTATTAATATGGAAACCAAGTTTATTAATATATGTATGTATCCCGAATGATCCATTAGCTTATTATTGTTCACAGCTATTTAAATTAATAATTTCTGGATTCGGAGTTTACCTTTTCTTACAATTATTTCTTTCTTATCCGGCTTCACTTTTCGGGGGAATTGTGTATATGCTTTGCGGCTTTAATGCCGCATGGTTTTTTTGGCTGCAAGTAGACACTTCAATATGGATACCATGGTTATTATGGGCAGTTGCTTCATATCTCATTTCTAACCGAACCAGATACCTTTTCCTTACTACTTTGATAAGCGTATTTTTAATTAAAGGAGCATTTCCTGCAGTTGCTGCTTATGGATTTTATTCAGTTGCTTTATTTATTTTAATATATAACATCTTCAACTATAAAAGCGTTTATTCCTTTTTCTTAAAAAGCATCACTCCCTTATTATTTGTTGCTTTTGCTTTTATAATTTCCAGCGATTATTTATTAAGTTTAGTTAATATTATTGAAAATGTAGATTTATCTTACAGAGGAAGAGCTCATACGATTCTTAGTTTGAAAAAGTTAAAAAATTTATTTAACCCAAGCGATCTCCAGGTGGAAACCTCTATCTATAGCGGTTTCCTTGCCTTTATTTTTTCTTTAATCAGTTTCCCTTATTTGTGGGTGAAAAAGGAGTCTGAAAAGTCAAAATCGTTTTATATCTTTTCATTGCTTTTGATGATAATTTCTATCATTATTGCATATGGTCTAATAAATCATAATCTAATACGTAAAATACCGGTGTTCTCTTCCAATCCCTGGCAAAGAATGAGTGTAATCATCGGTCTGTCCATCGCTTTGCTTTCATCCTCTTTTATAGAAATCCTCCAGAATTTAAAAAAAAGACCATCGAAAGTTTTTAAGCTTATCACACCTTTATTGATTATTTTCTGTCTTATCCAATTTATTGATCAAAAAAAGTATTTCAATAAATTCAACGGTGCTACCCGTTCGGAATATTTTTTTCCTTTAACGCCCTCGATTGACTTTGTAAAAAGGAACATAAAGGACTATCAATCTATTATTGCAGATAACTCGTTTAGTATATCTGGGACCTTATCTTCGTATAATTTTTTTGAGTGGTATCGTCATTCTTTCAGAAGCAAAGCAGAAAAAAAACTCTTACTATCTCTTGCCCCAAATTCAGACTCAAGCCCTACTTCATTTAATCTTTCATCACGAAATATAGATCTTTCATCTCCATTAATGAATCTATTTACTATAAGATATATTTTAATCAATGCAAAATATATTTCAGTCAATAAAAAAAAATTAATTTCTATTCTAAATATCCCGTTTTATAGACAGCCCCAAATTAGCCATTGTCCTTCACCTCCAATTCCTTTCAACGAAATATGTCAACATTTTTATTTATTGGAAAGTAGGCGTTTATCTGGTATAAATCTTTATCTTGCAAACTATGGAAATAACAACTTTGGTTCAGATGTATTACTGAAATTGTATAATTCGAAGAATCACGAACTCATCGGTATTTCAAAAAAAGACAAGAAGTACATTAAAGATAATACCTGGGAATATTTTGGTTTTGACAAGCCCATAAAATTAGAAAAGGGAGAGTACGAATTCTCGCTAACACTTGTAAATAAAAAGACGCACTCGATGCTTTCAGTATGGTCAACTAAAAGAACATCGGAAATAAATAGCTATTTAACTGTTAATGGAGAAGAAACTGATCTTTCATTCAAATATTTATTACATAAAGCAAAGAATATTGACGAAAAAAAATATCGGGTCCATAGACTAGAGCGAGCTGTTGCAGTTGTAGAAAATTTAGAATGCCCGGAAGGGCCTTATTTGATCTCCGATATTGATAAGTACCCTCCAGTTATAAAAATTAGAAATCTAACTTACGAAAGTACTGTCGGAGAGATTGCAATCCATCTCCCAGAGAAATGTTCAGGATACGTGATTATTCCCCGTCCTAATGATAATTATCTTGCTTATGTAGATGGGAAATTAAAAGATATAGAGCAATACTTAGGGGTCATGCCTGCAGTTTATGTAGATAATAATACTCAAATTTTTATCAAAAAAAAGCCTTTTTATCTTATGACTGGTTTTATTATTTCTTTTCTTTCGTTATTTCTTTTCGTGATTATTTTATTTTTTAAGCGAGGGAGCAACAGTTTTTAATCATAGCCTTTTATGTTGACTAATTTAAAATTTTGCTATTCGATATTTTCTTATGTAAAATGACTGATTGGAGCCAAACAAATTTGAGTTATTATAACCTTATTTTTAGATGACATGAAAAAGATAATATTTAACTTGAAAGTAAATGTTAATACCACAAAGGAGTTTTTTCTCTCGATTAAAAAAATATTTCCTTTTTTATTCTTATTATTGTTTATTCCAGCTAAATTTCAATTTGCTGAAGAAAATGTCATGTCTATTCAAGGGAAAGATGGAGCACCTTTCTTTGATCGTCACGGAAATTTAAACATAGTTTATATAACTTCCTATGGTGAGATAGGATTATCAATGTGGCAAGAAGGCAAATTTAGGGGTGCTGATATTCAAAATATTCATTATACAGATAATATTTCTTCTATCTGTGCGAAAAAAGATAAGACAGGAAGGATATGGCTTGTATGGGAAGAAAGAGGATCTGAAAGAAGTGATATATATATAGCTCAGTTGAGAAACAACAAAATCGTTAATCGTACCGCTTTGACTGATAATATGAGAGGATTTAATTTTTCACCCAATATAAATTTTTCCATTGGGAATGATTTGTTTATGGCATGGGTAAATTATAATCAAAAAAAATACACAATTGTGGTTAAAAATGTTACAACAAATCAATGTTGGCAGATAAATTCTTATTCAGCTCTTGACCCTCAATTAATAATCGATGGAACAGGAAAAATATGGCTTTTCTGGGTTGGACAGCTTAGAAATTGTGACGAAATTTTATATACTACTTTCGATGGGGAGAAATGGAAAGAACCTTCAAGCTTAAATCAATTTCCTGATGTCCCTCATATTACTCCCTCTATCGCTTTGGATTTTTATAGTTTTCCTCATGTTGTATGGAGTTCATATGACGGAGATGACTATGAATTGTATTATTCATACTGGGATGGAAATAAATGGCATAAAGAAGAAAAAATTACCAATAATCTTAATACAGGTGACACTTTTCCTTGTATTTCACTGTTTTTAGATGAGATTCCTACAGTTGCGTGGGTTAAAAATGTTGAGTCTAAACATGAAGTATGGTTAATCCATAAAAATGTTGAAGAATGGAGCCATGAGATTAAAATATCAGGTAATGAAAATATAACTAAGCCTCCGAAACTTATTTCCTCAGGAGGAAAAATTGCTGTTTTATGGCAAACCGGAACAGAAATTAAAGCCTTTTTAATACAGCCTTATGAATTGCAGGAAATATCCTTCTTTCCAAAAAATATAAGAGACTCTTTTCTCATTACTCTTGAATTAGACAAGAATAAGTATATTGGCTTTGGAAACAGCATTACTTATGGAATAATAAACTTAATTCCTGCTCCTGACAAAGGTTATATACCGCGACTAGAAAAGCTTATTGATGAAAATATAAGTGATGGTACAGTTCTAAACCGTGGTGTTGGAGGCGAATACACATCCGGAGGCCTGAGCCGGATTAATTCAGTGATAAATAATGATAGAGCAAAAACTATATTTCTGATGGAGGGAACAAATGATATGAAAGATACAAAAATTTCAATAGATACAGCCGCCTTTAATTTGCAGGAAATGGCAAAAAAATGCCTTGATTTTGAAATGACAGTCTTTCTTTCATCTATAATTCCAAGATTATCTTGGTCTGAAATGTTAAAAGAACGAATCCTTGGACTTAATAATAAAATTAGATCGATAGCATCCAATCTAAAGCTATATTTTGTCGATCAGTTTAATGCTTTTTATAATTATCCGGGAGGTTGGACAACATTATATAGTGATGCAACGCATCCGAATGAGACAGGTTACCAATTAATGGCTAATACCTGGTATAAATCTCTTGAAGATACTATTCAAAAACCTTCTATAGAAATTAACAAAGATTCTCTTTTTTTCGAAGGACAAAAAGAAGAATCAAACTTTCCTCCTCAGGTATTCAAGATAAAAAATTCTGGAGTAGGAGAGTTAACTTATAACATTGGTGCAGATAAAGATTGGATAAATGTTTCTCCTGAGACCGGTGATTCAAAAGGCGAATGGGATGAAATTCAAGTCTCAGTAGACATTTCAAATTTATCTTATGGAAAGCATCAAGGAGAAGTTGTAGTTACATCAAATAATGCTGATAATAGTCCTCAAAAGCTGACTGTATATTTAAACATTGAATTCCCCCCTTCTATAGAAATTAACAAAGATTCTCTTTTTTTCGAAGGGCAAAAAGAAGAATCAAACTTTCCTCCTCAGGTATTCAAGATAAAAAATTCTGGAGCAGGAAAGTTAACTTATAACATTGGTGCAGATAAAGATTGGATAAATGTTTCTCCTGAGACCGGTGATTCAAAAGGCGAATGGGATGAAATTCAGGTCTCAGTAGTCATTTCAAATTTATCTTATGGAACGCATCAAGGAGAGGTTGTAATTACATCAAATAATGCTGATAATAGTCCACAAAAGCTGACTGTATATTTAAACATTGAACTACCTCCTCTTTCTCCTCCAATAAATTTTCATGGAGAAAAGAAAAGAAATAGATCTTTATTTCAAATAGAATATATCAATATCTTGGCATGGGAAGCAAACCCTCAAAATAAAGATATTATAGAAAAATATAAAATTTATCTTATTGATGAGGACGAAAATATTTTATTGGGAGAAATTAATGTGGGTACTTTTGAATATTGGATACGAAAAGTGGATAAAGATAAAGTTTATAAATACGGACTAACTGCTTTTGATATTTATGGAAGAGAAAGCGATCGTGTTTACACTGAAGTTGAGTAAATCATCTGGGACAAACTCGAATATCATTTAAAAAGACAACAATTATGTGCTAAAGTGATTAAAATAATTAAATGTTGAGAAAGGAAGATTTGTAATGAAAGTATTAGTAATAGCTGAAGCATTTATTGTTTCGGGTCTCATATCATTTATTTTAACTTTGGCCTTAACAAAATTAACTTATAAATGTAATTGTTTTAATAAATTTAACAATAGAATCTTTAAAGAAAAAAATGCTCCAAGAATCGGGGGGATTTCTGTATTTTTTTCTGTATTTTTTTCTATGTTATTTATTCACATGGTTACATCTAATTATATTTTCCAAGATCTCGATAAAATTATAAATATCCCTCTGTTAATTATTGCTATCTTAATAATTTTTACTTTAGGCTTATATGATGATTTTATTGGCACAAATGTTTTGAGTAAAATTTTTTTCCAGATTATTGCGGCAGCAATAATTTATTTTGGCGGGCTTAAAATAGCAGAAATTAGTATTCCCTTTATAGGATCTAAAAATATAAATTTTTTCCTGTCTTTTTTATTAACTATTTTATGGGTTTGCGGTATAACAAACGCTGTTAATATTATAGACGGAGTAAATGGATTAGCTGCCGGAATATCATTTTTTGCACTCCTTTCTCTCGGAGTCTTGGCATTTTTATCGTCTCAATATTATCTTGTTGTGATTATAGCTGTCTTATTAGGGGTAATAAGCGGATTTTATCCCTTTAACTTCCCTAGAGCAAAAATATACTTAGGAGATTCTGGGAGTTTAGTGATTGGATTTATTCTTGCCGCTTTATCTATGGCAACAATTCAAAGAAAGGCTTCATTAGCTATTGTTTTATTGATCCCTATTATTATTTTATTTCTTCCAATACTAGAAACGATTGTAACAATAATAAGGAGAATTTATAAAAGGAAGAATATCTTTAAGAGAGATACTGACCATCTTCATTACAGGTTTTTAAGAAAAGGCTTTTCTGAAACTAAAACAACATTGATTCTAACTTTAATATCGTTTTTATTTTCATTGAGTGGGATACTGTTTGAATTTGTTAAAAGAGAACTAAGAGTATTACTTCTATTTTCTATATTTTTAATTTGTTTTTTTCTCTTGAAATATTTAGGTTATATCAGGATAAATTCAAGATCAAAATGACTCTATATATTGATAATATTTCCAGATAAATGTGTGCACATGTCGTTAGAGAAAAAATTAGTTGACCTCTGTCAATAAGCGCAGTAGACTGGCTTTTAACTTAAGGTGATAAGGTTTTAAGATGAAAGGATTGATATTAAGCGGAGGGAAAGGGACGAGACTGCGTCCTTTGACTTTCACACAGGCAAAACAACTTGTCCCAGTAGCAAATAAACCGGTTTTGTTTTACGGGATAGAGGCATTAAAAGAGGCTGGGATCGAGGAAATCGGTATTGTTGTGGGTGATACAAAGGATGAGATTAAAGAGGCAGTTGGAGACGGAAGCCGATGGGGAATTCACATTTCTTACATCGAGCAGGAGGAACCTTTGGGATTGGCCCATGCAGTCATGATATCTGAAGACTTCCTTGGGAAAGAGCCTTTTGTCATGTATCTGGGAGATAATATCCTGAAGAATGGGATCAAATCTTTGGTGGATGATTTTAGGCAGAAGAAGCCTAACAGCCTGATACTGCTGACAGAAGTCCCAAACCCCAAGATGTTTGGTGTGGCCGAGCTTAAGGATGGAAAGGTTGTGCGGCTGGTTGAGAAGCCAAAGAAGCCTATGAGCAACCTTGCACTGGTTGGTGTCTACATGTTTGATTTCCATGTCTTTGAGGCAGTAAGAGCCATTAAACCATCGTGGCGCAATGAGTTGGAAATTACGGATGCCATTCAGTATCTTGTCGATCACGGCTGCGAAGTACAGCCTCACCTTGTCAGCGAGTGGTGGAAAGACACAGGGAAGATCGAAGACATCCTGGATGCCAACCGCCTGATTCTGGAGTCAATAGAAGGAAAAACAGAGGGACACGTTGATGAATCATCAAGGATAAACGGACAGGTGGTGATAGAAAAAGATGCTCTTGTGGAGAGAAGTATCATCAGGGGGCCTTCTATTATAGGACAAGGGTGCGAGATTACCGACTCGTATATAGGGCCCTTTACATCTATACAAAAGAAGTGCCGAATTGTACGATCCGAGATCGAATGCAGCATCGTTATGGAGGGAAGTGAGATTCTAGATGTTGGAAGCCGCATCGATGAGAGTCTTATCGGGCGAGAAGTGAGAATCTTCAAATGTCCTTCGAAGCCTTCTGTCTACCGATTCATGGTCGGCGACAAAAGCGAGATCGGAATTAAGTAAAGCTCATTGTGAGGGGCGAAATAATGATGTTCCTTTGTTGTCATTGAGGGCGAGCGAAGGCAGGATGTAATCTCTATAATTTAAATTAACTCATATTTTTAAGGATTTTAATCAGATTTAAGAGGGAGAGAAACATGATTGATGGTGTAAAAACAAAGAAATTACGTGTCATTCCCGATGAAAGAGGAAGGCTTATGGAAATTATGCGCAGCGATGATAGCCTATTTTTGAAATTCGGTCAGGTTTACGTGAGTACTACTTTTCCTGGTGTTGTGAAGGCCTGGCACTTTCACAAAAAGCAAACAGATAATGTTGCCTGCGTCCATGGCATGATAAAACTGGCGTTATATGATTCGAGAGAGGACTCTGCGACTTTCAAAGAAGTGAACCAATTCTATCTGGGCATTCATAATCCAATGCTTGTCCAGATTCCAAAAGGAGTCTATCACGGTTGGATGTGCGTAAGCGAAGAAGAGGCCCTTATCGTTAACATTCCAACAGAAGTATATGATTATGAAAATCCCGATGAGCAGCGTATAGATCCTCATGACAACGATATCCCTTACGATTGGAGAAGAAAGGATGGCTGAGGAACGCCGTATTGAGGACAGGACTCTTCTAGTAACAGGAGGAGCAGGTTTTATCGGAAGCAATTTTATTCATTATTTGCTGAAGTATTATCCGCGATGCAGAGTAATCAATCTGGACAAGCTGACCTATGCCGGAAACCTCGATAACTTAAGGGATGTGGAAGACGATCCCAGGTATGAGTTTATACATGGAGATATCCGAGATCGTGAGGTTGTTAATAGGATTATTAAGAGAGTTAACGGCATTATCCATTTTGCTGCAGAAACTCATGTGGACCGCTCCATCCTGGATGCTGGCGAATTTATTCTGACAGATGTTTACGGGAGTTTTGTGCTTTTTGAGGCTTTAAAGAATTCCGATGTTGAATTTTTCATCCATGTCTCAACGGATGAAGTTTATGGAAGTCGTGATGAAGGATATTTCAAGGAGGATGATCCCATGTGTCCTTCTTCGCCCTATGCTGCAAGCAAAGCTGCTGCGGATAGGTTGGCCTATTCCTATTGGGTGACATACGGTTTGCCTATTCTTGTTATCAGGCCGAGCAATAATTTTGGGCCCTATCAGTATCCGGAAAAGTTTATTCCTCTTTTTGTGAGTAATGCATTAGAGGGGAAACATCTGCCCTTGTATGGAAAAGGAACGAATGTTCGAGACTGGCTTTATGTAGAAGACAACTGCCGGGCCATAGATGTTGTTATGCGGAAGGGACGGATAGGAGAAGCATATAATGTTGGTGCTACCAATGAGGTTGCGAATATCAGAGTGGCAGAGCGTATTGTGGATTTGCTAGAAAAGCCCAGGAGTTTGATTACTTTGGTCAAGGATAGGTTGGGCCATGACAGGCGGTATGCACTGGATTGTCGGAAGATCCATGACCTGGGATGGAAACCTGAAAGGGAATTTGATGAATCGTTAGAACTAACTGTCCGCTGGTATCAGGAGAATATTGATTGGTGGCAGAAAATTAAAGAGAAATCCAAGGATTTTAAAGACTTCTATAAAAAGTACTATAAAGATAGATAAAAAGATAGTTCAGATAAAAGTTTATGAAAAAAACTATTCTTGTAACTGGTGCAAATGGTCAGTTGGGAAGTGAAATAAAATATTTATCTCAATTTTATAATCTCAGTTTCATATTTACTGATATTGATGAACTTGATGTAACATGCATTGATGATGTGAAAGCATTTTTTTCGTCTCATAAAATTGACTACGCAGTTAATTGTGCTGCTTATACAGCAGTAGATAAGGCAGAGGAAGAAAAAGAACTGGCGGATCTGGTAAATCATAGGGCTGCTCGAAATCTGGCTATAATTTCTTGTGAATTCAATATAAAATTAATCCATATATCAACAGATTTTGTCTTTGATGGAAATTCATCAATCCCATTTACAGAAAAAGATAAAACGAATCCTGTATCTGTATATGGGATAACTAAGCTGGCAGGCGAAAAAGCCGTTCTTAAACATGGAAAGGAAATAATAATCATACGCACTTCTTGGCTATATTCCTCTTATGGGAATAATTTTGTTAAAACCATGATTCGCTTATCTAAAGAGAGGGATTCGCTAGGGATTGTATTCGACCAGATCGGAACTCCAACTTATGCACGTGATTTAGCCGATGTGATTTTCCATATAATTAATTCAGGTAATTTTCAGTCAGGGATTTATCACTACAGCAATGAAGGTGTAGCAAGCTGGTATGATTTTGCAAAAGCAATTGTAGAGATGGCAGGTATTAAATGTAATATTTATCCTATTGAGACATATCAGTATCCGACTCCAGCAAAAAGGCCGTCATATAGTATTCTAAATAAAGCAAAGATTAAGAGTGTATATAAAACAAAGATTCCTTATTGGAAAGATTCACTGGAAAATTGTATTAACATATTAAGACAACAAAGTATATGACGTGAAAACGATTCTGGTTACTTGTTGATCATGATGAAGAAAAAAGTGATTTTTTTATTAATAAGCGTTCTTCTTGCGGCACAAATATCTCAAGCAGAAACACCGGGCAAGATTTCAGGCTTGGTGTTCATGGATTACTATTATGTAGCGAATCATCATGATGAAAATATTGAGGGGAAGAACGGATTCTGGTTGAGAAGAGTTTATTTCACTTATGACTATGACCTTGGGTCATCCTTTAAAATAAGATTCAGGTTGGAAGGAAACAGTGCCGGTGATTTTAAAAGCAGCACAAAGATAGAACCGTATATTAAGGACCTATATCTGGAATATGATAGAAAAGAAACATCCATCCTGTTAGGGCTTTCGGTCACCCCTTCTTTGGGCAAGCTCGTACAATACTGGGGTTACCGCTCAGTTGAGAAGACTGCTCTTAACTTACAAAAAATGGCCCCGGCAAGAGATTTTGGGCTTGCAATAAAAGGATATGCTGCCGGAAAAAAGATATATTATCACTTTATGCTGGCAAACGGAGAAGGTCTGAAGGAAGAAGTTAATAAAGAAAAAAAAGTATATGCTGTTGTAGGATTCAACCCGGTAAATGAAGCATATTTCGAAATTTACGGAGATTACGCTCCTGGATCAAACGGACTTTATGATGTTTCTACTATTCAAGCTTTTTTGGCTTATAAGAGGGAAAAATTTAGAGCAGGTTTACAGTATGCTTACCAGAGTCACTCAGGAGGAGACAAGGATTTTAATCTTCAAGTAGCTTCCGGCTTTGCTGTTTTCTGTTTGAGGGAGAAGGTTAATTTTTTTGCACGGGTGGACAGGATGTTTCATCCGAATCCAAACGGAGAAAAGATAAGTTACATTCCGTTTGATTCCACTTCTCCGTCTACTCTATTGCTGGCAGGATTTGATTTTGAAGTTGTTAATGATTTTAATCTCATGCCTAACCTATCATATGTGACCTATGATGATATCTCTTCAAGCGATTTATATTTAAAACTCACAGCGTATTTCCGCTGGTAAAATTGAATTGAGTCGTTTAGATGCTGGACTAAGGGACTACCGGAAAAGAAAGAAGGTAATAGGGTATACTGAAAAATCAAAAAAATACAGTATATTGTTGATATTACAATAGTTATATGATATAAAATTTATATGATATCCAGTTATAATTATGAATATAGCTAGAAAAAGAGACCGAGTTTTTTATTATATATATAATAATCTTTTAAATAAAAGAATACTAAAATTTTCGATTGTGGGGTTAAGCGGCGTTTTTGTCAATATGGGAGCCCTTTATCTACTTAGTGATTATTTCCATATATATTATATTTTTTCAAGTATAATAGCTATCGAGGCTTCAATTGTATCTAATTTCTTTCTTAACGCTTTATGGACATGGTCGGACAGGGAAAAGAAGAGTTTTCCACAACAATTCATACAATACCATATATCAGTTGGTATCACTGCAATTTTAATTAATTGGCTGATATTAATCTTTTTAACAGAGATACTTGGTATTTACTATTTAATATCTAACCTGATAGGAATAGGAGCGGGGACTCTTTTCAATTTTATTATTAATGATATTTGGACTTTTAAGAAAAAGAATCATCTATGAAAATATTTTACAACCCGAGAATCATTATCGGTTTAATAATATTTATCTCTTTAATAATTACTTGTCCGATTTTTTAAGTGCTCTTCCAGCAGTTTTTGGTCAAAGGTTTTGACATGGAAATCATGGAGATCGTCGATTGCAGGTACAGAATACACCTTAAAGGAACCTGTTTTTTGTCCAGACAATGGAGAGACCATCATCTAAGTCTAAAAAGCAGTACTTTCCAAAATGCCTCTAGGATAATTTTTTTTGATATTTTAGAGACACCGCCGCTACGCTCTTCAAAAATAATCGGTATTTCTATAAAGGAAAACCCATTTTTATAAGCTTTATATTTCAATTCAATATTACAACTATATCCTTTTGATTTAATATTATCCAAATCTATATTTTCGAGGACCTTTCTTCGCCACATATGAAAGCCACTAGTGAAATCATAAATAGGAATTGATAATATCGTTCTTGAATAAAAACTTCCAAACTTACTTAATATCTTACGCCTTAGGGGCCAGTTTAATACACCGCCACCTTCTATATATCTTGACCCCACAACAAAATCATATTCATAGATTTTTTCAATGAACGTAACGAGATATTTTGGATTATGTGATAGGTCTGCATCCATTATACCTAAATATTCATATCCTTTGTTTAATCCCCATTTCAATCCAGTAATATATGCGGATGCTAATCCCAATTTTCCTTCTCTTTGGAATAAATGGATATTTTTGTCATGCTTTTGTTTGGCTTTAACAATATTGGCTGTTCCATCTCCAGAATTATCATCCACTATTAACAATCCGCAGTTGCTCACATATGATCGAATTTCAGCAATTAGGTTTCTTATATTTAAAGCTTCATTGTAAGTAGGAATGATAATGAGCAACCTTTTACTAATATCGTTCATTTTTATAATGCTAATTTAATTATCGTATTCTGCCAATATAGAATTTTGGATTCCCTGTAGGCACTGCTCTATAATAATTGACCAAAACAGGTTTTTTTCCAAATTCAACAATTTTATCAAATTCTTTAAAAAATTTGTTATGCTGTAATGCTTTTTCCCTTCCAGCGGGATATCTTTGATCATATCCGTAATGGGGAATTAATACATAAGAACTCAAAATTGATTCTTTAAAATTACCTCTTAATTTCAGCCCATTAAAATGTCTTATTTTATATGATTTTTCAAGTTCTCTGGTATCTAGATCAAGCTCTTGCGGGATAAATATTTTCGAACCAAGAGGTAGGTTTGATCTTATCCAATGTATGGAAAGATTTCTCGAATCTGGTTTAAGGTCGTATGCATTGACAATGGATTTTACAGGAAGAGTTATGGTAATGATCGCTGCACATAAGAAAATCGGAACTGCTTTATATAATATTTTTTTATTTAAAAAAAAGGGAATTTTTTTTAGTTGTAAGCTTAAATATTTAAAAACAAGAAAAATTCCAAAGGAGCAATATATACAAACAAAGACAAAAACGGCTAGAATGTTTCGCATAAAATGCACTGACAGAGAAGACATATAAATCAATATCAGGAGAGGAAAAGCTAATAAAACCAGGCCTCTTTTTGGATCGGAAACCAGGCTATAGAGGACACCTAACAGCGTGAAGATCATAAATATAACACCATATTCGCCGATTAAGGCGTTACAATAGTAGAAAAATTGAGTTATACCTGGAATTGCCGTGAAGCCTGTATGCCCAGATTTGTAATGATTAATATTAAATACAATGCCATCTAAAAATGTACTGAAATCCAGAATGCTGTAGGGGACACAAATTATAAATATTATGATCGCTACACAAAATAAAAGTAAAATTTTTCCAAGCTTTTGTTTTTTTGAATAGAAAATTATTGCCAAAGCTGATGGAATCAAGGTCAGATAAAAATTATATTTAGATGCAATGGCTAAACCACACAAAATTCCCGGTATTATTGCTTTAGTTAAAAATGAATCGATTTCCAGTCTTTTTATTATATACCAGATAGATAGCACCGCAAAAAAAGTTCCAATAATATCAACATTTAAGTACTTTGCTGAATGAAATAGGTACAATGGTGAAAGTGTTAATAATAAAGGAGCAAGATAAATTGAATGTTTATTTCCAGAAACATTATGTGCAATTATTCCTATCAACAGCATTGTAACAATAGATAAAAGTGCGAATATCAGTTTAGCGGGGAATACTAATCTTTTTTGTGGATAAAAAGGGTACGATATACTGTCTATTTTTTTTATGTTTTCTATTTCTCCATGTGAGACTGAATTTAAATATCCTAACACAAATGAAGCAGCAGTTATATAATAAGGCAAAGAAGGCCAAATAAAGGTGTGAGGATTGAAATCGCCGGTTTTTAAGATGCGTAAAGGGACCTTAGTCAATGCTGGCTCATCAGGATGTCCGATATAAGGCAAAGAACCGTTGATGATCTTTAATCTAACATAGCCGGAAAAGATAATAATAAACAATACAAGTATTAAAAGAAATTTGTTTTCCTTCGCCCTTATTAGCACCTTGTACCTCTTTTTGTCATTTTAAACATCGAATCTCTATAGTATCTTATTATCAGATTTATACGCCTGCCTGAATTATTATAATCAGATTGATATAATTTTAAAAGTTAATAGTAGGTTCCAAAACAATTTTGCCGCTGGTTCTTGATCGTATAATAAAAATTTCAAGGTTATTGTAACCTTTTTTAAAAATATGTTCGGGAACCATAGCGAAGAATCTTGATACCCCTTTTTTAAACCTTTGTGTTTTTGAAACACCGTGAATGATGCCATTCACAGAGATAGCTAAATGGAGAGGTGTATTGGTAATAATATCCCCGTCAATCAAGCAGGGAATAAAATCAGAGTCCGGATCTACATTCTCAATAAATGGTAACATCTCACTAATATCAATTTTAACAGACTTCTTTTTTGCTATTCTAAATTGACTAACGTTTTTTCCAATAATATTGTAAGGTCCTATTTCATATAATCCGTTACGTTTTGATTTTTCAGAACTAAATAAAGTAAGAAAATGGTTTAAAGATTCAGTGAACATCTCACGAAAAGCAGAACTAGTGAATGTGTATTTTTTCCGACCTAAAGTTGTTCTATTATCTCTTTGAGGGAAAGAGCTGCTAAATACAGAATGTCCATCCACTGGCCATGGCAATTGTTTACCTATTACATCTGCAATAGTGGGTAAAATATCTACTGATTCAACGTTTAAATCGTTAATTACCACCTTTTTTTGGTTAGGTAATTTTAAAAAAAGAGGAATTGGCATAATATCTCCGGCATTTTTTTCTGTTAAACTTCTTCTATAGCAGCCAGGTCGATAACTTACTCCATGGTCAGCTGTAACAATAATCAAGGAGTCATCAAAAAGTTTAGTGTTTTTAAGTTTTGTTAGAAGCTCACCAAGAACTTTATCTGAATATTGAAGCTGGAGAAGATATCGTTGAAATTCAAAAAGGACAGGCCATTCGTCCTTAGTCCATTTTCCCCGAGTAAGGCCATAATTAGAATAATAACCATAAGTCTTTCCAGATGGGATGTATTCTAGAGGTTCATGAGGCAAGAGGATGTGTATAAAAAATAAAGTGGGGTCCTGTGAAGGCGAAATTGAATCTAAAAATTGTTTAAATAATTTAGATCGACCCTTTAATATTTTCTTTATCTTCTTTTTATTTTTGGATAACTCTACTTTTTTCCTAAAGAATTGCCCCCAGTCTTGAGAGATATCAGGAAGTTTATGAGACAAACTTTGAGGTAATAGATAATGAAGATAGATCACTGAAATATCAGAAAACAAAGCGGTCTGTCTTTCTTTCAAATTTTTGCTGTTAGTATATTTATTAATTAAATTTAAATCTTCTGGACATAATTTTGTGCGACTCTCAATCACTTTTAATTGATAGATATCACCCAAAAAGGTAAATAAATTATTTGGATGACCTACAATGGAGGGTGATTTCGGGGTTTCCAATGAAGGATATAATCCGGATAGAATAGCCGGAATTGCCCATCTTGTCGAATGAGCAACTGTAGTAGCATTACGAAACCAGTGAGCTTGATCTGCTAATGAGGCAAAATTTGGATATCTAATTGAATCTATTTGTCTATCTTCATTCATTAAATATGGAGTGGCGATTTCATCAAAAGTAACCATTACAATAGGAGTATAAGTTTTTATTTCATTTAGTTGTTTTTTTTGTGAAATTTCATGCTTCTCAGGAAAAACAATTTGAGTAACTGGAGAAAAAAATAAAAAAAGAATAGGGAAAATTAGCACTGCTGGCAATAAAAATGTAATGAACGTTTTTAGCTGTTTCAAACGGACATAGCCAAAAATAAAGATTCCTCCCCCTATAAATACTATAACCCAAATAAGTAATTCACCCAAAAAATCAAATTTTTTCAGTATTGGGAAAATAATAGTTATGATTAAAATACCGACAAGGACTAAATGCGCGATTTTACGGATGCCATCATTAATCAGTTTTAATCCTATTTCAATTAACACAAGAAACAATGGAATAAGAATACTTAGGAACAATGTTAACAGAACAATATCTATTGGTTTTGAATGCCTAGCAATAAAAAAATCTGAATACCTGGATAATAGATCATATAATGGCTGGGCAATTGCAAAAGCGGATAAAATAAAAATATGTGTGCTGTCGGTAAGGAACTCTTTTTTATATCTTGACCTTACTTTAATGTTCATTATGAAACCGATTTATTAACCTTTGTCCTCATTAAATACAATATTCTCTCTGAATCATTAATTTTTTTTGATTCTAATATATTAAAATTTATAGAGAATTTCTGTTCAAAATTTTTCCGATCATAATGAGGGAATATATCTTTCCTTGTCTGGAGAAGCCTTTTGACCTGCGAATCACTTTTTGGGATGAACTCTATAATTAGATGTTTGCATAATCTGCAAAAAAAGTTTGAACAATATTCAAAAGGAAGATTATCAGAAATAGCTAAATGATGAATGAGCGCTAATGCTAATATTGTTTCTGTTGGTCCCCGTTCCATAAAAGATATCCGCTCCCGGTTTTCCCATCCAATAGCTGGGCTTGGATTCGTAAGATCGAGTAATAATGGCAGCATTTTTCTTTCATTTCTTTTGATGCCTTCAATGTAATTCCTTTCTATTGCACCATGATCAATATCAAAAGAGATGGTTTCAATACCTTTTTCGCTGGCAATGCGGCTAAAAACACCAGTGTTTGCTCCCAGATCCCAAACCTGCTTGGAGGTAATTTTATCAAAATAGTTGCTGATTATTTGCTTCTTATCTTGAAAAGCACTTGAGGAGTAATTAAAACTATCATAATAATCGACCCATTCAGTTTTAAAAGACCGCCATTTTAATCTTTTAACTGCGGATTCCAAGCTGTCCATTAACCCTAAATAAGAAATGCGGGACATCTTTTTACTGCTTGTTACACTTTTGTTTGCAAAGTGCTTTTGGCTATAAGCATGAATATGAATGTGAGTTAGAATCGAAGGAATAAATCGAGAATAAAACGGGAGAAGCGAACTTGCCAGGTCGAGAGGTACTCCATCTAAATAAATCCTGAAAAGTTGATTCAATCGAATATCCTTATAACTCATCAAAGCTAAAGGGGCGAGGAAATGCTGGCAGAATTGCCTATATGCTACCCAGGGCTTTCCTTCTTCATGTTTTTCGAAAGAAAGGGTATCGATAAAAACAGTTCTTCCGGAGCTAAATTGTATGTTATAAGCACTAGCATCTTTTAAAGACATGCCATACTTCAATGCTTTTTTCTGGATCTTTAAAGTGGTTAAAGCAGCATTTTTTAATTGGCTGAAGCACCATTCATAGGGATAGGAAATAAATGAGATCATTTCTGGTTTAATAATCTTATATGCTGAGCCCTGCTCTTCAGGTTTAATGCTTACTTCTTCATGGGGGATCAAGAGGCCAGCATTTATAAGATCTTTGTAAAGTCCGGAATTAATGAGGAGATCATATTCATTTTTATATACCTTATTTATCTGGCGATAGATCTTTCTATCTCTGAAAAACAGAAAACCATTCGGATCTCGAAAAGAGCTTTTTATTTTTCCTGAAGAATCCGGCACTTTTTATTCTTTTGCCTTTTTTGAAAATATTGAGAGAAAAAAATTCTTTATTTTTTTCCAGAAAATCCTAAGAAGAAAAGTGAAGCCGACTAGACCGGCAATGATTAATTGAATAACATAACTTCCGGTCCCAGGATCAATATAACAGAATAGTTGGATAGGAAATATTATGATAAATAACAAAAAAACAAGCCACATTTAAGCAATTTATTTATCTGTCGCAAAATATTTTCTCCTTACTTAAGGAAGATTAAATTTAGCATTTGGAGATAGAAATTTGGTTTTTCTGTTCATGACAATCTCCGCTCGATTTCATCAAATTTTCACCCTTTGAGCTATTGCATCAACAATAATATGCAAAGCAAACATATATTGTCAACAAGAAGTCCGCAAGAAATAGAGAATCTCATAGAATTGGTCTGTATAAAGCGTATTAAGAGTAGAGGAGTGAAGTGGTATAATTGTCAAGACCAAAATTGAAGCTTTTTTTAGGTTTATTTCCTTGATCATGCTATAGCCATTTACATCTGACGATAAGCCTCGAAAGGTGTATCGTATTTTCCTAAGGATTCGAACTGCACCTCAAAATTAGAACCATCTGGAGTGCTAGTATTTTCGTGATACAATAAGCATCATCAATTGGATAAAAAGCCCTGAAAGGAGGCTGATGATGTCTAACAAACATGCGAAACGTTACACCCCGAGGTTCAAGTTTCAGGTGATCATGGAAGTGATTAAAAGTTCTAAGCCGATAGGCCAGATAGCCCGTGCCATTTGGTGACCTTATGCTCGCATGTTATAGCGAATATCCAAATATTTGCTAGCGTTTTTCAATGCCTTGTAAACAATAATCATACGCATTTTCTCTATAATTTGAGTTTGAAAGAGGTAAAAGTCCCTTTCTTAGAGGGGTAATTCTGAAAATTTTATCATCTATTATTCTTAGGTGCATAAAAAGTCCCAGTGCCTGTTTTACGTATTAAAGTATAATACTTTCCTAAAGCCCGCTTGAAATTTTCCGTGAATCGTTCAAAGGTACCCTTTTTAACAGAAGTATAAGCCAATTCTTTGAGATATCGATCAGCTAATTGTCCGTTTAATTGAACTATACTAAAATATCCTGACTCAAGACATTTTAAAATATTGTTTTCATCCATTCTTCCTGTAACTATCATCTCACTAGTATTAAATGGATCATATTCAACAGATTTCTTAGCGTAATGACATAGTAACATATTTTCGCAGAGTACTGGTCCAGGTTGAGTTGCTAAGAAAGATGCATCTTCAAGAAAAATCTGGTGTGTAAGTCTATACTCAGAGTAAGGAAGTATTTCCTTTCTTACGATCTTCTGCGATGCCATCGTAATTATGCCGAGTGCCAAAATAAGAGGTAAGATGGAACAAATCAAATTAGGATTAAAAAAGTGTCGAAGGATTTTTCGTAGATACAACAAAAGCATCGCGGCAGCAATAGAGAGGCAAATAAATAAATCAAAGAATACGTTGACATCTACCCCATTTTGACCTGAAGTGTAAACTCCTGTGGCAATAGAAATTACTAAGTATATAGAGATAATCCTGAAGCGATTTTTTTTAAAGGCATAAAGAACCCAAGGGAATACCGCAATCAGAGGAATTTTCATTTTAGTTCCCAACTCTACCCCTCTGTCTATCGCTTTCTGGAGGCTATAGGTATTGCTAATACTAAAAGAAAGTTGATGAAGGAATTCACTGCCGAATATCATATAGGTTATGAAAACAAAACCTCCTCCTATAAACGTAAGGTAGCCGATCCACTTCAGAAAATTCCTGCGAGAGTGCAAAAATATATCTATTGTGACGGCAATTGGTATTAGAGCTAAATTATGCTTTATGAACAGTCCTACAAAGAAGAGAAGCGCAACTATGAACATCTTGGAGCCTTTAGAACGATTTTGGAGGTAGACTAGCAGTCCACCCACCATGAATACGTGCCCCAACATCTGGGGATCATTCATACCCACATAATGCGGAGCATAGACTGCGAACAAACCTAAGCAGAAGATACTAGCAAAGACAGTATCGTAAACTTCTCCTCCCAGTTTCTTCACTGTATAACCTGCACCAAGCGAAACCAACAATAAGCATAAAAAGGCAATAATGCGGCCTGTGAGCAGTGGATCACCTGATAATTGTCCGATAACGCCTACAAAGTAGAAGGAAAACGGCGGGTAATCTAAAGGCATCCATTCATTCTGGCCATCATAAAGAGGCAGCCCAGAAGCAGCTTTGAGGCCATGATATAGATTCCAACCTTCATTATAGTCAATTTCAAATTTGAATCCAATACGTATAATGGGAGCTAAAAGTAATAATAAAACAGCTGAAGCCAAGAGACCTAAGATAAACCACCGAAATAATAGGAATTCTCTATTTTTATAGACAGGCATTCTTAGTTATTTATAGACTTTCAGGAAATATAAGCAATATTTCCACGCCATAGGAATTAGAGGAGTTCGGATATAATTGTAACAAACTAATAAAAAAAGGAATTTGCTTTTTGTGGTTGCTTTGATTTCTACTCATTTTCGTTCAATTTTCACCCTCTGAGTTGCTACATCAACAATAATACAGAAAACAAACAGATTCAGTCAATAAGAAATCCGCAGGAAACAGACGATCTCAGTAAAAATGCTTAATTAGGGCGGAAGAGTAATAGACTTCTTCCTTAATTGATGCTCAAGGAGTTCCGGTTTTTATACATATTCCGCTCTTTTCTCCGCTGCTATGTTAAGCTGGACTTTGGGAGGAGGTAGTCTTTCTGCCTTAAAGGTCAGGTTGAGGTGGTTGATTATCTTGTCAATAACTCTGTGATTTTCTATAAGGGAGACAACCTTCCTGTTTGCCCAGATCTACACTAGTTGGTTGAATCATACTTTTCACAGTAGTTTGTCCTCCTGCATTTACTTTACCTTTGAAAACCTCAATCTTAATGTCGTCGCAATATACTTGAGGCCTCGCTTTAGATACTGAAAAAAGTTAGTTCCTGTTTTTGAAACCCCATACTTTCTTGGAATACAAATGTATGGTATCTCTACTACCTTATAACCCTTTTTTATCGCTCTATAGATCAAATCAATAAAGTACTCCCCATAGTCACCTCGTAGCCTCATATCGTCAAAAACTGTTACCTTAGCAGCAATAAATCCACTTGTATAATCCTTAAAGGAAGGGTGTAATAAAATCATTATAAACAAATTCAAAATCCTGCTTAATATAACCGCGATCAACGAATCTCTGGTTCCTCTAATATCTTTACCGCCCTTGATAAAACGAGAACCAACAGCGATGTCATATCCTTCGTCTATTTTTTTCAATAATTCAGGTATTTTCTCTGGAGGCATTGAAAAATCACAATCCATCCACACGATTACATCACCAGTTGCTAAAGAAATACCATCTGAAATAGCAGAAGTTAATCCTCTTTTGCCAATCCTTCTTAGCAACTTAATGTTTTTATTGGAATTCCTCACACCCTGAACAACTTTCCAAGTTTGATCAGGTGAATCATCATCAACAATAATTACCTCTAAAGGCCGATTTACATTCTGGGCAACAGCGTATATCAATCTTCCAATATTTTCACTTTCATTATATGTTGGAAGAATAATGGATACTGTATGACAACTTTTCATGGCGCTCCCATTTTGCAATTTTTTTTGTGAAAATTCTCCACTTCCATCCCTTATTACACTAATTTCGTCAGTAAAACATACTGAACTTTCTGCTAATAGATTTTTTCCTCAGCACTATAAGGTATTCTATACCACCGCTGAGATTTATCCTCTCAACACTCATTTTCGCACCTACCTATCGAGAGCAGGGTTACGAGACAATATCCTATTCTCGTTGGAGTAATTTGGAACATCCCACGGAAATCTTTCGCCCTTCTGCCATTTTTCCCAGCGATGGAGATCCTCTTCCACCATTATTTTCACTATCTACCCCGCACCTCAGAATAAAGCCAACAATAAGGAAACAAATCCTTTGCCATACCCTACTTCCAATATTTCCTTGTCTGTCAGATTAATTAGATTTATCTGCTTTTTTAATGAAGTGCAGTTTCATTATAGCAAATGAGATAATTGAAAATTATAGCTTCTTATTTAGACAACAGAAATCTCTAGAATTACCTCAGCCCAAGAAGAATAACACCCATCACGATGAGCACGATCCCAATCCATCTGTTCAAGAATATCGTTTCACCAAAAAGGTATGCACCTGCCAATACAACAATGACATAACCCAGACTTGACATTGGGTAAACATAACTGACATCCCGTCTTGCTAAAACATCAAGCCAAAAAACAGCACCCAATCCTAAAGACAAAAAGCCAATAAGAACATATAAATTGGTGAATGTGCTTACGAGCTTCGTCAAGGTGAATGAAAGCTCGCCTACCTCAGACATACCCTTTTTAAAAAGAAGCTGCCCCCCTGCTGTCAGTACTACAGAAAATAAGATTAATAAAAATACGTACACCTTATACCTCACTTTTTCTGTCGACGCAAACCACCAAACTACCAAAAGGGAGATTAACAAATCTTAGTAGGAATGCCTCAGACTTCAAGATGCTGATTAGTATACTGTTGATGACCGGATTTATAGGAATTTGGTTTTTCTGTTGATGACGATTTTTTCTCAATTTCATCAAATTTCTACCCTCTGAATAGCTGCATTACTAATAATAATACCCACAATAAAGATATTTAGTCAATGAAAAATCCAATCAATGGGGAGAGGCTCAATTATCCTAGAAAACAGCCGTTATTTTATATTTTTCAGAACAAATTGCGCTTAAACTATATACAATAGAAAGTGAATATTGAAATTTTTCTCCTGCCTCAGGATATATTGAAAGGAAAACTATTATGTTTTTATAATCAGATATTTTTTTTATGTATTTCTTTTATTTTATTGCAAATAAAAACAATCTCTTCAACCCTTAAGCTAGAAGCTGACGGTAAGTAAAGTCCACTCTTTGAAAACCATTCTGTGTTTTCATAATTACCATTACAATTACATCCATATTCAAGTAGTGATTTCTGTCTATGCATTCCAGTAAAAAACAAACGAGTATCTATGCCTTCTTTTTTTAGCTCAACAACCAATTCATCTCTTGTAATTCCAAACTTTTTTTCATCAACGATTAAACCATTCATCCAATAAACATTTTTAGCGTAATCTTTTTCAGTTTGTAATTTTAATCCCGGCACATCCTTTAGATTTCTCCTATAACTTTGATTTATTTTCCTCCGTAATTCTCTATATTCGTCTAATTTTTCAACTTGTGCCAATCCAATGGCAGCATGAAGATTAGACATTCGATAGTTAAATCCTATATGATCGTGGTGGTAGTTTCTTGCACCTTTTAAAGGGAAACATAGGTTTTTGTAATATCTACATTTTCTTGCTAATTTGTCAGAGTTAGTAACAACCATACCACCTTCGCCAGTTGTTGCGATTTTGTTCGCATAAAAACTAAAAGCAGCTATATCACCAAGAGAACCACATTTTTTGTTGTTATATTCTGCTCCATGTGCTTCTGCTGAGTCCTCAATTATTTTCAGATTATACTTATTTGCTAGTTCCCATATTGGCTCCATATCACACGGATGACCCCAAATGTGCACAGGCATAATTGCTTTTGTTTTTTCTGTTATTTTTTCTTCAATTTTATTAGGATCAATATTCCAAGTATCTTTCTCCGCATCAACAAATACAGGAATAGCTCCTGTATAACAAACAGCAAAAGCACTTGCAATCATGGTAAAATCAGGAATAATTACTTCGTCTCCTTTTTCAATTCCAAGGGCAACTAATGCTAAATGCAAAGCGACTGTTCCATTGCATACGGTAATACCATGTTTAACTCCGCAGTATTTTGCAAAAGCCTCCTCAAATAATGACACATATTTTCCTGTTGAAGATATCCAACCTGTTTCAAGTGCATCTAAAACATATTTTTTTTCGTTGCCATTTAGAAATGGCTCACATACTGGAATCATATAATTTCTTCTTTAGAATGTTTTTTTGTGAATTTCATACAAGCCACAGCACGAGCGACTGCTGCATAATCACTATCATAGTCTTTAAAAATTTTTTTACTTTGATTTTCTTAGAAAAATCAACCCATTTTTTATAATAATGTAATAATCTGATTTTTAACCTATCTTTATTCATATGAATTTATCTACGTTTTATTTGTTTTGAATCGTACTTTATCCTGATCTTCACAATAAGGCCCTTGTTTTACTTCAATCATTTCTGTTTGTTCTAACATTGTGAATCCGTGACCACCAGATACTAATAGAATTACATCTCCCGTCTTAATTACTCTACTTTCTAAATATTTTTTTTCCTGGGAATAAAAATCAACTTTTACTTTTCCCTTTCTAATAAAAAGGGTTTCCAAAGTAAAATAAACATTCCTATGCACCATATTATGAGTATGAGCAATAATCTTATAACCAGCAGGGTGATTCATATATGCAAGCTGTTGAGAATACTTGTTAGGAGTAAAAAATTCAATTCCCTCCTTTTTAAAATCAGAGCGAATAATAATTGCAATAATATTATTATTATAAATAATCTTTTCTATCATTTCTCCCACTATCATATGTTTTTCGAAATTACAGTAATATTCCAATCATCAATCTTTGGTTGTTTTGAGGAATCCATGAAAGGACATACCTTTACTAGTTTAAGATCTGCATTTTCTAAAAAAAACTTCATTTCTTGAATAAAGAAATAACGCATTCTATGAGTCTCTTTTACTTCTTCAAGTACTTTTTTACCATCTAATTTTAGAATTTTATAATTTACTGTGACAATTTGTTTTACAACATCAACTTCAGGTCTTACTAAACGAATAATTCGCAAACCATCTTTTTCAAATTCTTGAATTCTCGTTTCAGGCATTTCATGTAAAACAGCAGGGCCAAACCAAACATCAAAGATAAAAAGACCATTCTTATTCAAATGAATCCTAGCAGTTTTTAGAGATTTGAAAAAATCATCATTTGAAGTTAAATATCCCATTACAGCAAACATTGCCACAATAATGTCATACTTCTTTCCATCCCGATAAGTTCTTACATCGTTTACACTAACTTCTGCATTAATATTAGCTTTCTTAATTTTTTCCCTTGCTTGATTTATCATAGTTTCTGATAAGTCAAATCCTGTTAACTTTAGTCCTTTTTTTGCAAAGGGAATTAAATGCCCACCAGTTCCACATCCAATATCCAAAACAGATTTAATTTGAGAATTAGTGTTTATTTTTGCTAAATCAATTATAAAATTTACCTCTGCATTATAATCTTTATCTTCATAAAACAAATCATAAAAATCCGCATAATTATCAAATACTTTCATTCTAGTGTTTTGTCAACGCGATAATGTTGGATATAGCCTTTTCAATTTGATTCTGGCATCTTCCGTTGTGAACCTCCAGTTCACCTTAGCTTGAGAGGTGTTGCGTCGATGCTGCCAGGCAGCAACTTCAGCACTCAGTGTTGCCTTATCGGGAAGGCGGCGATTGAGGCACTGACGTGCAAGAATCCCCAGTTCAATCTCCGACATATTGAGCCAACTGCCATGCTTCGGTGTATAGTGAATATCGAGACGGTCAAGCAAACGACGGGCTTCATGTGGCTCGAATACTTCATAAAGGGAGGAACCGGTATGGGTATTGAGGTTATCCATAACCAGTGTCACTTTCCGTGCAGCCGGGTCCACCTTCTCCGATATCGGCCTTTAGCAGGATGCGTGCCCTGGTGAACATCCTGGCCGGACCTTTGCCTTTTGATATCAGACTTGTTAGCAACTCCCTCTCCTCTTTAGACAGACGCACAATATATTTTTTTATTGACCTCCCCCAAGCTTGTGTCTTCATGGCTTTCAGAGCTCAGCCTGACACAAAACCTGGGTTGAAGTCAAGTATGTGTACTCGTTCAGTACGTTAGTGACACATTGTTTCTGTGATTTAATAACCATTGTTGATAATATTCATAGGGAGTTAAATAATCAAGTAAAGGAAATTTTCTCTCCAGATATTCCAGAAACAACGAACCGGCAAAACTACTCTGTCTGCAATAAGCTCTGAGTCTATCACATCGGGATATGACATCTCTGGCACTGAATTGATAACGCACCAGATTAGGCAGAAGCTTCACCCTCAGGGTGTCTACCTCTACTAAATCACCAGGCGCTTCAACTCTATAATCCTTAGGAATACGGGTGGCATATCTTGGCTTCCTCT
>Ga0268277_1000113_pt1 | contig 63259 bp, 59 predicted proteins | sample saktaG_5_FD_190132 | JGI IMG/M metagenome (GOLD analysis project Ga0268277, IMG submission 190132) | Saline water microbial communities from Sakinaw Lake, British Columbia, Canada - sak_2010_1_5_50m | ecosystem: Environmental > Aquatic > Non-marine Saline and Alkaline > Saline ... | reverse complement strand
AACGTACAGAAGATCGGCGTGATCAAGGATTCGTCCGGGACGGCCGTCGGAAACCGCACGCGCGTCAAGGTCCTGAAGAACAAGGTCGCACCCCCTTTCACCGAGGCCGAGTTCGACATCCTCTACGCCCGCGGCATCTCGTGGGAAGGCTCGGTGCTTGACGCCGCGATCACAACCAACGTCGTAACCAAACGCGGATCCTGGCTCTCCTTCGGCACCGAACAGATCGGACAGGGCTCGCTCGCCGCGACCGAATACCTTCGCACACATCCCCAGATCACGGCGCAGCTCGTCGCGCAGGTTCGGGAACTCAAGCCGACGGCCGCCCAGGCTGGCCGTGCCGCCGATGACGCCGCAGGCATGCCCCCTGTTGTCACGGAGTGAGGCGCGTGCCGGGGCGGGCCGGCCAGACCCGGAAGACCAGCACCACGCCCGCCGTGAAGGAGAGGGTGAACGATTCGCCCGAGGCCTCGTTCAGCGCAGCCTGCCACCAACGGCTCAAGCTGCGGCCATTGAGCGGGTATTTGAGGCCGCGTGCCCTGATCTGCACCCGCGGATCGAAAGTAAATAGCGAAACCTGCTGTCCCGCGCATGACGCGAGTTCGACATCACCCGCGTGTGCGGTGAACAGGCCGGTGTCGGTCGCCAGCACCACATCCGCCTCGGCCTGGAAATCGGCCAGCAGCGACAGATTTCCCAGCGTGTGATCCTCCCGCCGCCCCGTCGCCCCGAGGATCGCGAGCCGGCGCCAACCCCGCGTGAGGCAATAACGGAACGCCTTGGCGAGGTCGTTGTCGTCCTGCCCCGGATCACACACCCAGCGCGCGCCAAGACGATCGCGCAACGCGGGGGAGATGCTGTCGCCGTCGCCGACCACGGCGACCGGCTCGACGCCCCGCGCCACCGCCTGGCTGGCCGCCCCGTCACAGCACACCACCCGCTCGGACGCCGCCCAGTAAGCGAGCGGCTCCGGGTGAGACGGGAAATCGCCGTCGGCGAGGATTACCGTGCGCCCATTTTGAAGCGCTTGAGTTGTGGCTTTTTCCATACGATCTTGCGTCCGAGCGACCGCACAACCGCCTCCGTCTCGGCATCGCGGCCCATGCTGCTGACGCAGGTGCCATTGACACCCGCGGGCGGCAGGTCCCGGCCAGCCCGCTGCAGATCATCACGGACCTGCCGCCATCCCTGTTGACGGTCCTGGGGATATTTGGAGAGCATCTTTTCGATCATCAGCGCCACGGACACCGGGATCTCCGGATTGAACTGACGCAACGAGGGCGCGACCTTTTCGAGATGGGCATCCAGCACCGACTCCGGGGTGCCGTCAAACAGGAATCGTCCTGACAGGAGATGATAGAGCGTCGCGCCCATCGCATAAATGTCACTGCGATAATCCAGGTCGCCCCCCTGGATCTGCTCGGGCGACATGTAGTGGGGCGTCCCAAGCACCTCGTCCTGCACGAGCGCTTTCGCCAGATGTGTCTGGGAAAGCCCCAGGTCAGCCACCTTCACCGTGCCGTCAGCATCCACCATGATGTTGTCCGGCTTGAGGTCGCAGTGAATCATCCCGATCTGCTCCCAGGCGTACTCCAGCGCCACTGCCACGTTCTCGGCCACCACCAGCGTGTCCTGCAACGGAATGTATCCTTTACGACGCTGCCACTGCCCCACCGTGTAGCCGTCGATCAACTCCATCACAATATAGAGGGTGTCCGAGAATCCCGCGTCGTAGGCCTGCACAATGCCGGGGTGCGAGATCTTGGCTGTGGCGCGCGCCTCTTCGCAGAATCGACGGATATCTTCGGGATCGGACGCCACGTGGGGCGAGAGCACTTTGATCGCCACCAGGCGGTCAAGCGAAAGCTGCCTGGCCTTCCAAACCGACGCCATGCCGCCCTGGCCAAGCAAGCCGACAATATCGAAGCCTTCTATGACGGGGGCTGTAATCATTGTCCTGCACACCCCTCGCCATGGCAGGTTGGACACAAGCCGACACCCTCGCCGCCGCACGCGGAGCAGAGCATCCCGGATCGATCCTTGCCCGTTCCTTTGCACAATTTGCACGGGCCGGTGCCCGCTCCGCCGCATTTGACGCATTTCTTCGGTTGCCCCAGACCCCCGCATGTCCGGCACAGCACATGCCCTTTGCCGCCACAATTCACGCACGCGATCAGGCCACTGCCGTTACATGACGGGCACGTCGTCTTGATCATCAACGCGGTCGCGGGGGTCAGGGAATTGGATTGCCGCTTCTGGATCATCCCGTCTTTACAGCCGGCATGTTTGCAGACCGTCCGCCCCTGCCCTTTGCACGAGCCGCACATCTGGATTCCCAGTCCCTGGCAGTCGGCACAAGGCGAGGCGGCGGCTGTCCGCAACAACGCCTGCAAGCGAGGTGTCAACGCCTCCGCCACCGGGAGCGGAGCCCAGACGTTACCGATCGCAACCCGCCGCGCCGCCTGCTGCCGTGTCTCATGGTTGCGCAGTCCCTGCGCCAACATCAACCGCATCTCGTCCGCGTTGCGCCCCGACTGCGTCAGACCGGTGCCGCCGCACGCGGTGCAGAGAACTCCCGCGCCCGTCAGCGAATTCTTGCTGCCGACAACCGATGTGCTCATCTGCACCGTCCGACTTTCCACCCCGCGCAAAGCCCCCTCGCTGCCACCGGCCAACGCCCGCAGTTGCACCGTCCGTCGGCCCGTTCCGCCGCAGACGCTACACGGCTTGCGGGTGTTCGCCAGCCGCCGCTGGCACCGTTCCACCGCCTCGGCCAGCCGTTTGCCAGAGTCGTCGGGCAGCATGCCGTCGGGCAGCAGGCGCGCCAGGGCCGCCGCATTGCGGTAATAGCAGAGCGCCACCTCGGGCAGACCTTCCTCAATCTCCGCCGCCATGCGGCTGTCCTCGCGCGCCGCGTCCAGGACCGTTTGCAGATCGACCGGCGACGGCACCGTCTCGGCGGTGGCGGCCACGTCCTCGGCCGCAGGCTTGTCATCGCCGACGCGTGCTCCGCAGTGCCCGCAAAAACGCTGCTCGTCCGCAACCTCGTGACCGCACGCGCCGCAGATCACCAGCGCCAACGCCGTGCAGCACGCGAACACGGCAAAACAGAACATCAGGCCACGCAATAGATTTTTCATAACGCACACGTTCCGACATCCAAATCGCCGCCCCAAGACGACAACCTGGGAAGTGATTTCATTTTGAACGCATTCGCGCGCAGATTCAACTAAAAAATCAGGCACAACGATCATTGAGGGTGGACAAACGCGCCAAAATCTGCTTTAGTATGGGCGCTCGTTTGAGCGGGAAATGACGCCGCTCACAGGATGAAAGGATCTAGCCATGGACGAAGCCATCAAAACAAAACTCGAAGAACTCCGCGGGATGCTGCAGGCCGACGGGGGCGATCTGGAACTCGTCTCCATCGCCGGCAAGACCGTCACCCTCAAACTGCGCGGCGCCTGCGGGTGTTGCCCGCACGCCACAGCCACGTTGAAACACGGAATCGAACGGGTCCTCCGCGAATCGGTCGACCCCGAGATCACCGTCGAACGAGAGATGTAATCGAACAGGAACGTCCCATGTCCACCGAGAGCGCCACCCTCCTGCGCCAGCTTGACCATGTTGATTCCGTCCACCGACAGGATGCGCTCGCCGGTCTGGCGGCGCATCTCGACGGCGCGTGCCCGCCGCCAGCCGAAACCGGCGAAACCGGCGATGTGAACATGCACTGTCACTCGTTCTTCTCCTACAATGCGCACGGATGGTCGCCGTCGCGCATCGCCTGGGAGTGCCGCTCGCGCGGGCTTTACGCGGCGGCCTTGTGCGACTTCGACGTGCTCGACGGCCTCGACGAGTTCCTCGCTGCCGGCCGCCTTCTCGGACTCCGCGCCGCGGTCCACCTGGAAACGCGCGCCTATCTCGCGCCGCTGGCCGCCACGGACATCAACTCGCCGGGCGAACCGGGCGTGAACTACATCATGGGCGCCGGTTTTTACAAGACCTTCCCCGACGGCACGCCCCAGGCCGGGACGCTGGCCGCCTTGCGCACGGGCGCGACGCGGCGCAACGAGGAGCTGATCGCGCGCATCAACGCCCGGATCCCAGGGATCTCCCTGGACTATCGACGCGACGTGCTGCCGCTGACCCCCAAGGGCGTGGCTACCGAGCGCCACATCATCCGCAGCTACGCCCATGCCGCCCGCTGCGCCTATCCCGACCCCGCCGCACGCGCCGCCTTCTGGGCGCCGCTGCTCAAAACCGCACCCGAAAACGCCGCTGCCCTCGAAACCGATGTGCCGGCATTCGAGGAGGCCGTTCGCAGCGCCCTCGCCAAACGCGGTGGCATTGGGTATCAACAGCCGGGGCCCGACACCTTTCCCCCCGCCGAAACGTTCACCGCCTGGGTCCGATCCTGCGACGCCATCCCCGCTGCCACCTGGCTCGACGGCACCAGCGGCGGCGAGGCCGACTGCTCCCGCTGGCTCGACCTGCTCCGCGGCCTGGGGTGCGCCACGGTCGCCCTCGTTCCCGACCGCAACTGGAACATCAAGAAGCCGGAGGAAAAGGCCGTCAAGATCGCCAAGCTCGACGAGCTGGTGCACGAGGCGGTCGCCCGCGATATGCCGATGATCATCGGAACCGAGATGAACAAGGCCGGGCTTCCCTTTGCCGACGATCTCGGCGGCCCGGTCCTCGCGCGCCACGCCGACGTCTTCCGCGCCGGCGCCCGGTTCATCGTCGGCCACACCCTCCTCGGCCGCTATGCCGATATGCCCTACCTTGGCGAACGGGCCCGCGCCGCCTTTCCGTCCATCCCGGCACGCAACGCCTTCTTCACCGCAGTCGGAGCCCTGCCGCCGCTCACCGAGAACCGCGCCGCGCGCCTGCTCGACGACGGTCCCGACCATGCCTACGACCGCCTGGCCCAGGCTGTCCGCACGTGCGCCTGCGCCGTAAACGGGTCGCCCGTGTAAACACCCACACCCACTCACCCACTCACCCACACCTATCCCCTTTTCACACGCACCCAGTAACTCGCCCGTTGCGTCCCATTGCGACATTTTGGCAACATTCGGCAACATTCGGCAATTTCCGATTGACGGCATCCCTGTTTTTTGTCATCATGCGCGCACCTTTCGCACCCGTGGTGGAATTGGCAGACACGTAAGATTCAGGTTCTTATGCCGAGAGGCGTGGGGGTTCAAGTCCCTCCGGGTGCACCAGCGTCAGTAGAACACCGATGAACACTCGATGCGCTTCCAATTGCGCTTGCGCACCGGTGACGGGCGTGCTACAGTACGGTTTTTCACGGAGGAGAAATGGCAGTCAAAATCAGACTTCGCAGGACCGGATGCACCAACTCTGCATCGTATCGCGTCGTCGCGGCAGACGGACGTTCGCCGCGCGACGGGAAGTTCCTCGAGATGCTGGGGTGGTATGACCCCAAACTCGAGGGCGAAAACTATAAGTTGGATCAGGAGCGTATCGACTATTGGCGGAGCCAGGGCGCCCAGATGAGCGAAACCGTCGCCAATCTGGTACGCCGTGGAAAACGCGCCGCCGTTCCATCTTGACCGCCCCCTTGGCGGGCGGGGATCGGACGCACATGGCACCCCCCCTGCGCATTGACATCATCACCGTGTTCCCGGGTATGCTTGACGGCTTCTTCGCGGAAAGCATGATCAAACGGGCGGTGCGCTTCGAGGCGGTTGAGTTGCGGACGGTTGATCTGCGGAATTTCACGCAGGATGCGCGCCGTACGGTAGATGACCGGCCGTACGGCGGGGGGCCCGGGATGATTCTGAAGCCCGAGCCGCTATTTGATGCGGTCGCGGCGGTGCGGACTCCGATTTCGCGGGTGATCCTGATGTCCCCTTCGGGACGAAGGTTCACCCAGCACGAGGCCCGGCAGCTCGCCCGCGAGACGCACTTGGTGTTCATCTGCGGCCACTATGAAGGGGTCGATGAGCGGGTGCGCGAGGCCTGTGTGACGGACGAGTTATCAATCGGCGATTATGTGCTGACCAATGGCGCGTTGCCGGCGGCGGTCGTGATCGACGCAGTGGTGAGGCTGCTCCCCGGTGTACTGGGCGGCGGACCTGAAGCGACGCAGGACGAGTCCTTTACGGAAAACCTGCTCGAGCATCCCCAGTACACCCGCCCGCCGGAATATCGGGGGATGCGGGTGCCGGAGGTGCTGTTGAGCGGCGACCACGGGATGATTGCCGCTTGGCGGCGGCGCGAGGCACGCGACCGGACGGCGGCGCGCAGGCCTGATTTGCTGGCTGCGCGGGCGGTCGGCGACAAGGAACGGGTTGAAGCGGATTTGCAGAACGAGGAGAAACACGATGATTGCGAACGCAATTGACAAGATCAACAAAGAGACCCTGAAGGCCGAGCCGCTGGCGTTTAAAATCGGCGATAGCGTGCGCGTGCACGTCAAGATCAAGGAAGGCGACAAGGAACGCGTGCAGGTTTTTGCCGGAACGGTAATCGCCCGCGACGGCGGCGTATCCGCGACGGCGACGTTTACCGTGCGCCGCATCTCCTTCGGCGTCGGTGTCGAGAAGGTCTTCCCCATCAACACCCCCTATATCGAGAAGATCGAGATCGAACGCTCCGCCAAGGTGCGCCGCTCGAAGCTCTACTTCCTGCGGGAACTGACCGGTAAGAAGGCCCGCCTGCGCCAGGCGAAATGATCCGGTTGCCGCCAGTATCCGGGCGGTCGCAACGGCCTTCCGGACGGAACGGTCACGTGACGTCCGTCACGCCTTCCCGTGCCGTTGATCTGCTGGCCGCGGAGCGCGTCTGGTGGCAGACCTTTCCCCGCCAGATCCTCGCTGGCGTGGATGAGGCCGGACGGGGACCGCTGGCTGGCCCGGTGGTGGCCGGTGCGGTGGTCATGGCGTCCGAGTTAGCCGAGTCTTGTTATGAGGGGCCGCTCGCTGACCTCACCGACAGCAAACAGCTCACCCCCGCCCGCCGCATGGCGTTCTACGAGTTCCTCTCGCACACGTCGGCTATCCAGATCGGCGTTGGCTGGTGCAGCGCGACGGAGATAGACGACCTCAACATCCTGTGCGCCACCCATCTGGCGATGCGCCGCGCCGTGGAGGCCCTGCCGGTGCGAGCCGATCACGTGTTTGTCGACGGTCTTCCCGTCAAGGGGCTTCCCTGTCCGTCCACGGCGATCGTCAAAGGGGACTCCAAAAGCCTGCTGGTCGCCGCCGCCAGCGTCGTCGCCAAGGTTCTGCGCGACCGCCATATGGTGGAATTGGACGCGCGCTATCCCCAATACGGGTTTGCCTCGCACAAAGGGTATGGCGCGCGCGAACATATCGCGGCGCTCTTCCGCTATGGTCCCTGCCCCGAACACCGCCGGAGCTTCCGCCCCGTTCAAGACTCCCTGCAGTTTCTCCCCGGCATGGGCGTGTGACCTTTCCAGGTTTATTTTCCCGCTCCGATGCGGTGCCGCCGCACACGTCCCGCGAGGCGCGCCGCCTGTTCCGGGTCGAACTGCGCTGGCACGCGTGTCAACGCGTTGGCCATGCCGCAGCCGAGGCCGACGATCACCGCGTCTTCGACCGAACGGCCGTTGGCGAGCCAGGCATGGATGAACCCTGCGGCCGAGCAGTCGCCGCTCCCGATCGGATTGCTCACCGTGATTTTCGGCAGGTCAAACCGCATCGCACCCCCGGCGCCGAGCAGATAGGCAGGCCGAATGCCCTGGGTGACCCACACCCAACACGCCCCCGCCGTGCGCAATCGCTCTGCAGCGCCGAGGATCGCGGCCTCGTCACCGCAGACCGTTTCCCACGTCTCTTCCAGTTCGCGCACGTTCAGCTTGACCAGCAGCGGGCCGAAAGGGAGGGTGCACCGCAACCCACAGCCGTTGGAATCGATCACCACCGGCACGTCGGCGGCCACTGCAACCTGGACGAACGGAACGTAGAAATCGTCCGGCACCCCCGGCGGCAGCGTCCCGCTGATGGACAACAGCCGGGCCCGTCCCGCCAGCCTTCGGTTTCGTTGAAGAAAGGCGTCCCACGCCGCTGCACCGGGCGTCGGGCCCTCCTCGATCAACTCGGTGCTCGTCCCCGCCGCAGCATCAATCGCCGTCGTACACGTCCGGGTTGCTCCGGTCTGGGACGTGAAACACGTCCTGACGCCACGCGCCCGGACATACGCCGCGACAAACCGTCCTGACGCACCCCCGTTGAACCCCGTCACGCAGGCTGCCGTGCCGAGCGTGGCCAGGGCCACCGCCGTGTTCACGGCCTTCCCCGCACCGGTCTGGTGGTGTTCAATGGCGCGGTTGACTTCCCCGAACGCGACATGCCGAAACACCAGCGTTCGCTGCAGCGCCGGCGTCAGCCCGAGGCAAACCACATTCCGAGACGATTTCTGATTGCCCATGTTTCACGTCATGCCCTTCAGGGAGAATCCACCTTCCGGATTGACGATCCTCCCGAAAACGGCAGATGGGTCTCGCTCGCGTTGATCGCATCAAGCATCGCCTGGGCGGCAGCCGCCTCGGCGACACGTTTGCTCGCCCCTTCTGCCTCAGCCGAGAAACCGGTGCTCAGCGAGACCCGTATCCGGTACTGAGGCTGGTGGTCCGGACCGACGGTCTCGACCAACGTGTACGACGGGACCGATCCATCAAAGGCCTGCGTGCGTTCCTGAAGCTGACCCTTGGGGTTTCCCGCCTGCAGAACGCCCGCAACCTGATCGGCGCAGATCTGATCCGCCAGAAAACGATGAAAGAAGGCGCGCGCGGCCTCATAACCGCCGTCAATCCAAACGGCTCCCAACAAGGCCTCCAGCGTGTCGGCGAGCGCCCCTTCACGGTCACGTCCACCCGACTGTCTTTCCGACTTGCCCACCCGCATCAGACCGCTCAAGCCCATCCGACGCGCCACTTCGGCCAGAGACCGGCCGTTCGCGACCTGAATGCGCATCACGCTCAGCCCGCCTTCGTCCGTATCGGTGTGGGCGGCATAGAGGTGTTCGGCGGCCAACAGGCCTAGAACCGCGTCACCGAGAAACTCCAGCCGCTGGTTGTTGGTGCCGGTGCTGGCCTCGGTTCGCCACGACGGAAGTGTGAAGGCAGTCGTCAGCAGCGGAACATCACGAAACCGGTAACCGATGAGCGCCTCAACCGCCTCTGCCAGCCACCGGCTTTCTGTCACTACTGGAAGGTCTTCAGCCATGCGGTCTTTGGCGAATGCGCTACGCCTGCTTCTCTTCCTCGGCGAGCAACGACTGCACGCGCTGCACCAGAGAGGTCATTTCGCCCTGGATCCGCACCACGGCATTCAACAGGTTGCCCATCTCGACGCAACGGTGCAGCGTCGTCAACCGGGCTTTCTCAGACGCTGACCGACGCTCCATCAGGCTGGCCACGACGCGTTCCAGTTCGACAATCCGGTCCTCGGCACGAACGAGCGTGCGACGCAAATGAACAATCTGCGCAAATAATTGCTCGGGCTCCCCGTCCAGATCGGCAACCTCCATCCCGCCCGGGATCGGAACCTGCACCGGTTGTCCGCATTCGGTGCAGGCAACGGTCAGTCCGGCGCCGCGGACGTCGATGACCAACTGGTGCCCACATCCCGGGCAGGCAAAATCGATGTCAGATCCCTCTTCAATGGGGTTGCCTTGGTCGTCAACACGCTCTTCTTCCGACGCCCACGCATAGAAGCCGCCTGTCCGTTCAACCCCGCCGCCGATCTCCGTACGCTCAGTCTGGCTCATAGCATCCTCCGTTCCGACACGGCGACCCAAGCCCTACATCCCGTTCTCCATCCGACGTCGCGAACAGACCCCCTCAGGCCTTGACAATATTTGCGGTTCTCAGACATGCCGCGCAAATCTTGATCTGGCGAGAGTTGGGCCCGTCTTTGATCCGTACGTTACGCAGGTTCGGCAGGAACCGGCGCTTGGTAATGCCTGTCGTGTGTAAACCAATGCCGCCCTTGTACTTAGCAAGGCCATGACGCACAATTCTGTTGCCCGTCATGGGCCCTTTGCCACACATATCACAAACTCTGGACATATTCAGTTCTCCTTGAAGAAGGGAGACAAGAATAACATCGCGCCGCGAATTGAGCAAGGGTAATTTACAGGGTAATTTACACCCGAAACAAATGCAGCCACACCGGTATCGTCACCAGGCTGAAGACGTGGGTGAAGAAGACCACGGCAGCGGCGAACTCGGGATCGCGGTCATACAGTTCGGCGAGGGTCACACTCACCATGGCGGCCGGTTGAACACCTCGTCAATGATCCTGCTGCGGCGCAGCCATACGCCACACGCCATCATCAGAAAGATCGCTGTAATTCTCAGGGAGATGGAAAACATCAGACCAACACTTTGCAATACGTGACGCGCGCGTCACCCACATCGTAGAAATCATCGAGCACTTCGGCCTGGTCAAACCCCGTCCGTTCGTAAAATGCCCGTGTGGCCGCGTACTGCGGGCGTCCCGACGTCTCGGCGTACAGCCGCGTACCGCCGCGCTGGCGCACCGCGTCCTCGGTCTCCCGCAACAGGACGCGGCCGACGCCGCCGCCCTGGATCGTCGGATCAACCGCAATCCAGTACAGGTCGTAACTCGTCCGTGTGCAGGGAACCGGCCCAAAACAACTGTAGCCTATGACGGCGCCGTCGCGCTCGGCAAAGACAAAGAAATACCCAGACGCGTCGCCCTGGACGACACGCGTGTCGACCAGTTCCTGCGCCACGCCCACCTCGTCGGCATGAAAAAACCCGGTGGCCGCAACGATGCGCCGCACGGCCGCCGCATCTTCGGGCCGCACCTCGCAACGGAACCGGATCCCAGCCGCATCCCCCGCGGGCCGCATCGGCGAAACCCTGCGCGGCGGGGACGCCCGCACCGTCTGTGCACCCCCCGCGCGTCGGCGCGCGGCTCCGACCAGACCGCAAACCGCCTCGTCATACCCAATCCCGGCCGCCTCCAGCGCGGCGGCAAATCCGGCGTCCGGCGCCAGGCACGGATTGGCATTCACCTCCAGAATCCAGACCTCCCCGGCCGCGTCGACTCGGAAATCGACCCGCGCATAACCGGCAAGCCCAAAGACACGCCAACACGCCCGCGCCAGCTCCTCCAACCGCGCGCAGAGCGCCCCCTCAGCCGCACGATTTACACCACGCCTGACCGTATGCGCGCACTCAAACGCCCCCTCATCCCATTTCGCCGCATACCCGATGATCCGCGGCTTGCCGGACGGATAGTCGACAAAGACCAGTTCGGCAGGCGGCAGCGCGCACACCGGGCCATCCGCCGCCTCGATCAAGCCGACATTGAACTCCCGCCCTTCGATAAACCGCTCGGCGAACCAGCCGCACCCGCGAGCGGACGCGGCCGCCTGCGCCTCCGCTGCCGTGACGTTGCGCAGGACACTGGCGTCGTCAAGTCCGACCGATGCATGCTCCCAGACCGATTTGACAATCCAATCGGCGCGCCCGCCTTCCGCCCCGCCCGGGCCATCCCCCTCCACCCAGTCGGCGGTCGGCAGCGAGGCGGCACGCAGCAACCGTTTCGCCAACAGTTTTCCAGACGTCGCAAACTGCGCTTCGGCCGAATTCCCGGTGTAGACCACACCGACGGACTCCAGCGCCGCTGGCGCCAGATGGATCAGCCGTCCGCTGCCGGAAAGACTCTCGACCAGATTAAAAACCACCTCGGCGTCGCGGACGGCCGGATGCGAAACGAGTGCGTGCAGGTTGAGGCCGCACGGGACGACCCGCACCGCGTGTCCCGCTGATTCCAGCGCGGCGCGGACCGCCGCCGCCTCCGCCAGCACATCCCGCTCGTCGGGGGGCGCATCGGGCGGCACAACCTGATGGATTATCGTGAGGGTCATATTTCCTTCCCTTCGGTCGTGCAGAATGAACACGGGTCAGCCGTGTGAATCGATTCCCGACAGCATCAGCAGGCTATGCTCCACGGTGGGCAGGATGACGGCAAGATACTCCGTCACCGCCTTGACACTGCCCGGCAGGACGTAAATCAGCGACTGCCCGGCGACCCCGGCAACCGACCGGCTGAGCAGGGCGGCGGGGAGGCGTTCGCCGTGTTTGATCCGTACAAAGTCCATAATCCCCGGCAGTGCTTTGTCCAGCATCGGCGTGACCACGTCGGGCGTGATGTCACGCGGGCTAATCCCGGTTCCGCCGGTGGTGACAAGCATTTCAACCCCGCCCGCAATCGCTTCGGAAAGAACCTGGCGCAGCGGCTCAGCCTCATCCGGGACAAGCGCGCGCGCCACCTCCAGATGCCACCGCGTTCCGGCAAAGTACGCGACGACCGCCTGTTCGATCGCCGGTCCGCTGCGATCTTCGTAGACGCCCCGGCTGGCACGATCACTCACCGTGACGATCCGCACCCGGAGGGGACGGGGGTGGTGCGTAATCGGATCGCCGGGCCGGATACGGCCCCCGTGGCGCACGCGGCAGAATATCCCTTCTTTCGGCATGATGCATGTGCCGACCTGACGAAACACCGCACACCCATCGCCATGGCACGCTTTGCCGATTTGCGTAACCTCCAATTCGATATCGCCACAGATCAAGCAATCGCGCAACGCGACCTGCCCGAGGTCAATCCCGGCAATCGTCAGGTTCTCGGCAAAATCACCCGCTCGGTACACGGTGCCCGCCGCTTCGCCAAACGAGACGACACACTCCCGGGAGAGCAGGCTGACTTGCCGATGCCACGCACCCGCATGCGCGTCTCCGACAATCCCCTGCGCATCGATCTCGGCCTCCGGCACAGGCGTCTTGGTCGTCCCTTTCTCAGAAGAGCTATTGACAGATACAATGTGCGGGGTCATGCGGATTCCTTCGTTTTCTCGACCAATCGAATGTCGCCGAGCGTCATCGTCTTGTCGACCGCCTTGCACATGTCGTACACCGTCAGCAACGCCACGTTCACAGCCATGAGCGCCTCCATCTCCACACCGGTCTGCCCGGTACACTTCACGACGCTGCAGACGCGCACGCCAATCTCTTCGATGACCGCTTCGACCCGCACCTGGGTGAGCAGCAGCGTGTGGCACAGCGGAATGAGCGTCGCGGTCTGCTTGGCGGCTTGGACGCCGGCCAACTCGGCCGCGACCAGCACGTTGCCTTTCTGCATCCGGCCCGCCGCGATCAGGCCGAGCGTGGCGGCCTGCAACCGGATCAACCCCGTTGCCCGTGCGGTGCGACGGCTGACGGCCTTATCGCCCACATCAACCATGCACGGCCTGCCGCTGGAATCAAGATGTGTGAGTGCCATGGGTGCTAGCCTCCAAGGGAGTAGAATTGGTTGTCACTGCGCAACCCGGCTGCCGGTTTGGCGTCGACCGCCGCCAGAATGGCACCGCGCGCGCCCAGTTCCCGAACACTGAAGGACCGGTCGTTGAAGAGGCATGAGTAGAGGCGTCCGTCACTGGACAGGCGAAGGCGGTTGCAGGTGCCACACCGCCCCCCGTCTCCGCCAATAACAGGCCAGAACTCTCCTTTCCCGGTATTCATTCTGCGAATAAAACGGACCTCCATGCCGCGCTGTCGCCCATAGTCCGCCACCGCCCGGGCGTCCGGTTCGTCGGGCGTCGTGTCGATGACGCAATTGAGCTTGACGCTGTGGAATCCCGCCGCACGGGCTGCCTCGATGCCAGCCAGCGTCTCGTCAAGTCTACCACAACGGGTGATGGCGTGGAACCGTTCCGGATCCAGCGTGTCGAGGCTGATGTTGACCCGGTGCAGGCCGGCTTCCCGAAGGGCGGATGCCAGGCGCGGCAACCGCACACCATTCGTCGTCAGGGCGAAGTCGGCAATGCCGGGGATGACGGCCAGCCGCGCAACCAGGGAGAGAATGCCTTTGCGCACCAGCGGCTCGCCGCCCGTAATCCGGACTTTGCTGACGCCGAGTTCGACCGCCGCGCGCGTAACCGCTTCGATCTCCTCATAGCTGAGGAGATCCGCACGCCGCTTGTGCGCCACACCCGCCTCCGGCATGCAATACACGCACCGGAGGTTGCAGCGGTCTGTCACGGAGACCCTGAGATAGGTGATCTTACGTTGAAAACGATCGAACACAGACCGCGTCTCCCGGGTTATAACCGGTCTCGCCAACCGGAATAGTGACCAGACCATCCGCTTCGGCCATGGCGTTGATATGTGCGGACCCGTGGTACCCCACAGGCGTCACCACCCCGGGCGAGACAAATCGCACGGGGATACTGACCTGTCGCCCGGAGGCCTTGCGGCGTATCGGCTGATTCACACGCGCTTCGATCATCTGTGGTTGCCAGGCGTGCCCCATCAACCGGTAGAGGAACGGCTTGACCAGAAGCTCAAACACGATAAAGGTGGAGACCGGATTGCCCGGAAGCCCGCAGCAGTAGCATGTCCCCTTCCGGGCGAACAGCGTCGGCCGCCCCGGCTGCATGGCGACACTGTCAAACACACAGGTAAATCCGCGCGTGCGGAGAATGCCCGGAACGAGGTCGTAGTCGCCGGTGGAGACCCCGCCTGAAAACAGCAGCAGGGATGCCTCCGTCATGGCCTGGTCCAGGGCGGCGGCAATCACCGCGTCGCGGTCGGCCAGAATGCCGCTGTAGATCGGAATCGCGCCGCAGGCGCGAATGTGGGCGGCGAGCTGCCAACTGTTGCTGTTGCGGATTTGCGCCGGGCCCGGGAGGACGTCCGGCTCGACCAGTTCGCTGCCGGTGGCCAGAATGGCGACGCGGGGCTGCCGGGCGACGCGGGGGCGGACGGCGCCGACGGCGGCAAGGACCGCCAGATGCGCGGGCGCAATCCGCGACCCCGCCCGCAGCACCCTGTCGCCCGTCCGCACGTCCTCTGCTTTGCGGCAGATGTTGTCCGCCGTGTCGGGGACGACGATGCGGACCTCCGTGCCGTCACGCGTGACCTGCTCCTGCATGATCACACAGTCTGCCCCTTCGGGCAGGGGGGCCCCCGTGAAAATGCGCGAACAGGTGCCCGGCTGTACCCGCTGCTGCGGCCAGACGCCGGCGGGAATCTCTTCAATCAGGACCATCTGGCCGGCGGCCAGGTCTCCGCGACGGCAGGCGTAGCCGTCCATTGCCGCCTTGTCGAACGGCGGCATATCAACATCCGACACCACGTCTTCCGCCAGAATACGGCCGATCGTCTGATCAAACGGCACGGTCTCACCCGGCAGTGGAACGGCCGCCGCCATCATCCGCTCATACGCGTCATCATATCGGATCATGGAGTGCATGGTAGTCATCGGGTGTGTTGACATTGCGATACCAGTCTCCGGGAGGCATGTCGACAAACGCCACCCGCACGGTCGGATCATCGATTAACGCGGCAATCCTCCTGCTCCCCCGCGCCAACGCCCGCCGGATGGCGGGCACCAGCCGTCTGGTGTAGACGGCGAGCAGGGGCTCCGCCTGCCCCGCAGCGGAACGGACCATGACGATATCCGCCTGAGGATCGCACACCAGCAGGTGTTTGATTAATTCTGCCGGAAGTTCGGGGATATCGCAAGCGGTAATGAAGACGCGTTCATGCCGCACGGCCTGCAGGCAGGAGAGAATCCCCATCAACGGGCCCTGATTCGGAATTTCGTCGGGGATGACGGGCAACCCGGTGAAGGCATATTTGGCGCGGTCGTTTGCGCCGATCACGATTTCGTCGACCCACGGCCGGATCTGGGCCAGAATGTGTTCGATCAAGGTGCGGCCGGCAAACGACAGCAGGCCTTTGTCGCGCCCCATGCGGCGGCTGCGGCCGCCGGCGAGCACGGCTGCGGAGGCCTGGATCGGGACCTGCCAGCGTCCGGCCTCAAAACGGCAGTCCTCCGGCTGAAAATCCCATCGGTTGCCGAAGAAGGTGACCTCGCGTTCGGCACAGTGCCGGACCGCCGCGCACGTCGCCTTGATGGCGGACGCACCGGCTTCGCGAAGCACCAGGAACGCACCCGGTGCCACGGCCAGCCGCGCCGAATTGGATTCGCAGACGATGCAGGTCTCCGGCGGCATCTGCTCCAGCAGCGCCCGCACGCCGGCCTCGAGATGGTCGCGCTGCACGCGGAGCCAGAAGACCCGTCCCGCGCCAGCCTCCTTCATCCGCGCGGTGTCCTTCCCGGTCCCCGTGGCGGTTTCCTCGGTCAGGCTGTAATCGCCCGTAAGCGAGCTGCATACGCCGCATCCGGTGCCGCCGCGCGGACATTGCCCGTCGCATCGCTGAACGGTCGTGATCTTCACGCCCACGACCATCCGCTCGGCGGCATGGCGGCGGATGAGCGCGCAGGCAAACGCGGTCTTGCCGACATTCCGTCCGGCGGCGCCGAGCAGAATCATCTGGGGCACATCCATCATGGCGTATCCCCATCCGGAATAAAGCGCACGGCCGTGGATTTGAAACTGACCCACACGCGCGCGCCGCAGGCCAGGCCCATCTGCTCCAGCGAGGTCCGCGTAATCAACGCGAACACCGTCTCGCCCACATCGATCGCCAGTTCCACCCCCTGCGGCACCGGCTCAATGTCGCGAATCGTGCCCGCAAACACGTTGCGCGCGCTTCCGTCCGGACGGCTCGTGTGGACCGTGACCGCGAGGCTCTCAAAGACAATGCAACCGGTTCCCGACGCCGCCTCACCCGCCAGAGCAAACCGAACCCCTGCCGCCGTGACCAACTCCGCCTGCCCCGGCTCGCGCACGATCTGCCCGCGGAAGAAATTACGAATGCCGACAAACTCCGAAACAAACCGCGAACGGGGACGATGGAAGATCTCATCCGGCGTGCCGATCTGGACGATGCGGCCCTGTTCCAGCACGGCGACCCGACTCGCCAAGGCGACGGCCTCTTCATAATCATGCGTCACATGGATAAGGGTCTGCCCCTGCTTGTGGAGACGGCGCAACAGCGATCGGATGCCGGTCCGCGCCTGCACATCGAGCGACGCCAGCGGTTCGTCGAGCAACAACACGCGGGGGCGGCGTGCCAGCGTGCGCGCGAGCGCCACGCGCTGGGCCTCACCCAGCGACAACGTGGCCGGCCGACGGTCCAACAGCGCCTGCGCGCCGACCCGTTCCGCCAATTCAGCGATACAACCGCCCTCGGACCGGGGCAAGGCGTACCCGATGTTTTGCCGCACCGTCAGGTGAGGGAAGAGGGCGTGATCCTGATAGACGAGCCCCAGATTGCGACGTTGAATGGGCTGCTGCGTCAGGTCCGTCCCGTCCCACAGAATGCGCCCCGCTTCGGGCGTGATCAGACCGGTGATCAGTTCGAGAATGACCGTCTTGCCGGCGCCCGACTCACCCAGGAGCACAAAATAGTCGCCCGCTGCCACGGAAAACGAGACGCCGCTGATCGCAAAGCCGCCCAGCCGACAGGAGAGACCGTCAATCGTCAACATGGCGCCCCCTTCCTGCAAGCAACCGCAATGCGACGAATACAACCAGGCTGACCGCCAGAAAGACAACCGCCGCACCGCGCGCAGTGGCGAGGCCGAACGCGGTAAACCGCTCATAAATCAGAATCGGCGCGACCATCGGATGATACGCCACGATGATGACCGCGCCGAATTCACTCAACCCGCGGGCAAACATCATCACCAATCCCGAGAGGATTGAACGGCGCGCCAGCGGCAGTGACACCGTGAAGAAGACCCGCAGGGGTGAGGCGCCCAACGTCAGCGCTGTTTTTTCCAGGCGCACCGGCACGGCGCCAAACCCCTCACGGGCCGCGCCGATCAGAAACGGCAGACTCACAAACGCCATGGCGATGGCAATCCCTACCGGATGGCCGATAAAGGAAAATCCGAGTCGCTCGGCCACCCGGCCCACCATCGAATCGCGACTGAGGACACACAGCAGGGCGATCCCCGCCGTGGAATGGGGAATCACCACCGGCAAATCGATGATGCCCAGCAACAGCCCTTTGCCCCAGAATTGCCGGCGCGCCAGCACCCACGCGAACGGCACGGCGATGATCGCAAACGCCGCCGTACCCGCCACGGACGCGAGCAGCGTCAGGCGGATACTGCGCAACACCTCCCCATCCGCAACCGTCTCCCGCAACGCCGCCGGCGAGGTGTGCAACACCATGCCCGCCAGCGGGGCGATGACAAACAGAAGCACCAGCCCCCCGCACAGCGCGAGCCCCAGATCAAACGACGAAAGCTTGCGCATCATCTGACCTTTCGTTGCGATAGCGGTGATCTCGTGCGGTTCATGGGCAGATTGGCGGCTTGCGGGCAAAGGGCTTGAGCGACTCCGGCAGCCGCTCCCACGAGGCGCAGACTGATGGCACCACCGTGGGTTGGCCGAGGGCTTCAAGCACGTGCAGGCCGCCTGCAGCGGACAGCACATACGCGACAAACGCCTCGGCGACCGCGCGGTTGGGCGCCTTCTTGGGAATGGTGATGCCGTAAACCATGGGTTCGCCCCGCTGAACAATGACCGCTCCGGGCTTTTTGCCCGTCAGCTCAACGGAGGCCGTACGATAGTGCTCCGCCAGCGCGGCTGATTTGAGGTTGATCTGATCCGGCAGAATCAAGGTCCGAAGGCCATGCTGCACCGCCACGGATCGGTAGAGGAACAGGTAATCGATCGTCCCGGTCTCCAACAAGGCCAGCAAATCGGTCTCCTTGGGCCGGATGAACGCCCCATCCTTCTGAAGCATCGCTTCGGCCAGACCCGGCTTCTGATAGTGTCGTTCGGCCAACTGCAGGGTCAAAACCGCCCGATAACCGCACGGATCCGCGTTGGGATTGGCGCGTCCGAACGCCACCTTCGGATCCATCAGGATCTCAAACCAGTTGTCGGCCGTGAGCTCCGGGCTGCGGCGGGAGGCCTGATGATACACGATGCACATTTCGTTGGCCGCGAACTTGATGTTCCACTCCGCATGGGCCGGGATCAGGAGCTGGTCGATCACAAGATAGTCGGCCGAAGCGAAGACGTCGCACGGGCGGTTGAGCTCGCTGATCTTGCGGGCGCAATCCCGCGAACCCGCCGCCTCCAGCAGGATCTCCACCTGGGGGTGGCGCTGCATGAACGCGGCGGAGATCTGCTTGAACGGCACCGCCAGGCTTCCCGCATGGAAGACGTTCAGTTTTCCGGAAAGGTCTTCCTGCGCGTGGGAGACCACCGCCAATGCCACGCCAAGCAAACCTAAGAATTTCTTCACCTTCGCTCTCCTTTGAGGCTCGTGCAAAACCCCTTTGGGGTGTTTGCACGAGAGAAGTCAGAATACAGGGGTCAGAATAACGATACACGTTGCCGGTGAGAGGGTTCCCATTCTGAATACTGAATACTGGCTTCTGAAACCTGCGCTTGCAGAACCGACGAAGGAGGTTTTGCAAGCGCCTCCTTGGGTACTGCGGCGGCCCATTACAGTGCGGCGTTCAACTCAAATCGGAAGAAGTAAGCCGTCTTGTCGTTGGCCGTGTAGAGAGCACCCGGGACAAAGAGTTCGCCCAGAAGCGCGCCCGATGATCCGGGGCCATCACGATGCCCAATTCCACATGGGGAAAGATCATGTTGGACCACTGTTCCGCGCGGGTCGCCGTCAAGAATTCGCTCATCTGTGTGTCGCCGCGGGCCAGCACCGGCTTCCACGCCGTATCGGTGCCGCTGCCGTCGTCACCCGACATCATGTAGACCGCCGCAGCGGCATAAGGCTTGCACGGATGTTCCGATGCCAACTCCCCTTTCACGCCGGCATAGACGAGGTAAGCCGAAATATCGCGACCGTCTTCCCGCTCGCCGATCTGGTAGGCGATTTCCAGCTCGCCAGTGACATGATCCACCAAAGACGGCATCAACCGAACACCCAGCGTGTTCAGCGAATCCACGGTCGTCTCGCCAAAAACGCCGACATAGTACGCTTCAAAGGGGAGCAAGACATAGTCCTTGCTGCTGTAATAAGCGCCTATCGCCTGCTCATCACCCCACTGCGTCATAACCCGCTCTTGATCCCCGATGGTCAGGTCGTTGACGCTGTCCTGATAGATATAAAACAGATCGAGCGTTGACTTCTCGCTGATCTTCACCGTGGCCCGAATCGCATCGGCAAAGATCGTCCGCGACCCGTCGCGTGACGTGACATCCGCAATCACGCGTCCCGAACCCAACTTCAGATCCTGGCGACCGATGCGCAGCGTCGTCTCATATCCCAGCACGTCCACACCCGACAGCGTCAGATAGAGATTGTCGGCCAGCAGTTCATCCGCCCAGTGATAGGCATTTGGATCGCCCTGCTTGACGAAGTAGTGACGCCACTCATTCACCGCCCGGAAGGTGAGCTTGAACGGGCCATACGATCCCTCAAACCAGCCCCGCGTGCGCATCCGATAAAACGATCGGGTTTTGCCCGGTCCGGCATTCCAGACTCCCGGCACGTGCGAGGACGCATCAAAACGCGCCCGGAGATCCGCTCCATAGACAACCGTCCACGGTGATTCATTTTCCGTGACCGCCGGTTCGGCATCCGTCTGGGCGGGGACGAAAGAAACGACGCTTGCGGCCAACGCAGCCGCAATAAGGGCGATGCCGTTCTTCATCATGAGCGCGAACCTTTCTGTGTGGGTGTGTGAGGGGGGCTTGAGGGCGTGATTCTACCAGACTCGTGTGCACGTTGTCTAGGCGCGGACACCGGTTCAAGCAACGCCTCTGATCTCGGGTCTTCTGGCGCGTTCAGATCTTTTCGATCCTGACGGCGCACACCTTCAGTTCGGGAATCTTGGCGGTAGGATCGACCACCGTGTTTGTCAGAACATTCGCGGCGGCTTCGGCAAAGTGGAACGGGATGAACACGCTGCCCGTCGCCACACGTTCCGTCAACCGCACGGGGATGTCGATCACGCCCCGCCGGGACGAGACACGGACCGTTTCGCCATGAACGACGCCCAGTGCGGCGCAATCGGCTTTGCACATCTCCATATACGCATCCTTGACGTAACGCGGCAGGGCTTCCGTTCGGCGGGTCATGGAGCACGTATGGTAATGGTACAGAATGCGCCCGGTGTTGAGAACAAACGGATAGTCCCGGCATGGCTGCTCTTTGGCCGGAATATGATCCACCGCCGAAAACAGTCCCCTGCCGCGCGCGAAAGCGCCGTCCTTGTGCAAAAAGCGGGTGCCCGGATGCGCGGCGGATGGGCAGGGCCATTGCAGACGCTCGCCGTTCGCCAGACGCTCCGGCGTGATGCCGGCGTATTGCGGCACGAGCGTGTTGATTTCGCGAAGAATGTCGCTCGTGTCGCCATAGCCCCAGCCCGGGCCAAGGGCTTGCGCCAGGCTTTGGATAATCTCCCAATCGGCGCGCGCCTCGCCCGGCGGATCGATGATCCGCGCCAGCGGCAGCACCCGGCGTTCGGTGTTGGTGTAGGTGCCGGTCTTTTCAGCAAAGGAGGCGGCCGGCAGGACGACATCGGCCACTTCCGCCGTCTCGGTCAGGAAGATGTCTTGAACAACCAGGAACTCGAGATGCTTCAACGCCTCCCGGACATGGGTGATATCGGGATCGGAGATCAGCGGGTTCTCACCCATGATATAGAGCGCCTTGACGCTTCCCTGATGTGCCGCGTCAATAATTTCGGTGACCGTCAGCCCGACCTTCTCCGGAAGGCGCTCGTGCTGCCAGGCGCGCTCAAACTTGGCCCGCAAGCCTGCGTCGTCAACCTTCTGATATCCGGGAAACACGTTCGGCAGGGCGCCCATGTCGCAGGCGCCCTGGACATTATTCTGTCCGCGCAGGGGGTTGACGCCGGTGCTTTCACGTCCGATCTGACCGGTGACCATCGCCAGATTGGCGATCGCCTTGACATTGTCCGTGCCGTGGGCATGCTGCGTGATGCCCATGGAGTAGACGATCGAAGCGGACACGGCCTGGGCATAAAGCCGCGCCGCCTCCACCAGTTGCCCGGCCGGGATGCCTGTCAGCCCTTCAACGGTCTTCGCATCGTATTTCTGCATCACCTCGCGCATGGCGTCGAAGTTCTCCGTGTGGGCCGCGATGAACGCCTTGTTTTCCCACCCATTTTCGATGATGGCCTGCACCATCCCGTTGATCCAGGCGATGTCGGTTCCGTTGCGCTGGCGCAGCCAGAGCGTCGCAAACCGGCACAGCTCGATTTCCCGGGGGTCCACGACAATCAGTTTGGCCTTGTGGCGGAGCACCGCGCGTTTGATGTAGGTGGCGATGACCGGATGGGTTTCGGTGGTGTTCGATCCGGTCACCAGAATCACCGCGGCATGCTCGAACTCCTCGATGGAATTGGTCATGGCGCCCGAGCCCAGAGTCGCCGCCAGGCCCGCGACGGTCGAGGCGTGGCAGAGCCGGGCGCAATGGTCGACGTGCGGACTGCCAATGCTCGACCGGATGAATTTCTGGAAGAGATAATTCTCTTCATTGGTGCAGCGGGCCGACGACAGCCCTGCAATCGCCTCCGGGCCGTGCCGCCCGCAGATCTCACCCAGCCTCCGGGCGGTGTAGCGGATCGCTTCCGGCCAGTCAACCTCGACCAGGTGGCCGTCCTTACGGATCATCGGGCGCGTGAGCCGGTCGGGGCGGGTCACGAAATCCAGGCCGAACCGCCCCTTGACGCAGGTCCTGCCGTGATTCGGCACAGCCTCCGCGCCCGTGACCTGGATGATGGTCTCCCGACCGACCCCATCCGCGTTGTACCCCTTGCGCGTGGCGACATCCAGTTGGCAGCCGACACCGCAATACGGGCATGTCGTGCGGACCGTACGCTCGATATCCTTCTGGCGGATGCGCTGGTAGGGCCCGTAAAACTGTTTGACGGTGATCGCGCCCACCGGGCAGATCTGCGCGCATTCCCCGCAACCGTCGCATTGGGAGTCCTTCCACGCGCCATACCCCGTTCCAACCGTCGTGCGGATGCCGCGGTTCGAAAACGTCAGCACGCCTTTCCCCTGCACTTCGGAACAGGCTTTGATGCACCGATTGCATTGGATGCACTTCGACGCATCGTAATTCAGGACCGGGCTGCTGAAGTCCGACGTTTTGTTGAGTTCCTCCCACACGGGCGGAAACCGGCGATCCTTGAACCCGAGGTTGTAGCGGAACGCCAGATCCTGCAACTGGCAGGATCCGTCTTTGACACACGAAATGCAGTCGTCGTTGTGATTGGACAGCGCCAGATCAAGCGTGGTGCGCCGGATCTTCTCCAACTCGGGGCTGAAGCAGGTGATCTTCATGCCGTCTTCGGCCTGGGTCGTGCAGGACGGGATCCCGCCCGGACGACCTTCGATCATAACGATACAGAGCCGGCAGGCCGCAGTGTGCGAGACCTTCTTGTTATAGCACAGGTTCGGGATTTCGATGCCGTTGCGCAGGGCCGCCTCCAGAATGGTTTCACCCGGAACGGCCGTGACGGGTCGGCAATCGATGAAAAGTGTGATGGTGTCGCTCATGACGGACGTGCTCCTTGACCGGACTAGTGCTTCAGAATGGCGCTGAATTTGCAGGAGTCGTAACAGACTCCGCAGTGGATGCACATCGATTGGTCGATGACGTGCGCCTCCTTGGGTTTGCCGGAGATGCAGGTTGCCGGACACTTGCGCGCGCAAAGCGTGCACCCGGTGCACAATTCAGGGTCTATGGCGTAAGTGATCAGTCTCGCGCACTTGCCCGCAGGGCATTTTCGATCCACCACGTGCGCTAGGTACTCGGCCTCAAAACAGGCCAGCGTGGCCAGCACTGGATTGGGAGCGGTCATTCCCAGGCCGCAGAGCGACGCCGTTTTGATCGTCTGCGCCAGATCGCGAATCGTCTCGATATCATCCAGCGTGGCCTTGCCCGCCGTGATCTTCTCGAGCAGCCCGTACATGTGACGCCCGCCGACACGGCACGGTGTGCATTTTCCGCACGACTCGTCCATGGTGAACTGGACGAAAAACTTGGCCACGTCCACCATGCAGTCGTCCTCATCCAGAATAATCATGCCGCCGGAACCCATCATCGACCCGAGCATTTTGAGCGTGTCGTAATCGATCGGCGTGTCCAAATCTTTCTCGGCAATACACCCGCCGGATGGCCCGCCGGTCTGCACCGCCTTGAACTTCCGCCCGTTGCGAATTCCTTCGCCCAGCCCGAAAATAATGTCGCGCAATGCGATGCCCATGGGCACCTCAATCAACCCGACCTTGTTGATCTTGCCCGTGATGCAGAAGACTTTGGTTCCGGGTGATCCGGGCGTGCCAATCTGCTTGAACCAGTCGGCGCCCTTTCGGATGATGGCCGGTATATTCGCAAAGGTCTCGACGTTGTTGACGACCGTCGGCTTGCCCCAAAGCCCGGCGACGGCCGGAAACGGCGGCTTGAACGTCGGCGTGCCGCGGCTGCCGGCGATCGAGCGGATCAGCGCGGTTTCCTCGCCACACACAAAGGCGCCGGCGCCGTATTTGATCGAGAGGTCAAACGCAAACCCGCTGCCGAGGATATTCTCCCCGATCAGGCCGTGCGCGCGCGCCTGATCCATCGCGATCTTGAGCCGTTTGATCGCCAGCGGGTATTCGGCTCGCACATAGATGATCCCGTTCTCGGCCCCGATCGCGTAGCCCGCGATGACCATGGCTTCGAGCACGGCATGCGGGTCGCCCTCGAGCACAGCCCGATCCATGAACGCCCCGGGGTCGCCCTCATCCGCATTGCAGATGAGGTACTTTTCGTCTGACGCCTGCCCCGCCGCAATACGCCATTTTCGCCCCGTGGGAAACCCGCCGCCCCCGCGGCCACGGAGGCCGGATGCCGTAATGACATCCACCACCGCTTCCGGCTTCATCCCGGCCAGGACGGTCGCCAGCGCCTGATACCCGTCGCGCGCAATGTAGTCCTCAATCCGCTCAGGATTGATCCGTCCGCTGTTGCGCAATACGATCCGGGCCTGCAGGCGGTTTTCCGCGTTCTGCTCGTCCTCGGGGAAATACCAGGTCTTCTTGATTTCGCGGCCATGGCCATCCAGAAGCGCAGCGGCCTGCTCCGGCGTAACGTCGCCGTATATCGTGCTGGCGCCGGTTGCCCTATCGACGATCTCAACGGTCGGTTCGCTGTGACAGAGCCCGACACACCCCACGCCGAGGACGTCGACATCCGTGAGGCCTCGTGCGCTCACTTCCCGTTTGAGTGCGTCAAGCACGGGCGTGGCCCCCGCCGCAATGCCGCAGGTCCCCATGGAGACCAGCACCTGCCGCGTGACCGCCTTCCGGGCATGCTGCCGCAATTCTGTCGCCAAACGCGCCACGTGTTCAGGGGTCGTAATCAACATCGGAACGGCGCTCCTATTCGCAATCCTTGATAATCGTGGCAACCCGCTTCGGGGTCACATTACCGTACACACGCTCATTGACCATCACGACCGGGGCCAAACTGCAGGCCCCGACGCACCGGATCGTCGACAACGTAAACTTCATGTCTTCGCTGGTGGCGCCTTCCTCCAATCCCAGCGCGCGCTTGAACGTCTCCAGAATCTTGTCGGCGCCCCGCACGAAACAGGCCGTCCCCGTGCAGACGTTGATTTTGTGCCGGCCCACCGGCTGATCGGTGAAGAACGAATAGAAGCTGATGACACCCGAGACGTCGGCTTGCTGCAAACGCAGCCGCTTGCCGACCAGCTCCTGAACCTCCAGCGGCAGGTAGCCGAAGATCGCCTGCGCCTGATGCAGGCAGTCGATCAGAAAGCCCTTCTGCCGCTCCATGTCCCCGCCCAGGTGCAGGCGGTCGATGTAGTCTTCCAACGCCCGCCGCTTCTCCGGGTACGCCTCCAGGAGATTGGCGCGGCCCTCGCAACAGCATCCGCTACACGCCATGTTATCCCTCGCTTTGGTCAGAACCTCCACTAGTGGTCGCTGCACGATAGCAACCTGAATTGCTGTTTGTCTACTCTAAAAGAAGCCATTGGCTATTACCAAAGAAACGGATCATCATTTAGTATGGTCATTTGTGCAGTTTTTTTGGATAATGGTGCTTTCTTTTCTTTTCGATTCATTCCGCCTTCGGCCGCTGGCCGGAGGGTCCGATTTCAGAGAGGGCGGGCATCGTGAGTAGCGCAAAAAAGGAAGCGGCGGCGTCTCAGGCGTTGACGCCCGAATTGAAGACGTTCATCGCCGAATGGAAAAGCAAGCCGGGCAATCTGATCATGGTTTTGCACCAGATCCAGGAGCGCTTCGGTTACATCCCCCGCAAGGCAGCCTTCGAGGTCGCCGACCTGCTTGATGTGCCACTGGCGCGTATTTACGGCGTGATCACGTTTTACAATTTCTTCAAACTGAACCGGCCGGGCCGGAACCGCATCCAGATCTGCATGGGCACAGCCTGCTACCTGAGCGGCGGCGAGGATATCATCCTCGAAATCGAGGAGATGCTGGGTGTGGGATTGAACACGGTCACGCCGGACGGTGAATTCTCGATCGAGGCGGTTCGCTGCCTCGGCTGTTGCGGCCTCGCGCCGGTGCTGATGATCAACGGTGTCGTGTACGGCAAGGTCAAGATGGAGGAGCTGCCCGGCATCCTCGCCCGGTACAAGAAGGCTTCTTAGCGGCAGATGGCGTGGCGGCCGTATGCGCGGTCCGCCGGGAGGAGACGAATAGGATGCAGAAACTGACGATGGACGCCCTGCGGGAGTGGCGCGTCCTCCAACAGCAGGAGCGCGCGGCGGTCGACCCTTCAACCGCCGCGATTCAGATCGTCGTCGGCATGGGGACGTGCGGCATCGCCGCCGGCTCCAAGGAGACCCTCGCGGCAATCCGTGAGGCGGTCGCGACGGGTGGTTTCGCTCACGTGTCGGTGCGGCAGGCCGGATGCATGGGGCTGTGCCACTCGGAACCGACTGTCGAAGTCTCGGTTCCGGGAACCCCGACCGTGATTTACGGCAACGTCACTGCCGCCAACGCCCGTAAGATCGTCTCCGAACACGTCGTCAACGGCCGCATCGTCACCCCCTGGGTCTACGCCACCAGCCCGGGAAGACCCCGCGTGGGCATGGAGGGCTTCAACACCTACCCGGGGCAGCTTCGCGTCGTCCTGCGCAATTGCGGCGTGATCGATCCCGAGCAAATTGACGACTACATCGCCCGCGACGGCTACGCCGCCTTGGAGAAGGCGCTTGTGAGGATGACCCCCGATCAGGTGATCACCGAAATCAGCAGGGCGGGGCTGCGCGGTCGCGGCGGCGCGGGTTTTCCGACCGGCAAGAAGTGGAGCTTTGCCAAAATCCAGCAGACAGACCAGAAGTACATGGTCTGCAACGCCGACGAAGGCGATCCCGGCGCCTATATGGATCGCTCGACGCTGGAAGGCGACCCCCACTCGATCCTGGAGGCCATGGCCATCGGCGGCTACGCGATCGGCGCCTCCAAAGGCTTCATTTACATCCGCGCCGAATACCCGCTCGCCATCGCCACGCTCGAAACCGCCATCGCGCAAGCCCGCGCCTACGGCCTGCTCGGAGACGCCATCCTCGGCTCGGCGTTCAACTTTGACATCGAGATCCGCCTGGGCGCCGGCGCGTTCGTCTGCGGCGAAGAGACCGCCCTGCTCGCCTCCATCGAAGGCAAACGCGGCATGCCTTCGCCGCGGCCGCCGTTCCCCACCGTCAAAGGCCTCTGGGGCAAGCCGACCGTCATCAACAATGTCGAGACCCTGGCCAACGTGCCGGTCATCCTGCTCAAGGGCGGTGACTGGTTTGCCAAGATCGGGACCCCCACCTCCAAGGGCACCAAGGTGTTCGCGCTGACGGGCAAGGTGCAAAAATCGGGCCTCATCGAAGTGCCGATGGGGACAACCCTGCGCCAAATCATCTTCGAGATCGGCGGAGGCATCCGCGAAGGCCACACCTTCAAGGCGGCCCAGACCGGCGGCCCTTCCGGAGGCGTGATCCCCGAGCAGTTCCTCGATCTGCCGCTCGATTACGAGAGCCTCGCCAAGATCGGCTCGATCATGGGCTCGGGCGGTCTGATCGTCATGGACCAGACCGACTGTATCGTGGATGTGGCCAAATTCTATCTCGACTTCACGGTCGACGAGTCGTGCGGCAAGTGCGCGCCGTGCCGGATCGGCGGCCGCGCGCTCTGCAACCTGCTCACCTCGATCACCTGCGGCAACGGAACGCTCGCCGACATCGACCGGATGCGGGAGATCGCGGACGCGATGCGGAACGCCTCGCTCTGCGGGCTGGGCCAGACCGCGTCCAATCCAGTCGTGTCCAGCCTGCGCTATTTCCCCGACGAGTACAAGGCGCACATCGTGGACAAGAAGTGTCCGTCCAAGAAATGCAAGAGTCTGCTCTCGTACGGGATCGACCCGATCAAATGCGTCGGGTGCACCGCCTGCGCCCGCGTCTGTCCCGTCCACGCCATCAGCGGTGAGCGCAAGCAGGCGCATGTGATCGACGCGGCCGCCTGCATCAAATGCGGCCAGTGCTTCACGGTCTGCAAATTCCGCGCGGTTTCCCGCGATTAAGCCCCTCGCCCGTCTGGAGACGATTATGAACAACACCGTTACTCTCGAAATCAACGGAATCCCCGTTGCCGTCCCGGCCGGCACCTCTATCCTGAAAGCCGCCCGGTCCGCCAACGTCAGAATCCCCACGCTCTGCTACCATCCCGACCTGAAGGCGTGGGCCGCCTGTGGCATCTGCGTAGTGCGCAACGCCCATTCACCCAAGCTCCTCCGCGCCTGCTGCACCGAGGTCGCCCCGGGGATGAAGATCACCACACACGACCCCGACATCGTCGCGATCCGCCGCACCGTGCTGGAGCTGATCCTCAGCACCCATCCCAACGACTGCCTGCAATGCCCGCGCAGCGGGCGCTGCGAGCTGCAGAAGATCGCATCGGATTTCGGCATCCGCGAGAATCCGTATGGGTCTCACGTCGAGCGCCTGCCGCAAGACACCTCGACGCCGTCGCTCGTCCTGAACCCCGAAAAGTGCATCAAATGCGGCCGCTGCGCCCTCGTCTGCCAGGAGATGCAGGGCGTATGGGCGATCGAATTCCTCGGGCGCGGCGAAAAGACCCGCATCGCGCCCGCCGCCGACTGCACCCTCGCCGAGTCCCCCTGCATCAAGTGCGGGCAGTGCTCGGCCCACTGCCCCGTCGGCGCCATCTACGAAAAAGACGAGACGGCCAAAGCCTGGAACGCGCTCAAGAACCCCGACCTCCACTGCGTCGTGCAAATCGCCCCGGCGGTCCGCGTCGCCATCGGCGAAGCCTTCGATCTCCCCCCAGGATCCCTGATGACCGGCCAAACCTACACGGCCCTGCGCCGCCTCGGTTTCAAGGCGGTGTTCGACACCAACTTCGCCGCCGACGTGACCATCATGGAGGAGGCCGCGGAATTCGTGCAGCGCTTCGCCCATGGCAAGGGCTCCCTCCCGCTGATCACCTCCTGCTGTCCCGCGTGGACCGACTACATGGAGAAGTACGCCCCCGATTTCATCGAGAACTTCTCGACCTGCAAGTCGCCGCAACAGATGCTCTCCGCACTGGCCAAGACCTACTACGCCGAAAAGACAGGCCTCGATCCGAAAAAGATCTTTATGGTTTCGATCATGCCCTGCACGGCCAAAAAACACGAGATCAGCCGCTCGGAGAATATGCGCTCCACCGGTCAGCAAGACACCGATGTCGTCCTCACCACCCGTGAACTCGGCTACATGCTCAAGGCCTCGGGCATCGACTTCGTCTCCCTGCCGCAGTCCGAGCCCGACACCATTCTCGGCGACTACAGCGGCGCCGGCACGATCTTCGGCGTCACCGGCGGCGTGATGGAAGCCGCCCTGCGCACCGCCTACCACCTCGTCACCACCGAAGATCTGGTCGATGTGCAATTCGAGGCCGTCCGCGGCATGGTCGGCGTGAAAGAGGCCGTGATCGACATCCAGGGGAGGTCTGTACGCATCGCCGTCGCACACCAGATGGGCAATGTCGAACAGGTCTTGGAGGCGATCCGCGAAGACCGTCAGGCGGACCGCAAACCCCGCTATGACTTCATCGAGGTCATGGCCTGCCGCGGCGGCTGCATCTCCGGCGGCGGCCAACCGCTGGGGGCGACGGACGTCATCCGTCTCGCCCGCACCCGGGGGCTCTACGCCGACGACACACAGGCGGCACACCGCTGCTCGCACCACAACCCTTACGTGCAGGAGCTCTACCGCGCCTATCTCGGAAAGCCCCTGAGCAAAAAGGCCCACCAGTTCCTGCACAACCCCTACAAGCGACGCAAGGTCTACGCGAAATAAGCGTGGCTCGCTTAGAATGAACACCCCGGGCCGGTTTGTCCGTCCAGAGGTGTTCTTTCTTTGAACCTAAATCCGGCAGTTCAGTTTTACCATTCGCTCTAAGTGACCGGTGATCAGTCATCAGTGATCAGTGGGTTTCGCGCCAAATGGTGATGCCCCTGATTATGCATATGGTGTTGGCATCCAACGGACACCTGATCACAGATCACTGATCCTTTTAGGTTGAAGTAATCGGCCCGTTTCTTTCTGGGAGCGCGCCGCAGTGCTGGCACTTTCTAAGGGTCGGCATCGGCATCGACGTGGCAGATCGCGCAGACCCAGACCCCGATTTTCCTGCTTCTTCTTTCACACCCAGAAACTGACCGACGCCTGCAATCCAATCCTGTTTATTGTTTACGCGACCGGAAAAAACGTGCTAAGTTGCTCGCGGTCAATGAGCGGGTTGCACGGACGTCGAAAGAACAGTGTAAGGATCAGAAGAAACCGCTCAATAACTTGTTGGCAAGGAACCATGATGAAAGGCTGGAACAAAAAAGAAATCGCATGCGCCTACGGCAAAGGTGATGTGACGGTCACGGCGCACCCCTGGCACACAACAACCCACTGACCGGTACGGCGCGCCGCCGCCCGTTAGTGGAAGCGGCAAGAGAAAGAAGACGGTTGTGCCTGACAGCCTTACAAAACAAAAGCGCGCGGATGTGATGGCTGCCATCCACTCTACCGGCAACCGAACTACTGAATTGCGCCTTGTCTCCATACTCAGGACACATGGCATAACCGGCTGGCGGCGGCGTCAACCACTCCCCGGCAAACCCGATTTTGTCTTCCGTCGCGAACGCCTCGCGGTTTTTGTGGACGGCTGTTTCTGGCACGGTTGCCGCTGGCACTGTCGAATGCCGAAGTCCAGGTGCAGTTACTGGGAGTCCAAGATCAGACGCAACAAGGCCAGAGACAAGGCAGTCCGGGGAATGCTTCAGGAGGCAGGATGGAAAGTCCACCGGATATGGGAACACTCATTGGATGAGCCCATCTTGATCGTCGCAAAACTGAAGTTGGCTTTACAAACCCGTGCGAATCACGCTAGAAGGGAACCATGAACACGAACGAGTTTGAGCGACTACTTGATGAATTATGTGCCCGTCTAACCCATGAATGCGTGGGCAGACGGCGTTTTACCGCCTCAAAATCCTTTGAGGATCGTGTCCGCGAGGTCATCCGAACCTTGCTGACCCAATCTAAGATAACCGTCGACTTCGATCCGCATCCTTACGGTTTTCCCGACATCGTCCTTGGCAAATTCGGCGTTGAGGTCAAATTCACCGCAAACGATACGTGGCGATCAATTGCGAATAGCGTGTTCGAGAGCTTCAGAAACAAGGATGTAAAGCACATCTACGTAGTATTCGGGAAAATGGGTGGCAACCCCCAAGTGCGCTGGGGGCGCTACGAAGAATGCGTGATGCACGTCAGAACTTCTCACGTTCCTCGGTTCGAAGTCGACATCGATGCCAAGGAATCCTTGTTCCAGAAGTTTGGGATTACTTACAACGATTTCTCCGCTCTCTCTGAAGAACAGAGGATGAATTACGTGCGTCGCTATGCCAGGGCCCGCTTGAAATCAGGCGAGCGTCTCTGGTGGCTCGAAAATAAGCCGGACGAAGGTCACTCCTTGCCGTTGCAGGTGAAACTCTTCTCGCGCCTTAGCAGCGCGGAGAAACTGAAGATGAGGGCGGAAGCCTCACTTCTCTGCCCGCAGATCGTCGGGTCGGGGCGAAACAGAACCAAGTACATCGATCCGATCATGTTCCTGCTCACGTACCACGGCATTCTGGCGACGAGGGACGCATTTTCGGCAGGTAGCGCTGTTGGCCCGGAACGGGGCGGAATATACGTCCAACGGGCACTGCAGCGAATTCAGCGCCAGATGATTCAAGCCACACAGTACATGGAGGCATCTCTGTTCAAGGAGTACTGGGGCAGAAATGTCCCCGCGAAGCGGCGAATACACGAGTGGCTGAAAATGGCGGATGTATACGCCAAAGTCGCGAATCCGCCGTGGAAACCGTCCGACGCGCTATTCCTGTCCGCTCCGTAAGCAAGCTAAAACAGAGTTCGCTACGTGCCACGCCAGCACAGGAGGGACAGCGTTCCCCACTTGCCTTTCAGTCTCTCGCAATCCCGACATGAACAAGAACTTGTCCGGAAACGACTGAATTCTTGCGGCTTCCCTCATAGATATCCGACGCGGAAGTCGATAGTGGTACTGGATATTACCATGGCATTCTGCGCGGATCGTATACCCTGGTCGATTCGCAAGCAGCTTTCGGTTGCCTTGCTCTGGACTTGTGTTCGCAAGGCTCCAGATGTGATTGATTCGCCGGTTCTCAGGAAGCGCCTCCAAGTCGCCAATCGCGTCAACCGCCCTCATCCAAGACGCCGCGCTTCGTTCAGGAGGCGGCGGTGAGTAAGGCTGCGCGCCTTCGCGCGTTCCCACGAATAACACCCGTTCTCGGGTTTGAGGAACGCCATAGTCGGCGGCCTGATATAATTGATAATGAAGGTTGTACCCCAACCCCTCGAAATCCCCAACAACCTGACGCAGCCAGTCATCATGACGGAGCAATGCCTTTACGTTTTCCGCGACAAAAACCTTGGGTTTTAACCGACTGATTGCCTCAACCATTGCCTTGTAGAGACCGCTTCGCGCCCCATTCACTCCGGCTCGTTTACCATTCACGGAGATATCTTGACATGGGAATCCCCCGATCAATACGTCAGCGCTTTTCGGCATAAGATCAAGAAGAGACCAGACATCACCCCGCAAAATCTCATGGCCTATGTTTTGCCGGTATGTTTTGCATGCCTCACCGTTCATGTCGTTTGCCCAGACAAGCTCAAACGGGAGGGACCGATAGCGACGCCCAAAAACCTCAAAGCCGCCCGTGAATCCTAGGTCCATGCCCCCGCAACCGGAGAACATCGAGACAACCGTGTACTTCTTGCTGGCGGATGGGCCTCCGTTGACTGGCCCACTCCCGGCTAGGTAGCTCGCGTTTTCTTCGCGAACCGCAAGTGCCTTCCTCTTGCGGATCGGCTTGTATCCTACGTGTTGCAGAACGCTCGGCTGCTCATCGCAGTATGCGGCAGCGGATTTCTTGAACCAGTCCTTAAGCGTGCTTCCCGAAAGCGAAAGAGCAGAATAGAGCCGCCGTTTCATATTCGGCTCCACATCCACTACGATCCTACCCGAATTGCCATGTTGCGCCATGCGCGTAATGTAACCTAGGTCACATAATGCGCGCAAGCGTTTTTTTTGACTTTCATTATTTCGCGTAAGCGACCGATCTAGCGGAATGAAAAGCGGCGACCACTACGGCCGCAATGCGCGCTTCAGCAACGCGGGTTTCAGGCGCGGAAGATACGTCTTGCCGGTCTCGGCAATGTGGACGACCACGCCGCCCAGCCGGTGTTCGCGGCCGTCAAGTCGGAGGATGTCGCGATTGAACGGGATGACGGCCCGCCCGAGGCGCAACGCCGCGCCGCCGGACGCGCCGGAATCGATCACGGCCCGCGGATCGAGGGTCGCGGCATCCACAAACAGCTCACCCGTCGCGGCGTCCAGGTCGAGCCGGAGCGCGGCCGCCACCGCACGGCCGATCGCGGTGTTGTCGTGGTTCCCCACCAGCCGTCCGGGACCGTAGCTCCAGAGCGGCACGTCGGCGCCGGTGTGATCAAAGCCCGCCCACGCCACCGCGAGGTGGTGACGGGAGACGACGTCGCCGATGGCGCGCGCCGGACGGTACCGCTGGATGTTGACCAACTGATCGAGTTCGTCGGCCTGTGCGGGTGTGAGCGTGATCCCCCACCAGGCCCGGACATGCGCAGCCAACGTCGCGCGCGAGGTGTCGGCGCCAATTTTTTGCTCAATGCCCCGCGCGGTGAGCCGCATCTGCCGCAGCGGGGCGACCAGGGTGTCGCGCGTCGCCGCAGTCGCCAGGGGGGGGCGACGACCGATGGTGAGGCCGCCGGTGTCGTGGTCGGCACAGCCGACCACGAGCGTGTGGCGGTCTTCCGCCGCGAACGCGAGCGCAACCCGCACGGCGTCGTCAAAGGCGAGAAACTCCGTCACGGCGCCGATGGCGTCATTGTCATGGCCACACCCGTCGATCAGACTCCCCTCGACCACGAGCACAAATCCGGCGGGGGCGTCGCGCAGGATCACGAGCGCCTGCAGGGTCATCTCGGCCAGGGACGGCTGACCGGAATGCGTCTCGGCGATGTCGGCCTGCGGCGCCAGATCTCCGGCCGCAAACGCCCCCCAAACCCGTGGGCCGCGAGCGGCCGCGAGCTGTTCTCGGGTTTCGACAACCGTATAGCCGCGCGCGCGTAGCACGGCGCGAAGGTCTGCGCCGTCACGCCGCGACCCGCCCGCCGCGCGCGGCAGGAGGGCGTCGCGGCCGCCGCCGAGGACGACCGCAAACCCCTGGTGGACGATCTGCATCATGATCGCGTCGTCCGCTGTGCGCGAAACCGCATGCGCGGCAAAACCAGCAGGTGTCGCCTCGGCGGGCGAAGCGGTCACGACAAGGCCGACGGCCAACCCGCGGAGACGGGCCGACTCCAGAACTGTCGCCAGCGGATGCCAGGCTTCCGGCGGCGTGCCGGCCGTACGGAAAGGCGCCTCGGGCGGCGGCGTGACGGCGAGGGCGCCGGCAGCCGTCTTGAAGCCGGTGGCCATCGCCGTCGCGGCGGCGGCGGAGTCGGTCAGAACGCCGGTCGCGGAATGGGTGCGGACCGAACCCGTGAGGATGCCGTCCACGGCCAGCGGCCGTCCGGCATACCAGCGCGCCAGCGTCACGGTGGCGTGCGAACACCCATCGGGGATCAGAATGATCGCATTGCGCGCCGTCGGCAGCGGCTGCCAGGCCGCGTGCGACCACGCGGCCGCCGCCACCCACACGATGAAAACGACTCCCTGTCGAATCCAAGCCATAAAACGATCTCCGCCGCGATGCATCACACGGCTTGCGCAGCCAATCTGCCGGACTGCCGGACAGTGTAGCACAAAATCCATTGCCTCGCAGGATCGGCTTGGATTATAGTGTTTAATTTCTTGCAAAACCCCCTCCGGGGTGTTTCCGGGGTGTTTGCAAGAGAAAAGTCAGAATACAGGAGAGGCTCTTGCAAAACCCTTGGAAGCGCAGGGAATCAGGGTTCAGGATGCTAGGGTTCAGGCCGGAAACGCCTCCTGAACCCCGAACCCTGAACCCTCCGCTTGCAGAACCGACGAAGGAGGTTTTGCAAGCGCCTCGTTTTATTCAAACGCTCTTTTCCGACCGCACCAACCTGCTCCGGCTGGCCGGAGCGGTTTTGACCGGCGTGTTATTCACCGCCGCGTTCCCCCCGCATGACCAGCAAGAGTGCGTCTGGTTCGCATTGGTTCCCGTGATTCTGATCGCCCGCCACAGCGCCCCGCGCGCCGCCGCCGCCTGGGCCGGGCTGGCCGGGCTCTGCTTCTGGGTGCCGTCCCTCTCCTGGCTCTGGCAGCTTATCGGCAACGGCGGCCCGCTGGCGCTTGTGATTCTGGGTCAGAGCGTCCTCGCGGCGTGGTGCGCCGCCTTCTTCGCCCTGTTCGGATGGGCTTCGGCCCGCCTGTGGCAGCGGGTGCGCGCGCAGGGCGGTTCGGGTCGCCTCGCGCTGATCTGGCTCGGCGAACCGCTGCTGTGGGTGGCCGTGGAATGGCTGCGTGGCTGGCTGCTCACCGGGTTCCCGTGGAACGGGCTCGGCGTGGCGCTGGCCAACAACCCCTCGCTCATCCAGATTGCATCCTACGGCGGCGTGCTCGCGGTTTCGGCGCTCGCCCTGCTCGGCAATACCGCCATCGCCAGCATCATCGAACGCACCGTCGAGCCGGTCACGCGGGCCCTCGCCGGCCCGGCGGCGGCGGCGCGGACGAAACGGACGCTCGCACAATCGGCCGAAACCTTCGTCCCGATGCTCATCATCCTCGTGGTGTGGGGCTGGGGTGTCCGACGGGTGCAACGCAATCCGGTGCGCGACGCTGAGAACGACTGGCGCGTCGTCCTGGTCCAACCCAATTCGCCCTCAATCTTCTCCATCACCGAGGAAATCATCCGCTCGCAACGCGCCGTTCTCGCCGACCAGACCCGCCTGGCGGCGGGGGTTGAGCCTGACCTGGTGGTCTGGCCGGAAACCGCCGTCAATGGCGCCGTGCCGATCGACGCGGATGTGATGCAGCTTGCGGCCGCCGCCGTCGACGACGCTGCCGCGTTCCTCCTGACGGGAGCCCTGGAGATCGAGCTGCGCGATCATCCCGCCGACCGTCCACGGTACCGCTACTACAACGCCGCCTGGCTTTTTGCCACCAACGGCCTGCCGATCGGCCGCTACCGCAAACAGCACCTCGTCCCCTTCGGCGAATTCATCCCAGGGGACGCCTGGATTCCCCTGCTCTCACGCCTCGCGCCAACCGGCGTGAGCTGCACCCCCGGGCGCGAGAGCACGGTGTTGCGAATCACGCGCCGTGACGGGCGACCCGATGATCTCGCCTTCAGCGTCCTGATCTGTTTCGAGGACCTGTTCGGCCATCTCAGCCGTCGCGCCGTGCGGCGCGGCGCCCGGATGCTGGTCAACATCAGCAACGATGCCTGGTTCGAAGGCTCCATCGAACCCGAACACCATATGCGCCAGGCCATCTTCCGCGCCGTTGAAAATGGCGTCCCCCTCCTGCGCTGCGGCAACACCGGCGTCACCGGCGGGGTCGATCCCTTCGGACGCACCACCCGCCTCGACGCCGGATTCGACCGGTCCGTCGGACTCGTCGGCTTCCTGCCCATCCGTGTCCCATCCGCTCCCCCCCGCCGCACACCCTACACCCGCCTCGGCGACATCCCCCTCGCCACTGCCTCCATGCTCGTCCTGCTTCTGGCGGTGACCCTTCGGTCACCCCCCCCCGCGATGGGCGCATGGCAGTTCTGATGGGGTCGTTGATTCGTAATCATAATCGTAATCGTAATCGTAATCCGTTCTCCACCAGGAGATTAAGATCAAGATTAAGATCAAGGAGTACCCCTCATCAGAACTGCCATGCGCCCCCCCGCGATAAGGTGTCTCAATAATGATGTTCCGATGCGCGCGCATCTGCTACACTGAAGCTGTTCTCTGGAAGTCACCTACGCATAAGGAGGGATCTGTGAACGACAGCGGATCGGAGCGCCGGGACGGATGGAACCCGTATCTGGCGGGTGTGCTCGCGGGCGTGCTCGCGGTGTGTTCGGCGGTCGCCACGGCGCAACTGACGGACAAGGCGCGGTTTTTCGGAACCTCCACGACCTTTGTGCATGTCACGACCTTCCTCATGCGCCAGATGTCTCGGATGCAGCCGGGGCACAGGATTTCGTTTGCGCAGGATCAACGGATTGCGGACTGGCAATTCATGCTCGTCGTCGGAATTCTCTGCGGCGCGCTTCTCGGAGCGTTGAGCGACGGCAGCTTCAAATCCGAGGGAGTCCCGCCGATCTGGAGCACCCGTTTTGGCGGCTCCTGGCGGGTGCGGGCGGTTGGCGGATTCGTCGGGGGAATCGTGGCGATGTTCGGGGCACGGCTGGCGGGCGGCTGTCCGAGCGGCCACGGCTTGAGCGGCCTGATGCAGCTTTCGTTGAGCGGCTTTGTCGCACTGGCGCTGTTCTTCGGCGTCGGCTGGATTACGGCTCGCCTGCTCTACCGTGGAGGTGCGCGATGAACGAGCTGATTCTGGGGCTGGCGGCCGGCACAGGCCTTGGCTTTCTCCTCCAGCGGGGACGGGTGTTGCGCTTTGAGAAGCAGATCGGCGCGCTGTTGCTGCGCGACATGACGATCCTCAAGTTCATGCTGTCGGCCATCATCGTGGGGATGCTCGGTCTGGCCATTGCGCATGACGTGGGGCTGATCTCCTTCAACCACAAAACGATGAATCTGGGTGCGATTCTGACCGGAGGTGCCCTGTTCGGCATCGGCTGGGCCGTGTGCGGCTATTGCCCCGGAACCGCAGTCGGCGCGCTCGGCGAGGGACGCTGGCATGCCGCCTTCGTGATTCTGGGCATGCTGGTCGGCGCCTTGCTTTATGTCGAAGCCCAACCGTGGCTGGAACGAACGCTGCTGACGTGGCACGACTACGGCAAGATCAGCCTGCCCCGGGCGATCAATTCGCCGGACGCGCCGGTGATCGCGGGGTTCACCGGGATCGCGCTGCTCCTGTTCTGGCTTTTCGAACGCAAGGGGCTGTGAGGGCATGCGGACATGGAACGGATCGAAGCGGTAAGCGGCACGCTTGTCGATGTGGACGGCAGGCGACTGTTCGGAGCCCGGATTCAGGTCGGGGCTTCGGGCCGACTCGATGCCGTGATGCCTGACGCATCGCCGGGGCCGGGTTTCATCCTGCCGGGCTTTGTGGACGCGCACGTCCACATCGAAAGTTCGCTGCTCACCCCCGCCGCCTTCGCCCGGGCGGCCGTGCGGCACGGAACGGTTGCGGCCGTCACCGATCCGCACGAAATCGCCAACGTGCTCGGAGCGGCCGGAATTGACTTCATGCTGGTCGAGGCGGCTCGCACGCCGTTTGCGTACGCCACCGGCATTCCCTCCTGCGTGCCGGCAACCCCCTTCGAGACGGCCGGAGCGACCCTGGACGCCGCCGCTGTCGCCACGTTGCTCGATCGTCCCGGCGTCACCCATCTGGCCGAGGTCATGAACGTGCCGGGCGTCCTCGCCGGCGATCCCGATCTGCTGGCGAAACTCGCGGCGGCGCGCCTGCGCGGCAAGCCCATTGACGGGCATGCGCCGGGCTTGCGCGGCGCGGCGTTGCAGGCCTATGTCGCAGCGGGGATCTCCACCGATCACGAATGCCTCGCCCTGGACGAAGCGTTCGAAAAGGTGGCCGCCGGAATGCACATCATCCTGCGGCGCGGATCGGCGGCGCGGACGTTCGAAACCCTCCTGCCGGTCCTCGCCCGACATCCCGGCGCCTGCATGTTTTGTTCCGACGACAAACACCCGGACGATCTGCTGGAGGGCCATATCAACACGCTGGCCCGCATCGCGGTCGGAGCGGGCCTGGATGTGTTTGATGTGCTGCGGGCGGCCTGCATCAACCCGGTACGCCATTACGGTCTCGCGGTCGGGCAGCTTCGCCCCGGCGACCGCGCCGATTGGATTGAGGTCGAAGACCTGAAAAATTTCCGGGTGTTGCGGACAGTGGCCGGCGGATTCGTGCTCGCCGCCAACGGCCGGTCAGCACTCCCCGCGCTGGCGCCGCTGCACCAACCGAACCGCTTCGCGTTGCGGCCGGTGTCGCCGGCTGTCTTCCGCATCCCGGCGCAGCCCGGCGCCTGCCGCGTGATCGGCGTGCGCGATGGCGAACTGGTGACCGATGCCGGATCCTGCATCCCGACCGTCCGTGACGGCGTCGTGGTCGCCGATCCCGCGCGCGACCTCGTGAAACTCGCCGTGTTCAACCGCTATTCCGCCGACGCGCCGCCCGCGCTGGCGCTGGCCTCCGGCCTCGGTCTCGGCCGCGGCGCGTTTGCGGCAAGCGTGGCTCATGACTCCCACCATGTGATCGCTGCGGGGACGGACGATGCCGCGTTGGCCGCGGCGGTCAACGCCGTGGTGGCGCAGGGCGGCGGCCTGGCCGCAACCGACGGCGCGGTGATCCGGGTGATGCCGTTGCCGATCGCCGGTCTGATGAGTGCGGGATCATGCGAGGAGGCCGCTGCAGCCTATACGCGCGTCGATGCCGCCGTGCGCGCCTGTGGCTGCACGCTGCGGGCCCCCTTCATGACCCTCTCCTTCCTGGCGCTCCCGGTGATCCCGGCACTCAAACTCACCGATAAAGGGTTGTTCGACGCCGTACAATTCAAGCCGGTTGATTTCTGGCAACACCTCCGCGAGCCGGCGGGTTGACCGCGAATACCGCGGGTGTCGTGCGCGACGGCATGCCGTGTCGTCGGTGAAAACGGCGGATGCTTTCCATTTTTTGCAGGCACAAAGGAATACGACATGCCTTTACTCGCAGTGTCCGGAATGCTGCTGCGCGATGACCCGGTGCTGATCTTTGCCACCGTCATGGTCATCCTGCTGCTCGCGCCGCTGGCGTTTGAAAAGCTGCGGATACCCGGGATGGTCGGACTGATCGCAGCCGGCCTGATACTCGGGCCTCACGGCGCGGGTCTGCTCCAGAATAACGACACCTTCCGCCTGCTCTCAACCGTTGGGTTGCTCTACCTGATGTTTCTCGCGGGCATGGAAATCAACCTGCTCGAGTTCAAATCGTACCGCCGGGGAGGTCTGGTGTTCGGCGCGTTCTCGTTCCTTATTCCGCAGCTCGGCGGCGCGCTTCTGGCCAAGATGCTGCTCCCCGGATTTTCCTGGACCCAGGCCGTGCTGCTGGCGAGCATGCTGGCATCGCACACCCTGCTTTCACACCCGATCGCCTCGCGTCTGGGATTGGCAAAACACCGCGCCGTCGTGACCGGTGTCGGCGGAACGATCCTGACCGACACTGCGGCGCTGCTGGTTCTGGCGATGATCGCCCAGCTCTCCCAACAGACGCTCACACCGGTCTTCCTGATCCGCCAGGCCGCGCTGTTGCTGGGTCTCTGCGTCGTGATCTTCCGGGGACTGCCGCGGCTGGGTTATGGGTTTTTCCGCAACATCGAGCCGGACGGCGCATCGGCCTTTGTTTTCGTCCTCGCCACCGTCTTCCTATCCGGCGGCGCCTCCATGCTGGCGGGGGTCGAGCCGATCATCGGGGCCTTTCTGGCGGGCCTGGCGCTGGGTCCGCTGATCCCCGAGCACGGCGTGCTGCGCAGTCGCCTGGAATTCACCGGCCATGCCCTTTTCATCCCGTTCTTCCTCCTCTCCGTGGGCATGTTGGTCAACCTGCGGGTCTTCGTCGCCGGGTGGCAGGCCTGGCGGGTAGCGGGGTTCATGTGCGTCACGGTGGTGGCGTCCAAATACGCCGCCGCCATGCTGTCGGCCCGAATGCTCGGGATGAGCCGGGACGAGGGGCGGCTGATTTTCGGGCTGACGATCAACCAGGCGGCGGCGACACTCGCCGCCGCACTCGTCGGCTATCGGATCGGCCTGCTGGACGAGACCGTGCTGAATGGCACGGTTATGATGATTCTGGTCACCTGCATCCTCGGGCCGTGGATGACGCAACGGTTCGGGCGACGCGTGGCTCAGACGCAACAGGCGGCGCCCCATCCGATGCATGGGCCCCAGATTGAACGGGTGCTGGTGCCGCTCAGTTCGCCGCGGACAACCGAACGCTTGATCGATCTCTCCTTTCTGCTGCGCGGGGCACATCACGCCCAACCGGTGTATGCGCTCCATGTGGTCTCGGAGGAAGCCGGCGTCGAAGCCGGAATCAACGAGGCGGATCGCGTGCTGGCTGCCGCAGTGATCCGCGGGTCGGCCGCGGGTGTGGCGGTTCAGGGGGTGACCCGCATTGAAGCCAATCCGGCCACGGGGATCTTGCGGGCCGCGCGCGAACTGCGCGCGACGACGCTGGTGCTCGGCTGGAGTGATCAGAGCCCCGCCAGAGCGCTGCTGTTCCGTTCGCTTCTGGCCCGTCTGCTCGAGGGGACACGCCGGCAGACGGTTGTGATCTGCCGCGCCCCCCACCCGCTGGCAACCGTGCGGCGCGTCGTCGTCGTCGTGCCGCCGCTCATGGAACGGCACGATGGCGCGGGCAGCGCGCTGCGCATGGTCGTTCGCCTGGCGTCGCGGATCGGCGCGACCGTGCACGTGTGGGTCTGCGAACAGGGCAAGCAACCGCTGCAGGCGATCGCCGCTGCCGAGAAAATCCGCGTCGACGGTGCCTGGGTGGCGTATGACGACTGGAACGACATCCTCGGCAGCTTGGCGCGCCATACGACGGACGCCGACATGCTGATTCTGATCGGACCGCGAAACGGCCAACTGGCGTGGAGCCGGTCGGTCGAGCGGCTTCCGTCGCTTCTGGCCCGGCAGTTTACAGCCCACAATGCCGCCGTCATCTATCCGCCCGACGTCGATGACGAGCCGGCGGACGCCGGCCCGCCTGCGCATCGGAAAGAAGAGCGGATGGCCTTCGACTTGAAACGGATCTGGCAGCGGTGCGCCTCGGACGCGCTGACGGCAGGATCGGGGTCTGTCAGCACGGTGATCGCCGCGCTGGTGCGGCGCCGCTTTGGCGATGGCCATGAAGCCGAACGGGTGGTGCGGGCCCTTACCGGAAACGAGGCGGTGGAGGTCGTTCCCGGCGTCCTCTTGTTGCATGCCCATATCGATCAATTTGAAGAAGCCGCGCTGTTGCTGGCGACGGGGCATTTTGAACACGCCGACGGCACGCCGATCCGGGTGGTCCTGCTGCTGGCAAGCCCCCTCGACAGTCCACCCGAACAGCATCTGCGCCTGCTCGCGGCGATCGCCCACCTGGCACAGAACAAACAACGACTTGACCGGATCGCGACGGCAGGCGACCCCGCCATTCTGCAGGCCGTGCTGCTCCCGGGCGAAGCGGGATCGTCCTGACCGCCACGAGAGCGGGAACAAGAGAGGCGCTTGCAGAACCCCTGCAAGCGCCAGTTTCAGGTTTCAGGGTTCAGGAAGACGCCACATCGTGTGGTTGCAGGCGTTTCTTCCAGACACCCGAAACCCGACACCTGAACACTCCGCCTGCAAAACAGGGTTTTGCAAGCGGCTCTCAAGATTGCGATTAACCCTCATCAGAACTGCCATGCGCCCGCCCTGTAACGCCCCGCCTTTCCATCAGCGGCGGTATTCGCTATAATCCGGCGCCATGAAACCATCCGATCTTGTGCTTTGGACGCTCGCCGGCGCGCTGGCCTATCTGCTCGGGTCACTGCCGTTCGGATTCCTGATCGCCCGCTGTCGCGGGGTTGACATCCGCACGGTCGGCAGCGGCAACATCGGCGCAACCAACGTCTACCGCGCAGTGAGCAAGCCGCTTGGCATCCTCACGTTTGCGCTCGATGTCGGCAAAGGGGTCGGCGGCGTGCTGCTGATTCCGATGGCGGCATCGCTCCTCCTCACGGCGCTGCTGCCGACCGGAAGTCCCGCACCGACCCGGGCGTTGCAACTCTTCTCGGGATGCGTGACCGTCATCGGCCACAACTGGACGTGTTTCCTCGGCTTCAAGGGCGGCAAGGGCGTGGCCACCAGCGCGGGGTTGTTGATCGGCCTCTCCCCGGCAGGGGTCGGCATCGCCTTTGCGGTCTGGCTGGTCACGTTTCTCACGACACGCTATGTCTCGGTCGCCTCAATCGCCGCCGCCGCCGTGCTCGGTGTGGTGGTCTGGCCGTTGCACTGCGGGGATGCGGGCGCGTGGTTCCCGGCCGTGCTGACCGCCCTCGCCGCCCTGGCCATCTGGAAGCATCGCGCCAACATCATCCGTCTGCGCGCCGGGACCGAGTCGCGCTTCACATTCAAAAAAAAGGCGTCGGCATGAACATCACCATTATCGGAGACGGCGGCTGGGGGACGGCGGTCGGCCTTCTGCTCAATGGCTACGGCCACACGGTCACCCTCTGGGGGCCGTTTGAGGACGCCCTCGCGGAGATCCGCGACACGCGGGAGAACGTCCGCTTCCTGCCCGGCGTTCCGTTGCCCGACTCCCTGATCTGGACCGCCGACCCGGTTCGGGCCGCCGCCCGTGCCGACCGCGTGGTCCTGGCCGTCCCGTCCAAATTTTACCGGGACGTCTGCGCCCGCTTCACAGGACTCATTCCCGCCGACACACCGACGGTGAGCCTCACCAAGGGGCTTTGCGAAAAAACCCACCGCCGCATGAGCGAAATCGCATCCGAGGTGCTGGACCATCCCGCCATGGCCGTCCTCTCCGGCCCCAGCCACGCGGAGGAAGTCGCCCGCGGCATCCCGACCGCCGTCGTCGCCGCCGCCACCGACGAGACCCTCGCGCGCGAGATCCAGAACCTGTTCAACGGCCCCCGCTTCCGGGTCTACACCTCGACCGATCCGCTGGGGGTCGAACTCGGCGGCGCCATCAAAAACGTCATCGCCATCGCCGTCGGCGCATCCGATGGGCTGGGCTTCGGGGATAACACCCGCGCGGCGATCATCACCCGGGGCCTGGCCGAGATGACCCGTCTCGGCTGCGCCCTCGGGGCGCGCCCCGAGACCTTCGCGGGGCTGAGCGGCGCCGGCGACCTGATCGTCACCTGTACCAGCCGTCACAGCCGCAACCATTCCGTCGGCGAACGCCTGGGCAAAGGGGAGTCCATCGACGCCATTCTCGCCAGCATGAAGATGGTCGCGGAAGGCGTCTGGAACGCCAGGGCCGTTCGCGATACCGCCCGCGCCTGCGGCGTCGATGTCCCCATCGCCGAACAGGTCTGCAGTTGGTGCCATGAGGGCGCCTCCCCCCGCGACTCGGTCGAGGCCCTCATGTCACGCGACATGAAGCCCGAGGCGACACGATTAGGGACGGGGCTTCCATGACGAGCTGGGCTTCCATGACGAGCTGCCCACGGAACACACGGAAAGGAAAGCAGGCAAAAGAGAAAGACGAAGAAGAAAGACAAAGACCCGAGACAAAGACCGGAGAAGGAAGCGACGCGGGGCGGGTCTGGTGAAAACGGCCCCGCCCTGTGTTATCCGCAGATTACGCAGATTAACGCAGATTGAGAGCGTGGGTGTGTAAAGCAACAACCGGACAAAGTCATTTCCACAATCTGCGGAAATCGGCGCAATCTGAGGACAAAGGATGAAAGGCGACGCGGGGCGGTGGTGATCGTGATGCGGCTGAGGGAAGACCCGTCCCTTGCGGGGTTCTTGCGGGGTTCGCCCTGTGTGTTTGGATGGGGGATCTCACGCAACACTTACTCGGTTACCCTTACTCGTTCACCCTTACTCGAACCGCTTAGGCGTGTAAGGGTGAACGTGTAAGTGTCAACGTGTAAGCGTGTAAGGGTGGGGAGCTATCTGATCACCGGCCGCGTGACCCGATGACGCCGGGAGGGCGCAGATCCATTGGCTTCGGCGCGGCGGGACGCCGCTGCCCTACCGATTGCTTCGCGCAAAATCGTAGACCGTACTCGTCGCCCGTACTCGTAGACCGAAAGCGCAAGCCCGGCCGACGATTACGGGCGACGAGTACGGGCGATGCGTTGTCCCGATCCTTGTCCAAGAGTCAATATGGTGTTGGCAGGGGAAGGCTGTTGTGGTACTGTTTCGGATATGCCTAGACATTGACGGCATCCCAAGCGATGACAACGCAAAGACAGATCAAGGACTTCGGACGACGGCTGGGACGAGAGTTCAAGCCGCGGAAAGTGGTTTTGTTCGGATCCTACGCCTATGGCAATCCCCGGCCGGACTCGGATGTTGATTTACTCGTTGTCATGCCATTGACCGGCAACCCGGTGGACAAATCGGTGGAGATGAGGCTCAAACTTCGTCCGCCGTTTCCTGTTGATCTGCTGGTTCGCACGCCCGCAAAAATCCGTCAACGTCTGGCCGTTGGCGACGGTTTTATTCGTGACATTCTTGACCGGGGAAAAGTGTTGTATGAAGCCCCTGGTCGTTGAATGGGTGTCCAAGGCGGAGGGGGACTTCGCCATCGTCGAACGGGAGTCGCGAGCGCGGAAGAATCCCAGTTACGACGGCATCTGCTTTCACGCGCAACAATGCGCCGAAAAGTATTTGAAAGCGCGGTTGTGCGAGGCGGGCATTCATGTCGAGAAGGTGCATGATCTCCCCGCCCTGCTGGAAAAACTCCTGCCGGTCGAGCCGCTATGGGAAACCTATCGCTCGGATCTGGCCTATCTTTCTGACTTCGCCGTGCATTTCCGTTACCCCGGCGAATCCGCGGATCATTCCACGGCGCTGTGCGCGCGTTCCCTCTGCCGTTCCTTCCGCAAGGGCGCACGCCAGTCACTGGGGCTCGCCTAGGGAGACGGGTTATGGGCCTTCCCTCGTTCCCTCCGCACAAGGGCACCGTGATCATGATGCGATAGGCGCCTTCCCCCCGACTTCCCGCAGGGGAGTCGGGGCTACGGCGTGCCAAGGGCGCGAGGTGCCAGCGGACAAGAGTCAGTGTGTCGTTGTCTTGAGTCTTAATCTCCGGTCCTAATCTCCAGTCTTAATCTTTCCGCGGAAAGACAAAGACTCGAGACGAAGATCGGAGACAAAGACCGGAGAAGGATAACGACGAAGATGGACCCCGACAACGATCACGACAAAGATTGCACCGCAGGCCGTCCCTCTTGCTAATCCCAAGATCGCGGCTCGCCGGGAGGCTCGCCCTCCCCATCTTTGTCAATCGGCCCAGTGTGTGAATTGCTGAATTACTAATTGTCGCCCGCAGCGAAGTTATGCTATCTTTCCATCATGCCTCCTCATCCTGAAATACCCGGATTGGAATCGTTTGCCCCGATCTCGCAGACCAGCACGACCCTGACATGGCGTGCGTACCAGCGTTCGCTCGACCGCCATGTGATGGTCAAGTTGCTGCTGCACGAAGCCGCATCGGATCCCAAGCTGGTCGAACAGTTTGTTTCGGTTTCGCGTTCCATCGCCCATATCAAGGCCGAGGCGTTTTGCCAGATTTATGACGTGTACAGCGCGAATGATGTCCACTATGTGGTCATGGAGGATGTGCCCGGGCAGACCCTTTCTGATCGGATCAAGGCCACGCCGCGGGGCTCCGTGAGCCAGATGCTTCGTTACGCGCTGAATCTGTCCGATGCGCTCGGTAAAACGTGGGACAGTGACCGGCTGGTCCACCGTAACCTCAAGCCTACGGCGATACACATCACGCCCGCCGGCACGGCCAAGCTTACCGATTTCGGCATGGCAACGCTCTCGATGATCGGCGCCGTAGACGATCAAAAAGCAAGCAGCGAGATCGTTGGCACTCCCAATTTCATCGCCCCCGAACAGGTGAATCATACGCATGAGATCGACTGCCGGACCGACATGTACGCACTCGGCCTGATTCTCTATTTCGGGCTGACCGGCCGGCTTCCGTTCGGGGATCTGCCGCCCGAACAGGTGGTCCGCAGTCAGGTCGAGGACAAGCTGACCCACCTGCGGGACATCCGCCCGGATACCCCGCTCTCGGTGTGCGCCCTGATCGAACGCCTGCTCATGAAAAACCCGGAAGACCGTTATTCGTCATGGGGAGAGGTCATCGCCGACATCAACAGACTGCTGGAGGGCAAGCCCATCCGGCGTCATCCGGTCCTGGGCACCGGACTTTCGACCCTCGCGCCGCCAACCCTCGTCTCGCCTCTGAAAAATACGGAACGCCTGGAGACAGCCGATGCGCAAGACCGCAGCGGCCAGACCCGCCGCGTCCTCTGGTTGCTTCTTTTCCTCTGGTTTTCCGCGCTCGCCAATCACCGCTTCGGCGACCCCGCCGGTCTCTACCCCCGCGTGCAAAGCCTGTTCCGTGCGCGCACCCCCGAACCCCAACCCACCCCCGGACAGGCGCAGCCCCCGGCGCGCGTCACACCGCCCGTCGTATCCACGCCCGTCCCCCCTAAAAAAACCACGCCTCTCCCGCCTCCCCCGCAGACCGTCGGCACCTTTGAGAACCGTGTGACCGCAATGCCGCCTGACGCCGCTTTCCACCGTGAGCTGGCGGGAGCCTACCAAACGGGGGGTATCACGGCCATGCAGTCCGTTGTCAAAGACCGGCTCGCCGCAGGGTATACCCACTTCGAATTCAAAGCCATCCAAGAAGCCCTCGCCGCCGTCGAGCCCCTGGACGCCCTCGCAATCCGCGCCCTCGAACAGATTGTCCAAACCGAAATCATGTTGAATTTCCAGGGCAAGAACCGCCGTGTGGTTCCGAAGGCGGTCGCCGATGGGGAGGTCGTCGTTTATTTCCCGGAGCAGAAACGCCACGTGACCCTTAAAATCGCCAGCATCTCCGACGCCGAGAAGGTGCGCCTGCTCGGCCCCAACCTGACGCCCCAACTCTCCGCCTCGGTCTGCTTCCGCCTGCTGGAGACCGGCAACGCCGAAGCCGCCCAACCCTATGCCGCCGCGTCCGGCTCCCTCACCGGCGCCCTGACCCTCCTCGCCGCCGAATGAACCTAGAAACGGTCCTTTCACAGGAACGCCGCCATGCCCGCTGTTACCGAAGCCGCACGCCAGCGCGCCGCCTTTCTCCGCGCGGCAATAGCGCGACACGACCGTCTCTATTATGTCGAGGCCCGGCCGGAGATTGGCGATGCCGACTATGACCGCCTCTACCGGGAGCTGGAGGAGCTCGAACAACGCCACCCCGAACTCGACGATCCCGATTCCCCAACCCACCGCGTCGGCGGCTCGCCCTTGGAAAACGGGTTCTCCCAGGTGACTCACGATCCGCCGATGATGAGTCTGGATAAAGCCCATTCCAAGACGGACCTGCTCGATTTTGATTTGTTCGTCCGCCGGAAATTCCCCGATTTCATTCCGACGTATGTCGTCGAACCCAAAGTCGACGGCGTCGCCTTCAGCCTCCTCTACCGCGCCGGCCGGCTCGACCGCGCCGCCACGCGCGGCAACGGCGAAATCGGCGACAACATCACGGCCAACGTCCGCACGATCCGCTCGATCCCCCTGTCCCTGCCCACCGATGCGCCCACCGTCGAACTCCGCGGGGAGGTCTTCATGCCCCGCGCGGAATTTCTGGAATTGATCGCCCGCCAGGAGGCTGAGGGCATTGACCCCTTCATGAACCCCCGCAACGCCGCCGCCGGGTCGCTCAAGCAGCTTGACCCCCGTGTCGCCGCCACGCGTCCGCTCGACGCCATGATCTATGCCAGCGGCGCCTTGAACGGCATCGACTTCCCCACGCATCAGGCGTTTGTCGAGTCCCTGCGCGCCTGGGGCGTCAAGACCCTCCCCTGGCGCCGCTTCTGCGCCGATATCCCCGAGGTGTTCGCCGCGATCGACGCGCTGGAGCTGAAGCGCCATGACTTCCCCTTCGAGATCGACGGCGCCGTGGTCAAACTCGCCGATCGCACCCGCTACGAAGCCCTTGGAAGCACCGCTCGGAGCCCCCGCTGGGCCCGGGCTTACAAATACGCCCCCGAGCGGACCGAAACGGTTGTCACCGCCATCACCGTCCAGGTCGGCCGCACCGGCGTCCTCACCCCCGTCGCCGAGCTCGATCCGGTCCTCCTCGCTGGCTCGCAGATCAGCCGCGCCACCCTGCACAACGCCGATGAAATCGCCCGCAAGGATATTCGCATCGGCGACGCCGTCTGGATCGTCAAGGCCGGCGACGTCATCCCGGCCATCGAGGCCGTCATCACCGAGAAACGGCCGCGCGCCGCAAAACCCTTCGTCATGCCCGACGCCTGTCCCGCCTGCAACGGCCCGGTGGTTCGACTCGCAGGCGAGGTCGCCCTCCGCTGCGCCAGCCCCGCCTGCCCCGCGCAGCTCGTCTGCCGCCTTGATCATTTTGCCAGCCGCGACGCACTCGATATCGAGCGCCTCGGCGGGGGGGCCGCCGAAGCGCTCGTACGCCGCGGGCTCATCACCTCGCCCTTCGATCTCTTCCGGCTGAAACGCGACGACCTCGCCGCCCTCGATCTTGCCGAACCGGGCAAGCGACGCCTCTTCGGCGCCAAGAACGCAGAACGGGTTTTCAAGGCCATCGAAACGGCCCGCGTGCTTCCGCTTCACCGCTGGATTTTTGCCCTCGGCATCCCGCAGATCGGCGCGACCGTCGCCGAAACCGTCGCCGCCTGTCACGCGCGCTTCTCCGAGCTTCCCGCGTCGCAGGTCCTGCGGGACACCGTCGGTCTTTACGACGCGCTTGCCGAGGCGCAACAGGCCAACCCGCGCAGATCCCTCAATCGCGCGTGCGACGAAACCGCGCGAGCCGATCTGCAACGCCGATTTGATGTCGCCTGTGCCCGCGTCGAAAACCTGGGCGATGCGTTGGTTGCCGCAAACGCCGCCCGGTGCGCCACCGATTCCTCCCGGCCCCCCAAATACAGCACCACGGTTAAGGAAGAGGCCGCCCGCGCCCTCGTCGTCTTTTTCGAATCCGAGGCTGGCCGCGCCGCTGTCGCCACCCTCGCCGCCCTCGGCATTGACCCCGTTCGCGCCGCATCGTCCGCGCCCGCCCCGGAGGGTCCCCTCGCCGGCGCGACCGTGGTCATCACCGGCACGCTATCCGCCCCGCGCCAGACCGTTTCCCATCGGATCAAGGCCGCCGGCGGCCGGGTTGTCGACGCCGTCACCGCCACCACGACCTTCCTCCTCGCGGGCGACAACCCCGGCAGCTCCAAATACAATAAAGCGCGCGACCTCGGCATCCCCATCCTCTCCGAGGCCGACCTGGAGGCGCGCCTGCTTGTCGCCCCCGCACCCCCCGCCGTCCCGAAACAGGCCGAACTGTTCTGATCCGGACAATTCGCATCAACGGTTCGGAATGGCGGCTGTATTGTGAACACGCGGCGGCCGATTCGTTCTTCGCCTTCCACCTGGTACGTGAAGGACAGGTCTGTTCCATAGAAGATTAAACTCAAAAAAACGATAGACGCGGGCGCGTGGCGGGTGTATGGTCATTTTGGAACTGGACGAGGGTCTCGTCGTCTCCGTTCCCGGCTCAACGTGTGTGGCCGATTTTTCGGAAAAGTAGCAGAATCAGACAGGAGATTCAAACTCCGAATCGGAAACAGAAATGTTTTGTTGAAGGAGGAGGACGCGTTATGAGTGATCGGGAATTGCTGGATCGCATTGTTTTGAATCCAAAGGTCATGGTGGGAAAGCCCACTATTCGCGGCAGCCGCCTGACCGTGGATTTCGTGCTCAATCTGTTCGCCCATGGGGCGACTGAAGACGAGATTCTGGGTGAGTACCGGGGTTTGACCCGGGACGACATCCGAGCCTGTATCCTGTTTGCGACGAAATCCATGGAAGCGACCGATTTCGCGCCCTTGATCGCGGAGCCTGCCTGATGCGCTTTCTTGTGGATGAGTGCACCGGACCGGCCGTTGCCGCTTGGCTGCGCGAGCAAGGTCATGCCGTCTTTTCCGTATTCGACCAGGCACGGGGAATGGATGACGACGACGTGCTTGCCAAGGCCGTTGCCGAGGACTGGCTGTTGGTGACGAATGACAAGGATTTCGGCGAGAAGGTGTTCCGGGACAGACGGATCCATCGAGGGGTCATTCTCCTTCGTCTCGACGACGAGCGGGCAGCAAACAAGTTTGCAATCCTGCGCCGGTTACTGGCTGGTCATGGGGATCGGTTGGCCGACTCGTTTGTGGTCGCCACTGAAACCACGGTACGTTTCGTACGGCAGTCGGGCGCCGGAGGCGTCAGATAGAGAAGACGGCGCATGAGAATGGCCAAACCGAAAACTCTCGGTTAGAAGAACGAACGGGCGGATCTTGGAACACCATACGGAGATTCGCTATATGACCGCGCATAAATAAAACTACATTAGATGCACTGTCATTCTGACTTCTGACTTCTCTCTTGCAAACACCCCGGAGGGGTTTTGCAAGAGCCTCTTCTATTCCCGTTTTCAGTGGGGCCTCTGACGCGGTGGCGCCAGATGGATCAGAGCGTGAGACTTGGTTTCAGGTTTCGGGTGTCAGGTTGGGAGTCCTTGTTCATGAGTTAGTTGTGTTCCCTGAAACCTGAAACCCGAAACCTGGTGTCTCAGATCAGCTTTCCGCTTTCCCTTTCGCCTGCGGCACGGCGTAGATTCCTTCCGCCACCGCGGCGCGCATGGCCGCAAGATCGGCTTGTACTCCCGTCCAGATCGTGAACGACGCCGCGCCCTGATGGACAAGCATGCCGAGACCATTCTGTGTGGCCGCGCCCGCCGCCTGGGCGGCGCGCATGATCGGCGTGACCGGCATGGTGTAGACCAGATCGTAAACCTTCTGACCGCGATGGAAGGCGTCGGCGCCCAGTGGAAAGGGATCGCCTTCATGCAGCCCGAGCGACGTGCATTGGACGACCAGATCCGCGCGCCTGCAGGCCGCCGACCACGCCCGCGGCTCGCTGGGAGTCAGGCGGACCGGCACATGCGGCGCCAGGCCGGACAGTTCGATCGCCAGCGGCTCCATCCGCTCCGCTGAACGGTTGGCCAACACGACTTCACGCGCGCCCGAATAGGCGCAGGTGATGGCGATCGCGCGCCCCGCGCCACCACACCCAAAAACGAACACCGACCGGCCGTCGGGAGAGCAACCCAACGCCTCATCCAAATCGCGCAAGAACCCCATCCCGTCGGTGTTGAAACCGGTCAACCCGCCGTCATCATCAAAGCGGATGGTGTTGACCACGCCAAACCGCCGCGCCGATTCGTCGAGCCGGTCACAGGCGTCGTAGGCCGCACGCTTCAGCGGAATGGTGCAGTTCACCCCGCCCGATCGGAAATCGCGGAGATTGACGGCGAGATCCGCCTCCACCACGTCGCGCCGCTCGTAGACCGCATCCAGGCCCAGTGCGCGGAAATTGGCATTGTGCATCGCCGGCGACAGCGAATGCGCGACCGGATGACCAAATACCGCAAACCGACGAGCCTGCATCACAATCTCAACTTTCAACTTTCAGCTTTCAACTTTCAGCTTTCAGCTTTCCGTATTCAGCTTTCCCCGCGTGCAACCGCGATCTGTCCCGAACGCGACAGGTCGAGGATCTTGTAGGGCTTGAGCAGGAGCATGAAGTCGGCCACCACCTCCGATGAGCCGACCAATTGCAGGGAGACGGATCGTTCCGTCACCCCGGCAACCGCCGCCTTGAATAGCGAGGCGAGATCGAGGACTTCGGCGCGTTGCGCCACCGAGTCGGTCACGATTTCCACGAGGATCAGCTCACGGTCGAGGTGGCGCGCGCCGGTCACGTCCGTCACGCTGATCACATCAACCAGCTTGCCCACCTGCAGGGTCACCTGTTCGAGCACATGGTCATCCCCGGGAACGACCAGCGTCATCTTCGAGATCGCCGGATCCTGCGTCGGCCCCACGTTGAGTGTTTCGATGTTGTAGCCCCGACCGGAAATGAGCCCGACGATGCGCGCCAGCACGCCGGGCTTGTTTTCCACGAGAGCGGTAATGATGTGTTTCATGCTTGTCTCCCTTCCCTAAACCCTGAAACCTGACCCCTGTCCCCTGTCCCCTGTCCCCTGTCCCCTGTCTCCCCTCCCGGCCGCCCCCAGGCGGTCGGGCGTCAATCCACGATCATGGCCGACACCGGGGCGCCGGGCGGCACCATCGGAAACACGTTCGCCTCCGGATCGACGATGCACTCGATGAGCCACGGATGCGGGTCTGCAAAGGCGCGTTCGAGGGTGGGTCCGACCTCGGCCGGCCAGGTGATCCGCGCCGCCGCCATCCCGTGCGCCTCGGCCAGCTTCACGAAATCGGGTCGGTAGACCGCCGGGCCTGCGTGCGTAATCCGCTCGTTGGTGGGGCGCTTGGAAGATCCCAGCACCACGGCCGAATACCGTTTCCCGTAGAACATCTGCTGCCACTGCCGCACCATGCCGAGGTGGCCGTTGTTCAGGATGATGGTTTTGACCGGAATCGCGTGCTCCACGGCCACCACCAGCTCCTGGGCGTTCATCTGGATGCCGCCGTCGCCGCAGATCGCCACGACCAGTTCGCCCGGACGGGCGAGCTGGGCACCGATCGCCGCCGGGAGGCCGAAGCCCATCGTGCCGAGGCCGCCCGACGAGATGAACGAGCGCGGCTGAACGTAACGAATAAACTGCGTGGCCCACATCTGGTGTTGCCCCACGTCCGTCACGATGATCCCCTTGCCTTTGCGGAGACGATCGATCTCCTCCAGCACGAACATCGGCTGGATCACCGTGTCGCTCGCGGCGTATTTCAGCGGGTACTTCTGCTTGATCGCCGCCAACTCGGCGCGCCAGGCGGCATGGTCATGCGGCCGGACGAGCGGGAGGAGTCCTTCGATCGCCTCGCGGGCGTCACCCCGGATGGGGAAGTCCACCCGGACGCTTTTACCAATGGAGGAGGGATCGATGTCGATGTGCGCGATCTTCGCCTCCGGGGCGAATTCGGAAATCTTGCCGGTCACGCGGTCGTCAAAGCGCGCGCCGAGGGCGATCAGTAGATCACAGCGGCTCACGGCGAGATTGGCCACGGCGGTGCCGTGCATGCCCAGCATGCACAGCGCCAGGGGGTCATCCTCCGGAAACGCGCCCAGGCCCATCAGGGTGGTGGTCACGGGGATGTTGGCCTTGCGGGCGATCTCGGTGAGCGGGCCGGAGGCGTTGGCCGTGATGGCGCCCCCGCCCACGTAAAGGACGGGGCGTTCGGAGCGGTTGATTGCCTCGGCCAGGGCGGCGAGGGCGTCCGGCCCGATCGCCGTGCGGGGGTTGTAGCTGCGCAGCGAGACCGACTCCGGCGGGCGGGCCGCAGTCAATTGGCGCTGCACGTCCTTGGGGATATCAATCAACACGGGGCCGGGCTTTCCGCTGGAGGCGATATAGAACGCCTCCGCGATGGCGGTCGGCACGTCGTCTGCGGAGCGGACGAGCGTGTTATGCTTGGTCACGGCGCGGGTGATGCCGATGGTATCGGCCTCCTGGAACGCATCATTGCCGATCGCCGAGAGGGCCACCTGGCCGGTGATGCACACCAGCGGGACACCGTCCATATTGGCTGTGGCGAGCCCGGTCACGGTATTGGTCGCACCTGGGCCTGAGGTCACCAGGCAAACACCGGGCTTGCCCGTGGCACGCGCATAGCCATCGGCCATATGCACCGCGCCCTGCTCGTGACGGGCGAGGATAAAGTGGACCGGCGAGAGGCAGAGCACGTTGAAAATGTCCAGGACGGTGCCGCCGGGGTAGCCGAAGACCACCTCGCAGCCTGCGTGTTCAAGACCGTCCACCACGCATTGCGCGCCGCTACGCGCGTCCGTTTTCTGCGTTTCCTTCTTCTTCATCCGCATCTCCCCTGTTTTCTAACCTGACTCCTGAACCCTGAACCCTGACCCTGTTATATCGCTCGCCATTGAACAAAAAACCCACCGCCCGTACGGGTGCGGTGGGTACCTGGGGTTGTGGGGGGCAATCGCTGTGATTAAACCCGCCCACGGTCCGCACCCGCCGCAGCCGTCGTTACGACGCCTACGCCTACAAGCAGAAAGCCGCCGCACGTGCAGGTGACGACGCAAGTCCGATTGCTGGAGGGGTGCAAAATCATGTGAACAAAATACTTGAAGGCGTGGGAGGTGTCAACGGGTTTTTGAATAATTTTTGCAAAGGGTGAATTCGCGCTTGCCTTCCGTCGGGGTTCTTTGATACTGTGTCAACTGTTTTGCGCGCCTGTAGCTCAATTGGATAGAGCATCAGACTACGGATCTGAGGGTTGCAGGTTCAACTCCTGCCAGGCGCGCCAGTATAGGACACGATTGCGGGGTGGAGCAGCCAGGCAGCTCGTCAGGCTCATAACCTGAAGGTCGTAGGTTCAAATCCTACCCCCGCTACCATCTTAAAATTTCCTCGATTCCGCAAGGAGTCGGGGATTTTTTTCGTCGTTTTCCCAGCAAATGCCGAGATTTCTCGTCAAATCGCCGAGAATCCTCCCCGATTGGCCCTTTTCGGGCTTTTTCCCGTTCCGGATGATTCGCCGGATGATTCGACACTGCAGAAAGCGGGTTTGGGAGGGTTCCAGCCCCGAAAATAAACCCCACGCAGCCAAGGTTCTCAATCGCTTGAATCCCAGCCTGTAGCGATTCCGCCCGACGTTCATCCAGCCTTCTTTCGATTCGCCGCCGATTGAACCAAGCAACCCGTATCGGCAACCTGACGTTTAAAAAAAAGATGCGGGCGAAGAGATGCTTACGGCCTACCACGGGAACTGGTATGACCTGACCCGAAACGCAGTCAAGGATCATGTCGAGATGCATTTGGAGACGACGGGGCGCAAGCAACTGGTGCGATGGACTACCCGCCGGCGTTTAGGGCGGCGGGCTTGCGGCTTGTCGAGATTCACTTCGTCGGTGTTTCTTTCTTTGCGGGCTTCTCTATCGACCGGACTATCTGCTCCACAAGCGCTCCATAGAGGACGCCGGCTTCCGTGTCCTTGTCTTCCATGGTGAAGGTGAACTGGACAACTGTCTTCGGGTCGGGAAAGACCAGCACGTACCGTGTGGCCATGGCGGGTCCACCGCCCTGAGCCCCGAACGCCGCAGGGTCGATCTTCAGCGTTTCGAGCATCCGGCAATCAACCTTGCACTTGGGGTCCGCCGAGACGGGCGGCTTGTCCAACTTGAGTTTCTCGGCCAGGGCCTGTGCATGCCTGGTGGTGAAGACCTCCGCGGACAATTCCTCCGGTTTGGCAAGGGACGCCATGTTCAGGAAGAACACGGACTTCTTCTTCGTGTAATCATGAATTCCCAGGCAAGAGGTTCCCTTGTCCGCAGGGTAGGGTCTCATGGCCTTCGGGACCCTGATGGTCAAGAGCCCGTAGCCGATGGGCACGGGGCCTTCGAGAAGATCGAGGTGCTTGGTGGGCGATTCCAACGGCATCCACTTCCATCCGGCGCGGAAGTTTTCCAACTCGGCGGCATGATCCGCGTTGTCGGCGGCAAAGACCGAAAGAGTGTAGAAGTTGTCCCCGTGATGTCCGATGATCCCCCGGCGAAATCCGAGACCTTTGGTCTTCGCTTCCGCCGAGACTACCGACGCCGGCTCGTTGTCGAGCAGGGCCTTCTTCTCCTCCAGGCGCCCGCCCCCATTCTTCCTCAGTTCCTCGACATAGGCGTCAAATGACCTCCCCGATGCCGGCACCGTTTCGGCAACAACCAGCACGCTCACGTTCTTGGTCTTGGCGTCCATCTGCGCCCAACGGCATATGTGCCCGGCGCCGCCTTCGAATATCCTGACCCAGCCTTCGGCGGGAGTCAGCGAAACTCCGAAGGTGGGAAACTGGACCGGCTTGCCTTTGCTGGGCTCGAGGTATCCCTGGGCGTTGACCGTCGCGCAGAGACAGAGCGCAACAAGGCACGTCACCGACAACATTCTGATTCTCATGGTTCCTCTTATTGATAAGAAAGCACTTTTCGGTCTACACTGGCCCCAACTTGCCAAAATCACGCTTTCCCCAGTAATGGGCCACGATGTCATAGCCGTACGATGGCAAAAGCGCCGGGGAATGTCAAGAGACGTGGCAAAAGGATCGCCGCCTAGCCCCTTTCACTTCCTAGCCCCGCAGTCTCCTCATGTCAGACTCCTTGGCAGTTTTCACTGTTTGCCGATCACGGAACCATCATCCTGAACAACAAGCTCGACAGACGGAAAGCTTCTCGTTGTGACATAACCAAAGTTTCCCTTTATGACATGTCCATCGGCGAATTGTCCTTGTACCTCGAATCCGCTGTCTCCCTTTCCCTCATACTCCAGATGTCTCTGTCCGCCCACGGGAATATCTGGGAATGCATAATCTTCCCCGCAGACGGTTACGACAAGAGCGTGGATCGACTTCTGTCCGGCATTCGTTACCGTAATCGTATGCTTCCGGCTTTGTACTTCCATCATATAGGCTGCAAACGCCATCAAGACCAGCGCAATGATCGCTCCTATCGTGTTATTTAGCCGCTCTCGCACGGTCACTCGTTACCTCTTTGAACAGTTCAGAGTCGTTATCATTTTGTCACTAGCAACATCTGAATATGCCTCGCTCCGCCTGAAACAAACAGTTCTACGCAATCGGTTTACAAAAACAGAGAAGTCATCCCCAACCTACTGATCCCCGCTACATCCTGACGCTGTTTCACTAACCTTATGTCGGGCCTCCCTGTTCTGAAGGAGCGCATGGGATCCTTAACGGCAGACGGCACGGAACCCGTTAAGATAGCAGTTGTCTGTCGCGCGGTCCCAGATGTGGCGGCGCCAAAGCGTTAAAGGCGCTAGATTGGCCCAGGCCCCACCACGCAAGCTCCGGCTTTGGCCCGACGGGGTCACATCGTTACACCACTCCCACACATTTCCCACCATGTCGTAAAGCCCGTATCCGTTCGCCTCGAATGAACCCACAGGACTCGTATGAGGAGACGCCTCCGTGATATATCGCTTGTCGTATCCCGCATAACCCTGGTCGAAATTAAAACCCGAGGCCGTCCCATAATAGTTCGCCCGCGTGTGGTCGATGATGTCCCCCCACGGGAAGCGCTTACCTGAGAGCCCGCCCCGCGCGGCGTATTCCCACTCCGTATTCGTCGGCAGCCGGTAGCCGTTGGCGGCGAAGTTGCATGACCAGTCGTTCAGATTGTAACACGGCGTCTTGCCTTCCTTCTCGCTGCGGACGTTGCACCACTTTACCACGTCGTACCAGTTCACCGATTGCACCGGGTGATTCGTCGCCTTGCCGCCTCCGGTGCGAAGGCCCCTGTACCCGTGTGTTGCACCCCAGGCGTATACCTCGTCCCATTTGGCCTTCGTTACCTCCGTCGCGTCCATGTAGAACGCCGTCGGGTTTGTGAGCGAGTACAATCCGATGTCAGGGTCAGTCCCGCTGTTGATGCCCGCCGGGATCAGCACCATGCCCGACGGCGGGACGTTCGTCACCGTCGCCACCACCGGGTCGCCTGCAAAAGCCAATCCTGACAGCAGATACACGAGACCCACCGCCATTCCCCATGCGCATTGTTTCATTCTATTCCTCCAAACTCTGGTAACACAGGGATCGGGGTTCCGGGAAATCGCTCACCAGCCTCCCATAGCCTGAACTGAACGAACCGCAGCCCCCTCGGCATAGCCACGCTCCAAGCATCAGGGTCATCGTCGTTGAGTATGCGATGGAGGTTACAAACATTAAGGACTACTTTTCGGCATCGTACAACAGCTTGATCTCGTCCGCCGTCAGAGCGCGGCTGTAGACGCGGACCTCGTCGAGCAATCCGTCATAATAGCAATCACCATAGGCTTTCCTATAGCCGACGGATGTCGTCCCGGGACCAATGTTTAGAATTTCTTCTCTAGAATCTGCCAATTGACTATCGATGTAAACTTTTGCAGTCCTGCCATCATAAGTTATCGTTCCGAAATGCCATTGACCGTCATCCTTCCGGTCTGCTGTTCTTGGAGAATTGTCTCCCGCGTAATGGAATTGGAAAGTATTATCTTCCCAACGAAGTCCCGCTTCTGCCAATTTCCCTCGTGACTGCGATCCCCAAGCGATCATGGCATACTCGTTATATTGCGGATGTTCACTCATATTGAACCAAAGAACTATGGAAAAAGATTGATCCCCGAGGGATGGCTGGAACGGAATGTCAATCTGGCTGTTCTTACTTCGCAAGAATCGATAGGCCCCTCCCGCCTTGCCTTTGGGTGTCCATGTGGCACCCACTACTTTGCCGTCATGTCCTTTTCCGCTGGCGTCGGTGACCGTGCCGCCTTCATCGGTGTCAAATGAGTAGTACAAGACAAGGAACTCCTGGAGAATGGCCGGGAAGGTGCCTGTGCCCCCCGGATATACCGAAATGCCAGCGACAAGCGAGACGTCGATCGCCATTTCTCCAAAGACGGTCGTCAACTTGATTGGCGGGAGACTCATGACGCCTTTCAACTTATCGCCGTTCCGCAAATCGAAGCTTACCGTCTCGTGGTCGGCGCCGATCTTCATGGTTCGAATTTGCCTGAGCGGCACATTCATCTTGGCATAGGCCGTTTCCACCGGTATTGCCTCGATGCTGGGAGCGCCGATGATACGAGAGCCATCTACCAGGTTCAGCTCCAGCCGCAGGGGTTGTTCCGCCTTGCCCTGTTCCGCCTCAGCCATGCCGGTTAGTACCGTGGCCGCGAGAACCATCATCCCGAGCGTGAGTCTTTTCACGTCCGCACCAGTAATGGGAAACGATGTCATGGCGGTACTATGGTAGAAGTTCGGGAAAATGTCAAGAGACGCTAAAAAATTGCCGCTATTGGAACATTCTCGTCAGCAGCCTATTGTTCTTTCCAAAAGAAGCCAAGCCGCCAGCCAGCGCTTTAGCCAAGATTCCCCTCCTCCGAAATCCAAGCCACTGTGTAACACTCACTGGATAAACGACTTACACTTACTCATCACTTGACTCCACGCCCTTTTCTTGCTATGCTCCTTGCGTCGAACACCGGTGGACCACCCAAACAAATGCAGGAGGCAAACATGTCACGCAAGTCGAAAATCGAAATCACGGAGGAGTTCGTCCGAAAGGCCATTGAGGATGGAAAGCTGACCAGCATGACCCAACTCGCACATGAGTTTGGCTATAAGGGGTCAGTCAGTTCGTCGTTGACCAAGAAATTCCGCCAGTTGATGCCCGACGTGGACGCCCTGCTGGCCGCCAACAAACTGGCTGGCGGCAATACTGGCAAGGTCAGCAAAGCCAGAAAGCCGCCCAAGTCGAAGCCATCCAGCAAGTCCGCCAAGGCCAAGTCCAAGTCCGGCAAATGGCCCCATGTAGACCGAAATCCGTTCAAGCGGTCAGGCAGCGCCTACGGCTTGTGCTTTGACATCCTCGTCGCTCACCCGGACGGTCTGCCCCGCCAAAAACTGGTCGAACTGCTGGCCAAGGCGACCGGCAAGGACTTGACCAAGGCGGCATTTGATGTCCAAGTCATTTGCTCGGCTCGGGGCGAAGCTGGCGAGGGACTCAATCCTTTTGAGGGTCCCCGTAACCGATCAGCCCATTTTGGCTACTGGGTCAAGCGGGATAACTCGCACGTCCGTCTGGTGCTTCCCACCGCCGATGCCAAAATGGAGACGCCATGATCGTCATTACCATCGAAGGCGGCCTCGTTCAAGGCATCTCCAGCGATGAACCGAAGCTGGTTGGACAAGATGTCATCGTGATTGACTACGATACGGAGGGGGCTGATGCCGGAGAGGTTCAAAAAGTGCCACAGGGCAAGGGCAAGACGGAAGACGCCGTGGTTTCCCGCAAGGAAATCGGCGTCCTGTTCCAGCCGGTTGCCAAGTTCATCAAGAAAGGTAATCCATGTTCGCCTTACCAATGAAAGTCACGTCCCGCACGGGCGGCATCGTCGGCAAGACCATCGGCAAAACTCGTCGTTGCCGAACGGTAGGCTGCACAGGCGTCCGCATCGGCGTCCGCTGGCCCAACGGCGGGATCACATGGCCTTGCTCCAAGGGCATGACCTTCAGCAATAAGGGAGAGGCTGCAAAACTGGTATGAATACCACAGGCCATCGAGGTTCTGCGAATGACAAAGGTAATGGCGAGAATCCCGTGAAAGCGACCCGAAACACCCGAAACACTCGAAACACATGGACGGCTAAGGTGGATGGGGAAATAACCACCTTCACCAAACTGGACGTGGATCGTTATTTTGACACCTGTCACGGCACAAGCGGCCTTCGGACATTCGGATCTGTTCAAGGCGACTGGCGGATGATCGACAAAATTGCCAATGATGCGCAGGCTTACTTTGATTTGGAGACCCCATGAACGACAAAGCAGACAACGAGTACGACTACGAAGCGGATCGGACAGCCAAACAGGTCATGATTGAATTCGACCGGTCTTTGCTGCAGCATTTCAATGTCAGTTCCTGGAACGAATTTGTGGAGGCGCTGGGCCGACGTGAGCTGGTGCCGACGATCTGGGCTCCCGGCGAGCGACCTCCGCCGGTTGGCATCATGTTCGACTTCCGCCGTCTGAAGCGGAGGCATTACATCCTGGATGGGATTGACCTGTCGCTTTGTTCGCTCGACAATGCGGATTTTGAGGGGGCTAGCCTGAAGGGGGCTCAACTGGGATGCGGCAAGAATGTCTGCTATCGTGGGGCTCGCATGGATGCTGGCACCGATTTCCGCAATATCGAGATAACCGCCTGCGACTTCACGGGCGCAATAGGGATGGATCTAGCCCTCTGGGATGGGGCTGTTTTTGACGAAGGAAACCCGCCAATCGGACTGCCGCCAGAAGTGCTGGCCAGATGCAAGGCCGAGCCGCCAGAGCCTCCTTCCCCGCCAAAACCAAATGATCCGGACGACGACGAACCGCTCGACCCGTGCAACCCAGTACCCAGGGCTCCGTTCAACGAATGCTCACTGAATGCCTGTGCCTGTGTGACCATAAGCGAAATGCCGTGGTAAATATGGCCAAAAATGACAATCTCGAACTGGCGGTCCAAGGCTTGATTATGGAGCTCGGCGTTGCCCTGACTGCCCAGCACGGCACGAGGAGCCGCCGCATCAACGGCCCCTCTCCGACGGTTCCGCAGGATGCCGATCTGGAGGATCGTTTGCTGGCGCTGGTCATGACAGACCCGATAGCCCGCCAGCAGATTGGCCTGAAAGAAAAGGGACAGGATGACGCAGAGCGGCGGTTGCGCCTGCGGACGATGGCTGTGCTGGCCTGCCGTCTCCTGCGAGAGCCTGTAAGATCCCACGTTGACATGGCTGAAATGGCGGTGGCTGTGATGGATACCCGTCAAAATCCGGGGGCGGCTTTGCTGTCCGCCCGGCATGGCATTGGCCAGATGGCGATGGATGGCCTGCTGCGGGTTGTGCCAGCCGGCCCCTATTTGTGGAATGTCGGCCTGATGCCGCTCGGCAAAGCCGTCCAGTGGCTGGCTGGGGGAAAATCCTCACTTGGCGTCCTGACCCCGCAACGTCTGGCTGCTCGCAAGTCCGACCCGGAGGATCAATCCGACATCGCTGCGCCGACCCCCCTGCCAGCCAAGACGATCCGCAACCGGCTAGCCGAGCGGGTCGTGGGGCTGGACGGCCAGCTTGACATCGTATCCGGTCGTCTCGCTTTGCATATGGAGCGGGCTAGATTGCTGGCGGCTGGCAAGGAAACGGGAACCCCGAACGAATGTGTCCTCGTGCTTGGCGAGTCCGGAACAGGCAAATCCTGGCTCTGCCAACAGGCCGGCTGGGCCACAGGATTACCCCATGCGGCCTGCAATGCCGCCGAAATGAGCGCATCCGGCTATGTCGGGCTCTCTGC